>JAEEGL012180180.1_pt1 | contig 27771 bp, 23 predicted proteins | sample 9134231 | NCBI WGS metagenome assembly JAEEGL01 (sample SAMN16246548, study PRJNA631951) | gut metagenome | biome: gut microbiome; feature: rumen; material: fiber-attached | host: Bos | place: Iran: Karaj | collected 2018-10
CACATAAAGATGAGGATCATAAAGAAAGTTTCGAATACATTGCCACGGATCATCTTTATGCGGACGACTTTAACATCACTGGCAAAAGATTCTCGGAGTTCGGTTATGAAGGAGACGAACGTGTATGGGAGATTTTGAGAAATGTCGGAAAATTGTCTTACTACATGACCCTTTTCCCAAACAGACCGCTTCATAAGGAATTCTTAAGGATTGACCATCCTAAAAACTACGATAATCCAAATAACGAGTATGAAGTGCTCCCAGACAGCGAATATGGTGATTACTTTTACTTCTATTGCGGCCCAATTGATTGTCACATAGACATGAATAAAACCAAAGAATTCGCTGACGGAACCATCGGCTATAAGGTTGGGTCAAATGGACATCTACATATCTATAGCCTTTCTGATGAATACGATACGTACTTAAAAGAGGTATATCTGAAACTCGGCAAACTTGAAAATGATTTGACTGCGGTCTACTCCATAGAGAACCTTTATACAAACATTAACGGAGGAATTGGCATATTCGGTTCTTACTCCACTTGGGGAGATCCCAAAATGATGGAAGAACATGATATGTACCTCCGCCTACCTTGGATATCCAATCAATCGAAATCGTTATACCAATGAAAAAGTTTTTGGCATATTTACTTCTCCCGCTATTTATCCTGTCCTCTTGTGACACAAAGACGCCGGAAGGAACAAAAATCACAAAAGAAGAAGCCCTTCAAGCTGCTGAATCCATTACCCGCCTGTATCCGGACCGGTATATCCTCATCAGCAATGAAACAATCGGGCCCAAGACAAAACTCAAATACAACGGCAGTGGCGATCTCTCCGTCAACAGTAATTACAAGACATTCAAGAGTCCGGATTTTGAATCCTGGCTCATAGTTATCGGACCGGATTTTTTGACCAACTCCAATGAGTGTACACACATTTTCGTCAATGCATATTCAAAGGAGTTTGAAACGATGATTCTGAACGGTCAGGCGATAGTAAAATGGGACGAAAACTTGAGCTATTATCCTGAGTCATAAGACCAATTGGAGAGCAAAGAAAATGTTCCGATTTCCGGCAGCAGCAGTAATCATTATGCTAAGCACATGCCTTTCAGCATGGGCTCAGGAAAACTCACCCATAAGGGATACTCTCCGCTCATCCAGAATCGTCTCGGACAAATCAATCAAGCGGGATGCCGGAAATCATATTGTATCTATACCTCAGCTCCGGACCATGGTGTCTCCCACCGGAGAGGCTGATGCCATCAAATACATCCAGACCCTTCCCGGGGTCTCGACAGGTATAGAGGGGTCTTCAGCCTACTACGTCCGTGGAGGGAATCTTGGCAATAACCGGACTGCTCTGGATGGCGTTCCAATATACGGAAGCAGCCATCTTCTCGGAATGACAAGCGCATACTCTTCGGATATAGTTTCTTCAGTTGTCTTCAGATTGGGCGGATTCCAGGGAGAAGAAAACAACCTGACGTCTTCCCACCTTGGGATTACCTCATCCGATGGAGATTTCTCCAAAACCCGAGTAAATCTCTCGGCAAGCAATTTCTTTCTGGGAGGAACGGTATCTTCACCCATCGTAAAAGACAAACTCTCCTTCATAGCTTCAGCAAGATATTCCCCGATAGGTGGAGTCTTCAACTTGGCCAAGAGTATTTTACCCGGAGCCCTCAATAACTTGGATGGGGTCAAGACTCTTGTGTACGATGCTTTCGGGAAAGCCACGTGGAGAGTCAATGGAAGCAACAATATTTCCCTGAGCATATTCAACAGCATGGACGCCTACAGATACGTCTATGCCGCAGACAGTGACGAAAGCATGTTCTGGGAAAACATGATCCTGAACCTCAGGCACGAAGCCTTCCTTCCGAGGGAATGGAACATTGATGAAGGAATTTCATACAATCATTTCCGGAGTAAACAAGGCATCGAAAAGGACATGAGCGGCGTGGTGAACAATTTGGCCATAGTCAGTTCCATCGAAGAACTTACCGCCAAGGTCGCCATAAGCAAACATTTCGGGAAAATAGGTTCGCTCCGCGCAGGTTCTTCTTCACGACTGGCCGTATTCAATCCCGGGACTGCTTCCTCATTCAAAGGCTCAAGTCCATTCGTCCCGATCAGTTCACCCATGACGGACAACCGCAGTGAATCATTCACTCAGACCATCCATGCGCAATTTAATGTGACTAAGGAAGATTTGTTCGAATTCATGCTTTCGGGCAAAATGAATTTCAACGTCGGTAACTCTGATGAAGACAGGGTCTGGAGACGGTACAAAAACCCCGAATTCAGTTTCATGGGACGATTTCACCTCACAAAGTGGCTTACGGTGGAAGCGACCGGAGATTGGACGGTCCAATATTACCACTCTCTCGAGGGCATTCCGCTTGGCTGGTCTTTGGACATGATGATCCCTTCCGACAGCAAGAGAGGACCGGAAAAAGCACAGCAACTGTATGCCGGCGTTCTGACATCATTCAAAGACCATCACTTCAGCATCGGAGCATACCGGAAGAAAATGGAAGGCCTCGTCTATTTCCAGGATGCCAGTCAGCTTTTCAGTCCGTCGATGGCAGGTTGGACCGATAACATTGACGTCGGAAAAGGGACATCAAAGGGCGTGGAGTTTCTTTACGAAAAGACAGGTGAAACCTTCACATATAAGATTGCCTACACGCTTTCCGAAACGGACAGGCTCTTTCCGAGAATCAACAAAGGCAAGCCATTCCCCGCCAAATTCGATCGTAGACACATTCTGAATGCCGATTTCCGATATGTCCTGAAAGACAATGACAGGAGGTCATATTCGCTGACGGGACTTTTGACATACCAGTCTGGACATTGGGAAACGGTCCCCAGCGGAGAATTTCCGGCCAAAATGTTCTTCGGAGAAGGACCGGTATTCATGGATTACTACTCCTCGACAAACAACTTCCGGATGCCGCCCTATGCAAGAGTTGACCTTGGGTTGAACATGAAATTCAAAAACAGACTTCCGCAAGAGCTGAATGTCGGAATATATAACGTCCTCAACAAACATAATCCTTTCACAATCACTTATGATGACGAGAACAAGGAATGGAAAAAAATTTCCCTACTGCCGATAATGCCGAGTATCAGTTACCGCATCTCCTTCAATTGACGCGAGCGCCAATCGCAATAAACAAGTATTCACATATTTTTCGTACCTTTGTAGGTTGTATATTATCCACATACAGGATACTCATACATCTGTCAAGCGAAAAAGTATGTCAAAAGTCAAAGGGCTGCTCTCAAAAATATGGTTTCCTCTCGCCGTGGTGGCATTCGCCGCGGTGCAGTCCTTCGGCGGAGACCTCTCCAGTGGTTCGCTCAATCTCCGTCGCCTTCCATCCGTAAGCCCAAGAGGCGGCACCTGCCCGTGCATTGTATCCTGACAGTAGCCTCGCTGATCTCTATGATGACTTAGCGATGCCTATCGAACTCCGCAAAGCCCATCAAGCTAACGATGCTGCTGTTCTGGAAGCGTATGGTTTCCCCAAGGATTCTTCAGAGAGTGAGATTGTGGCGAGGCTGTTCAAGATGTATCAAGAGTTGACAAGTCATAAGTAGTAGAGCAGTGTCAAAGGTTAACCCATTCTCTGTTTTGATTTTCGGTATCATCTTGCCCATTATTAGGTTAGTGGGTAGAATATTCTCGAACAAAGGTTCTCGCGGAGAGAAACGGGTTAATTCTAAAATTTCAAAACTTCCGCCAGAGTATTCATCCCTGAGTGATGTTTTGTTGAAACGCCCGGACGGTTCAACCTCTCAGATAGATCACATAGTTGTTTCTCGAAACGGAATCTTCGTGATAGAAACTAAGAATTATTCCGGTAAGATTTATGTGGAGAATCCGCTGTAAAGTAACCCCCTCGTTCCGCACCTAAGTAACCCCCTTTTTCTTTTCTTTTCATCGAAATTGAGAATGCAGGCTATAGGGATGATAATACGCTCCAGCCTGCATTCAGTTTATGATTTAGTTCTTATGACCAGGGGGATACTTTGCATCGGAACGGGGGGACCCACTTACAAGAGAACGAGGGGACTACTTTGCTTCGGAATTTCCAGTGGACATTGTAAAACGGTATTATTCTTATGCGGTGTTTCCGGGCAGGAGACAATTTTCCCATAAAGCCCAAAAACCAAAGCAAAGATGATTTTAACGTTTTACAATAGCAAATCATCCGGACGAAGTGCGGAATCCGGAGGATGAAATGCATAAATAGGAAGATGAAAAACAGACTTATCTGACCAAAACACGGCTACTGAAGAATCTGTTATTCTTTTTGAAGATTCTGCAAGGCGTTCCGTTATTGAAAAGATGATATTTACCATAAACATATATAGCAAAAATTATGAAACCCTTTCCACTTCTCATCACCCTCGCTCTCTGGGTTCTTTGTTCAAATTGTTCCAAGGAAGATTACGACGGAAAAAACACAATCTCCAAAATGGAGGCTTGTGCGATTGTCAAACCCTACATTGACCAATATCCAATAGGGCCGGTGTTGGTTGCAAAAAACACCATTCCCGCCAATAAAACCTTAAAATATGGCGAACTCGGACATTATAACCCGCAAAACCCATACTCAGGTACATTCAAATCTCCCAAATTCAAATCATGGCTGATCGTAAGACAACGAGATCCTTCTGTAGAAGGCAGCATGGACTGCAACCATTATTTTGTGAATGTTCATACCGGGGAAGTAGTCGAAAGGGTCATCCAGGGTTATGTTGACGACATCGAATGGGATGAACCCGGCTGGCCATATTTTGATTCTGACGCAGTAGAAGATTTCGATTATCCGGATTATTCTTCTTACGAAACGAAATCCGAAAACTCGACAACGTCAAATGGAAAATATGCAGTAATTATAAGTGGAGGGGGAGAAAAGGAAAACAACTGGAAACGATATTGGAATGATTGCAAGCACATATACAATACTATCAACCATCGCCTCGGCTTCAGTGATGAGAATATCTATTGCCTTGTTTCAGATGGTACAAGTTCAGGAAATGATCGGCGCATTGACTTAGATAGTTCTTATGACAGTTCTCCGCTGGATTTCGACAATGATGGAGATAAGGTGTTCTACAATAACTAAAACGATATTTGCCAATACTATTATAATAATTATGAAACCCTTTCCACTTCTCATCACCCTCGCTCTCGGGGTTCTTTGTACAAATTGTACCAAGGAAGATTATGATGGAAAATACACAATCTCCAAAATGGAGGCTTGTGCGATTGTCAAACCTTACATCGATCAATTCCAGCTCGGTCCTGTACTTGTTGCCAAAAAAGTCATACCCGCCAAGAAAACATTGAAATACGGAGAGTTCGGATATTACAGGCAAGACAACCCTTATTCCGGCACCACAAAGTCTCCAAACTTCAAATCCTATCTGATAGTCCGTATGGCAGACCCACAGGTGGATGGCACATGGAATTCACATCATTACTTCGTAAACGTAAAAAACGGAGATGTTGTCGAACAGGTCCTTCATGGTTATGTTGCTGACATTGAATGGGAAGAATCATTTTGGCCATATTATCCCAAATAGGAAACCCATAATGCTGATTATTCGTATTGGGACGAACATTGGGCAAAAACACCCTCACCTGAAAGCCCGGTTTATCTACCGGGCAATAATCGTCTGATAGCCAGTTGCACAAATTCTAACGACGAAATATTATTTATCAATTATTGATTATGACTATTGTATCGATCTTCGTCTTACTTTCCACTTCATAGCATAAACAAACAACATACGTCATGAAAAAAATAATAGTTTTCTGCACAGCATTATGTGCAATCTATTCTTTTTATGCTTGCGAAAAAGAAAATGCTGATAGCAAATATGCCATCTCAAAACTGGAAGCTCTGGAAATAGTTAAGCCTTTGCTCAACCAATGGCCTGACAATCTTGTTATAAGCCTCAGTACAATCCCCGCCAATAAAACTCTGAAATACGGTCCTTTCGGTCATTACAAATCCTCTGACCCGAATTCAGGCACCACAAAGTCGCCAGACTACAAATCATGGCTTATCGTAAGAATAGCTGATCCTCAAGTCGATGATGTTTGGGAATCGCGCCACTTTTTTGTCAATGTAGAAACCGGATCTGTCCAAGAAAAAAGCCTATATGGTTATGTTGAGGGTATAACCTGGGACGATGAAACCATACACCAGGCTTTTTATGGAAATGGGAAATCTCCAGAATATGATGACTACCCGTCTTTAGCGCCTTCGACAGCGGCAACCAAATCAGGTGACTTTTCCTCCTCCGGAAAATATGCCGTCATCATTAGTGGAGGAGCGGACAAGGAGAATAATTGGAGAAGGTATTGGAACGATTGCCAATACATCTCAGAATGCGTCAAACTATGAGAATAATTCCTTCCGTCATATTATCGTCCGCTCTCTTGATCGCATCGTCGTCGTGCGTCGAAACACTAGTAATGGACCCGGGAGAGGACAATCTTCCGGTTGTCGTGTCATGCGTTCTTCGCAGCGCTCCAAGCAGTGACGGAATGATAAGGATCTATGACCAACAGTTGCACTTGTTCTATGCCAAGGGAAAATCCCAAAAGGAGTCCGTCCCGATAACGGATGCAAAAGTGTACATGTTGGGAGGACACAGCTCGCGCGATACCGTCATCAAGTTTTCACATGCGGAAGGAACACTTTGGAAAGGAACCGGTCCAATAATGGCCAATCATGGATATGCCCTCATCGTTGAAATACCCGGTCATGAAACCATTTCAGCATCTACGATTACACCCCATCCGTTCCTTGCCGTTTCGGGATACGGAACCATGGCCATTCTGAAAAACGACGACCATGAACAATCCGACGCTCCCAACACCCGATATCCGCACAAGATATGGATTTACGCCCACAAGGGAATACATGACGACAATGAAACGGACAAGGATGCATTCGAATATTTATATACGGATTGTGCATATGCCGACGATTTCAACACCACCGGGGAGAAATACTCCGACATGGATTTATCAGGAAAAGTCGGGGAACGCTATTCCGACATGTGGAATGTTCTGAAGAAAAGGCAGGATCTTTTGCCGGACGTTCCCCAACACAGAGGATTCGTGCGCATTGACCTCCCGGCGTATTATTCCAACGGAAAAAGCGTGGAGGAAAGAAAGAATGGATTTTTTTCACAGATCTGGGATGACTTCATGATGATTCCCGGACCTCTGGAATGTCCCGCCAACACTATCGGCGGGATGCCCCGTACCGAACACTTCGATATACTGTCCGTTTCGGAGGAATATGACAAATACCTCCGGGACGTTTACCGCAAAGACAGTAAACTTCACCATGACTTGACATCCGCCTACTCTACTGACAACGCCTACTCCAACATCAAAAACGGTCTAGGTATTTTCGGGTCATACATTTTTCACAGTACCGGGGTTTATCATTGACATTGACGTCTAATACTTCTTATGGGGCATAAACAGACTTTATTCATATACTGCATACTGACAGGTATCTGCTTCGGGATTCATGCCCATGGACAGGAGGCGATCCGGGACAGCATCCGCTCCGCCATTGTCATATCCGACAGGCATATCACCAGAGGAGCCGGGACCCATATCGTATCACTCCCCCAGATAGGAAAAATGATCGCGGCTACCGGAGAATCTGATGTGATGAAGTACATCCAGATTCTTCCGGGCGTTTCAACCGGAGCCGAAGGATCATCCGCAATGTTCGTAAGAGGAGGTAATATGGGGAACAATGTCACCACTTTTGACGGTGTCCCAATCTATGGCGGAAGCCACCTCCTGGGTCTCACGAGCTCGTTCCCCGAGTCGGTTATCAGTGATGCGGCTTTCCGGAGCGGGGGCTTCGACGCTGAGGACTTGAACCTGACAGCTTCTCACATAAGCCTTTTGAGCAAAGACGGTTCCTTTGACGGCCAATCATACAAGGTCTCCATCAGCAATTTTCTGGTTGGAGGAATGTATTCAGCTCCACTCGTCAAGGACAAGGTCTCCTTCATAGGATCTTTCAGAGTATCTCCTCTCGGTCCTGAATACAATCTTATGAGAAACATCTTCCATGGTCCTTTGGACAGTCTCCAAAGAGTGAGGGCCTTTGCCATGGACGGTTTTGCGAAAGGGGTTTGGAAAGTCAATCCCAAAAACACCATATCCCTGAGCTTGTTCGGAACGATGGACGCATACCGATACATGTTTGGAGACTCTGACGAGAATATGGCATGGGGAAACTATGTGGCTGCCTTGAATGGGAGGACCGCCCTTGTCAAGGATTGGGCCCTGAAATCCTCCCTGTCATACAACCGTTATTCATCCCGTCAAGGAATCATCCGTGACATGGACGGTGTGTTGAACAACCTCGCCATCATAAGTTCTCTGGATGAAGTCCGGATCGGAGCGAATTTCATAAAGAGTTACCCTTCCGGCAATACCATTCTCCTGGGGACGCTTTCAAGGGCGGCGTGGTTCAATCCGGGCACATCCGCCACATTCAAGGGCAAAGGAGCATGGACGCCTCCAAGTTCGCCAAGGTCGGACAACGTTTCCCGCAACTTTATTCAAAGCTTGATTTTCCAAGCCGATTGGAGTAAAGAAAACAGATACGCTTTCAGGATTTCTTCAAAGCTGCATGCAGGAATCTCCGACTCCGATCCTGATGGCAAATTCAGGCTCTTCTTCAATCCTGAAGCCAGTCTCCTTGCCCGTATCCATTTCGCCAAATGGCTCGCTGTTGAGGGAACGGCGGATTGGACTGCACAGCATTATCATACCCTTGAAGGAATTCCTCTAGGATGGTCCCTTGACATGATGATCCCTTCCGACAGCCGTCATCCATCAGAACACTCTTTACAATTCTATTCCGGTTTGATGGGCAACTTCGGGAAACACCGCATCACTGTGGGAGCCTATTGGAAGAAAATGCACAATCTCGTATTTTTTGCCGATGCGTCCGAACTCTTTTCCTCGGCGCTTGCCGGATGGAAAGACAATATTGCGGTAGGAGAAGGGGCGTCAAAAGGGGTGGAATTCCTTTACGAAAAAGACGGAGAAAGGTTCTCCTACAAATTGTCCTACACGTTGTCAAAAACTGACCGGATCTTCCCCGATATCAACAACGGTAATCCCTTCCCCGCAAAATTTGACAGAAGGCACATACTGAATATCCAAGCCTCCTGGTCACTCATTTCAGATGAAAGGAAAGAACTTGGCCTGACAGGCCTTTTCACTTTTCAATCAGGCCATTGGGAGACTGTCGCAGCAGGAGAATACACCGCCTTTCTTCCCTATGGGCACTCCACACTTGTGGATTATTTCACTTCGGTGAACAACTACAGGATGCCGGATTACCGCAGATTGGATTTCGGCGTATATGTGAAATGGAAAAGGAAAGCGCAACATACGCTGAATATGGGAGTCTTCAACCTCCTGAATCGCCACAATCCTTTCACTGTCACCTATGAAGACAGATCAGGTGAGTGGAAGCAGATATCGTTGCTGCCGATAATGCCGAGTGTAAGATATACAGTGGAATTCTGACAATCAACAAACCTGATTCTTGCCCACATTACAAAAGAGCAAAACCTTCCCCCTTAACCCTCCAGCCATTTTGAATACGTTGTCTGTCTCCATGATGTTGAAAACTGTTTTTGGTGATACGGAAAGAGCCGCCCACCCTTACGGGTGAACGGCCCAGCATGTAAAGAGAGAAGGAATCCAGATTGCGGAGGACTCCTTGTCTTGTTCAGCTTTTTCATCGCCTTTGTCCTCTTATTATAGTATATGGTATGCGGATATTAAGGTCTGAATCAACCCCGGAAGTGTGCTGAAGATGTCCGGACCTGCACTTTCAGGGTCTTGTCGGGCTTTATTCGTTATGCAAATGGATTATTCCGACCCTACCCCGGTAATGAGTCGGATTTCTGAAGGATTTCCCACGGTGATGGGGGGAGGGGGGTTGATATATGAGTGGTTGGTTGTGTGGAGTATATTGCCGATTTTCGGAATTTAAGTATATTTGGAGCAACCAATGAGTTTGATTATGAAAAAGTTTATCTCCCTCTCCCTTATCCTTATCGGACTATTCTGCCTACAAGCATGCCAGAAGTCCCCTTCTCTGGAGATAACGGATCAGTCTTCTTTGGAATTCTCTGCAGAGGGAGGTTCTGCCACTGTGACCTTTTCGACCAACACCGACTGGTCTGCTTCCGTTCCTGAGACATGGTGCAAGGTCACTCCTTCCAGGGGATCATCGGGCGAGGCTATCAAAGTTACCGTCACATGCAGCGCCACCACTTCGTATGATTCCCGAAGTTGTCAACTGTTGATCAGGGCGGGGGATCTCATGCGGACGGTCAAACTGGAGCAGTTGCCGGCTCTGGGGATATTCCCGGCACATACGGAATACGACGTTACTGGGGACGAACAGATCCTTGACATCAGCGTATATGCTAATGTGGAATATTCGGTCTTCATTGATTCGGAATGGATCCATCATTCGGAGACGAAAAGTCTCTCCTCGTCAACCATCAGCCTTGCCATCGACCTCAACAGTTCTGACGCACCACGTTCCGCTGAAATAGTTCTCAATAGGGTGGATGGGGAATCGCCCGTCAGGATCAAGATCAACCAGTCGATAGGGCACGTATCGTTCGAAGATGACACCTTCAGGTCATATATTGTCAACAACTTCGATCTGGACGGTGACGGCGGCGTCTCATTCAAGGAAGCGAGATCGGTCAAGAAAATTGACTGCACAGGACTGAAGATTTCTTCCCTTAATGGGATACAGTATTTCACATCACTGACTTCACTGCTTTGCAGCTGGAACAAGCTCAGGAGCCTTGATCTGTCTGCCTGCAAAGCCCTGGAGATACTGGACTGCTCCAACAACTGGCTCGGTTCCATTGACTTGACAGACAACGCCAAGCTCAAGGACCTGAAGTGCGCTTACTGCAATCTTTCTTCCATAGATGTCAGAAATTGTCCCGACCTTTCATACCTGGACTGCTCGAACAACATGATCGCATCACTTGACGTCAGCGGCAACAAGAAGCTGGTCGAATTGGTGTGCGGTGAAAACTATCTGTCAGCTTTGGACCTCGGCTCAAATACATCATTATCCACTTTAAAGTGCTACGGCTGCGCAATTTCATCACTTGAACTTGGCGATAACACCCTATTGACCGACCTGGACTGCTCGAACAACATGATCGCATCACTTGACGTCAGCGGCAACACGTCCCTTACAAGATTGGATTGCGGTTTCAATAACCTTTCATCATTGAATGTGAGCGGGAACACGGCTCTCTCATATCTGGACTGCAGTATGAACGAACTTGTCTCCCTGGACATCCGTGATTGCACATCGTTGACTTTATTGTATTGCTCTGCCACTCTCTTGGAATCCCTTGATGTAAGCATGAATGCTTTGCTGGAAAGCCTCAATTGTGAAGATGCGATGATTACATCGCTCGATGTCAGCAATAACACGAACCTGTCGATACTTTTGTGCTGGTGCCCTATGCTGACCGAAATCTGGCTCAGGACTGGACAAACATTTGATGTCTTCCAGTACGATGATGAGATGGTAACTCTCAAGTATGTGGATTGAAGTGTAACCACCAGAACAACTGTATCTTGTAGGGGTAATTTACCACGCAACCCACATAACCATTCAGCATCTCACCCTGTAAAGCCCCCAACAAGGTTCCAAATAACCCAGAAAGGTACTTTACAGGGTTTGTTTTTACCCTGAAAGGCACTAAACGGGGTAATTTTTTACCCTGTTTGATATCTGACAGGGTTTTCAAATACCCCGTTTGGCACTAATCAAGGTGTTTATTTACCCGGTTTGGTGCTGAACGGGATGATTTTTTACCTTGTTGGCTTGTGAACGAGATGATAAAATAATCTGTTCGGGTGTTGCGAGGATGAATAATTATCTTGTTGGACATGCTTCATGATGTCCATTTTCATTCCTGCACAACTTTCTTTCCGAAGATGAAGTACAAGTAATCCCAATAAAGAAAGTCATTTAAAACCAAAAATTTACAGTCGGAAGCATAATAACAAGGCTCCCTCCCGATAATGGAAGAGAGCCAGGTTTTGAAATAATGATTACCTTTGGGTGTTAGATAAATCGTAATTTGATATGGATCAGGATAAATACAAGGTTCAAGTTGTTATTCGCGCTGTCAATCTTGTCGTTTGCATTGCATTTCTCTGCATCTCCATTCATAGAGTCGATATGAATCAATGGGGTTCATATTGGATCTGGATCTGGGGCCTGTTGACTCTTCTAAATGTCATTTTGCTCGTTATCAAACCAAAGGATCTGAGGGACAAAGAATAAGTCCAATTTATCGCTCTCACCTTTTCCGGAAACCGGTCCCGTTAACAAGATAATCTCCTCATCTTGCTTGACACTATCATCAGGCAGGACACGAGTTCCCCGTTCATCCGTTTCTTTATTTCCGTGACATCGTACCACTTCTTGATCTCCGTTGCTTTTGCGGTCTTCTTCAGCTTGAGTTCGCTGTAGACTTCCTCCAGTTTTTCCTTGATGACTGAACGCGGGATCGGGACCTGCTTCGGAAGCATCTTGTCCAGCATGAGGAAGGTCTTGTTGTCGGCCGTGGCGTTCTCGACCTTCACCAGCTCCCGTTTTATGTTTGACTGGTGGTAGTTCATCTCCCTCACCTTGGCGGGACCGAGTTTCTCGTAAGCGGTCTTGACCAGCGGCTTCTCCGCTTCTATCCGTGATATCCTGAACAGGCTGAGGTTGTACGGGTTGTTCCGCAGGTCCGCATACTCTTCGAATATGTCCTTGAAGGAAGTCCTCTCGATGGAGAGGAGCTCCTGAAGGTCCTCGTCGTCCTCGTCCTCTATCGGTTCGTCGACCACATCGAATCCGGCTTCCCTCATCGTCTCGTTCATCCTGCACTGCATCCCGTACTGCCCGTTGATGACGTTGTAGTGCACGATCTCCAGGTTCGCGAGGTTCCTGTCCACCACTATCCTGCCGTCAACGACCCCGATGTACGGTTCCCTGTTGATGAAGTCCTCTATGATGGACTCCCTCGCACGGCCTACAGTCCTGTCCAGCGCCTCCGCGTTTATCTCCGCCTCCTTGAGGTTCCTCTCTATCGAAGCCTTGAACTCTTCGGGTGTCACGTGCTTGTAAGGGGATTCCGCCCAGAATGTCCCCAGACCGGAAGCTCCTTAAGAGAATGGGGTTTTGCAGAATGCTACTTGCTCTGCTCGATTGCAGCCTGGGCGGCAGCAAGCCTGGCGATAGGAACCCTGAAAGGAGAGCAGGAGACGTAGTCGATTCCGATGCTGTTGAAGAACTTGATGAAATCGGGATCTCCACCGTGCTCACCACAGACACCGCACTTAAGACCAGGTCTGTGTGAACGGCCGGACTGGATTCCGTACTCAACGAGTTTGCCTACAACCTTCACGTCAATGGTCTGGAACGGGTCGAAATCGAGAATCTTGTTTCCGAGATAGTCGCCCATGAAGGTTCCGATATCGTCACGTGAGAATCCGAATGTCATCTGGGTGAGGTCGTTGGTTCCGAATGAGAAGAACTCTGCGGCCCTTGCCATCCTGTCACCTGTGAGGGCTGCTCGGGTGATCTCCATTTCTGAGAAAACAAATCAAGTGGTTGAGGGTCAAGGAATTGAAAAGTGTGGACATCACCTTAGTTTCTGACCCCCGAAAGTTAGACAAATAACTTTCGGGGGTCATGTCAGATGTAGGTGCTTTTCTTTTGGAGACGATCACCAAAGAGATGACGGTTATAATCATTAGGGCGAAAGATTTGGCGATTGCGCACAATCCATAATATAGAAGATGACTATCTTGCAATCGGACATCTATTATCATTAACTTCATTACTATTTGTTACTAACTATGCTTAAATAAGAAATTGTGTGGCCTATCTGTCGCTTGTATCTGTTTTGTTTTTGGGACTTTGGATGTTCCTTCTCCGGTAGAGATGATGAGATTGAGGCTGACCTTTATTTCATGAATTGGGGAGCAGATGGTGCTCATAGATACGATCTGTATTTTGCGGACCCCGTGAATTCATGGGAGGGATACAATACTACAAAAGCGATACACTATAATTTGACACCATGGGAACTTTTCATTCAGTAAATTCGGTAAGAAACACCTTCCAACTTGGGCGACTGACTAAGGCTTCCGGTGTGCAATCAAGCCTGCTAGCTTTGTGCATTCTTTTGGCGGGAGTATTCATGTTCTCCTTCTGTACAAGGGAGACGGACTTGAAGCCGGAAGGCCGGGGTACTTTGGTTGTAGAGTGTATTCTGTCACAGGAGCCCGTACAGACGTTGCGTTTGACCTTGACCGATATCGCTCCGGAAAATGATTGGAAAGCCCTTGAAAACGCGAAGGTGATGCTGACAAACATTGATGATGGTGTGGTCAGACCGTTCAGATATGTGGGGAATTCGCTTTGGTCATTGGATTATTCTGCCGAACCGCAGTATCAGTATCTTCTGGAAATCGATGTCGAGGGACATGACAGGGTTTCAGCGAAAACCAAGATGCCCTCATCATTGTCGATCAAATACACGATCATGACTAGGGCTAATCCTGATATTGTTACGCTCCATCCGGATGATGAGCCTTCCAGTTTTTTTGAGGGCTTTCCTGATTTTGAACAGGGTATCCGATTTGAAATAGGTTCATTGCCTTCCGGACCGGTATGGATATGCGGCAGAAGTTATGATGAATCATCAGGCTTGAGCTACTTTGCCCAAGAAATCGCTACCAGCCTTCAGAATGCTGATCCCTTCAATTTGACGGGAAGGGAATATTGGAACCCTTTCAATCATAAGACTGATTCTCTGTACGAGCATAATTACGATTACCCCGGCAGTAATGGTCTTATAGGGGGTGGTTCACCTTATTATCATTATCCCAAACAGTACCGTCCGACGATGTACAAGTACGTAGTGGGACAGGCTATTCATGACCGTTTCCTTCGTATTCCGTCGGAGGAAGAAGGGGGAGTGCGTACAGCTCCTGATCCGAAAGAGTATTTTTCAGTTTCCGGGTCTTTCACTCCGGATTACGATTATTGGACCTTCACGGATATGGGAGTCTTTTTGATGCCAGACGATCAGTCCATAACTTGGACGCCAGGGGACAGTTATCTGCTTTTTTCTTCGTTTTCTCCAGAATACGACCGCTACCTCAAAGAGTGTTTGATAGAAAAGGCGACGATTGAATCCGTTTCAGATTTCGCATCCCTTTTCAACCAGAAGAGCGCTTACAGCAATGTTGAGAACGGTGTGGGGATTTTCGGGGCGAGGACTGATCAGAAACTTCCCTGGAACAAATACTCACATGCATATGGTTATTCATCCCAATGGTATTGATCCGCCTATGAAGTTCTTGACAATAATACATGCATGCGTACTGTTGCTGTTGCATATTACGCTGTCGGCTCAGGTGGAGAGGCGGGATACTTTGCGGGAAGCAGTCATAACGGGGTACCATTACATAAGATGGGATGGAGGCAAGGTGGAAACGAGGATTGAAGGTGCCAGAGCAGTAGCATCCCCGCTTGGTGAAGGCGATCCTCTCCGGTGGATCCAGGCTCTGCCTGGGGTCTCGATGGGAGCTGACGGATCGTCTGCTGCATATGTGCGGGGAGGGAATGTCGGCGGAAACCTCATCACCCTGGACGGGATTCCCGTATACGGTTATTCCCATCTTCTTGGTTTGGCTACGGTGTTGCCAAATGATGCGATAGAGTCCGTTTCCTTCTCGAAAGGCGGTTTCGGGGGTAACCAGGGTAACTTTTCGGCATCGCATATTGCGGTCCTTTCGAAGGATATCCCTGCTGATAGACTTCATTCATCGGTGACTGTCAACAATTTCCTGCTGGGCGGGAATGTTTCAGCTCCGGTCTCTGACAATATTTCAGCCTTTTTGTCGGGACGCATTTCTCCTTTGGGCCCAGAATATCGTGCATTGCGTGGTTTGATGGGAGGTGGTTTTGGGGAACTGGATAATTTCAAAGCCGGAGTCGGCGATCTGTACTGGAAACTGATCTGGAAAACAGGCGGGAATAACTATCTTTCGGCTTCATTTCTCTCAAGTATCGACAGATATGCGTTCACGACATCGGATGGTTCGGATGATGACCTGGGATGGGGGAACCTTATCGGAAATGTCACTTATCACACCTCCGGAGAAAGAGGGAACAATGACCTTTCTCTCTCATACAACGCTTATCAAAGTACCCAGGGTCTGTCCAATTCCTTTCACGGAAAGGAGAATGATTTTCGTATGAAGTCAACCCTCCGTGAAATAACCCTCTCGGAAGACTTTGCGAAAAGAACCGGAGGTGCTTTCAATTGGGGGATGGGTGGAAAGGTCCGGTATTCCGTTTTCGAGCCCGGCATTATTGCCGGAGCGGTGAACAGGAAACATGCTCTTTATGCATCCGCTTTTTGGCAAGGGAAGTACGATACGGAAAAGCTCATGCTTGAAGGTACATTGAGACCGAATGTCTTTTGGTGCGGAAAGTTTCTGTTTTCCCCTGATGTCAACCTCAAAGGGAAATGGAGCCCGGTTAAGTGTTTTGCCATTGAGGCGACATTCGACAGGATGTCCCAGTTCTATCACACGCTTGAAGGCTTGCCGGTTGGCTGGTCAATGGATATGATCGTCCCCTCAACAGCCGCCATTCCCGCAGAAACCGCAATTCAAGGTTATGTCGGGATAATTTCCTCCTTTGGCTCTCATTCTGTAAGCCTCGGCGCTTTCGCCAAGCAGATGAACGGGCTCGTTTACTTCAAGAATGCCCGTGATTTCTTCTCATCCAGCATTTCCTCATGGGAAGGAGGGGTGGATACGGGAAAAGGGGATTCGAAGGGAGTGGAACTGATGTACGGTTATCAGGGGGAAGACCTGTTTGTCCAGGTTTCCGCCACCCTCTCCGAATCCACCCGCAAAGACTTCTCCGAAGTTAACGGAGGCCGCCCTTTCCACGCCCCTTTCGACCGTCGCTTCGTCGCTAACCTGTCGGCTCTCTGGAAGGGAATCAGCCTTGGTTTCACATGGCAGGACGGGAACTGGGTCAATGGCACGGGAGAAGACTATTCAGTGCTTCTACCGGATGGGGATGAGGTTACTCTCCATCATTTCGCGTCAATCAATTCTCATCATATGCCAGCGGTCATACGTCTGGATGCTGGATATGAACTGAAGTGGGAAGGACGGAAGACCTCGCATTCCTTGAAATTGGGAGTCTTCAATCTTCTGAACCATTTCAACCCCTTTACGGTTTACTACGACACTGTTGAGGAGTCATGGAAGGAGTTGGCGCTCATGCCGATCCTGCCGAATTTCAGCTACAGGGTCACATTCTGATTCCTTCCAGGCATTATCTTCCGCGCCGGAGATGATTCCCCGGGAGAACGGAAAAGGGGATGTTGTCCAGTTGGGCAACATCTCCGAGGTTTCTTGCTGAAAAACAAGGCTCTCTCCCGATGATGGAAGAGAGCTAAGTTCTTGAAATAATGATTACCTTTGGGTGTTAGATAAATCAGAGTTTGCTTGATGGAGGAGATAAAGATTTTTCATTCATTTAGAAAGCACGCGCTTTTTTTATTAGCGTGTGCAGTCGGTACTGGAGCAGCGGTTTTTTTTGTAATTCAAAGAACGCACGTCGTGATTTATTTTCTCGGGATCCTTCTCTTTGGTGGAGCTTGGTTATATCTCAGTTTCATTTTCTTGAGAGAACGATTGGCCGGTAAACCATATCTGGTTATTTCCGATAAATCATTGAGGATTAGTACTTTCAAGGAACGAGAGATCTTGTTTTCAGATGTCAAATCCTTTAGTGTTGAAGGAGATATGATCTGCATCAACTACAAAAAAGGTAAGAGGCCGGACCATAAAGTCATTCATTTTGGAAATAAAACCATCGATCCTGGCGATGGTTTTCTATCAGCACGTTTGACGAAGAAACCGGAAGAGATTTGCGCGGAACTGAATAAAAGGGTTAAGGCCAACTCTGATCTCAAATAGGTGAATTCCAATTTGTCGGTCTCACCTTCTTCCGGAAACCTGTCCCGTTAACAAGATAATCTTCTTATCTGGCCGGATACGATCATCTGGTTCGCTGGTGATTGCCAATGTCTCTTTCAGTAATAAACCACTGTTTATTGTGGCTCCTCCTGTTGAGCCTGCCTCCGGGAGTAACCGGCCATCAAGGCCTGCAATGAAGGGGCCTCCCCGTAATAGTTTTCTGTGGATAGGATGGAGACTTTCTCTCCTGAGTACACCATCCGTGAGATAAAACTGATCATCTCTTTCCTGGCCTGGAGATTATTATAGATCATAGCTATAATATGGTCGGACTCTTTAAACACATGTTTGATGCAGGGCACTTCCATCTGCTCGAACTGGGGGATGAAATAATCCGGTCCGAAAGCCCCGAAGGCTCCATTGCCCATGACACTTTTACCGAAGGGCACAAGCTGGTCCTTGGTTCCATGGAACGCCAGAACAGGGCAAGGGCTTTTCTTCCAAGTAAGGCTGTCGATGCCGGCCACCCATACTCCACCTGCACATGATATCACTCCAGCATAGTTGAACCCTTCAGGCAGTCTTGAAGTGGCAGAAGGGGAGTCATTGCAGACCATATACTCGGCGGTCATGCTATTGATCGCACCTGCTGAAGAACCGCAGATGATGACTTTCTCTGGGTCAATCTTCCATGCTTCTTTCCTCTCCAAAACGAAACTTGTGGCATCAAAAAGGTCTTCCACGCCCATTGCAATAGCTTCTGAGTATGATGACACGAAGTTGTCGTTTCCTATCTGGACTCCTTTTTCCCTCAGTTTTTTGATTCCAAGACGGTAATTGATGCCGACGGCAATGTATCCTTCCTGGGCGAATTCCTCAAGAAAGGCTTTTCCGTCTTCCTTCTTTCCACCTTCCCATGCTCCTCCATATGAGAAGATCATGACCGGCCGGTTCTCCGTTCCGGAGAAAGTCGGATCGATGTAGACATCCAATTGGAGATCTTCTCCGTCTTTTGAAGCATATGTATATGTGTTGACCTCGGGTTGTACTTTTGAATATTGAGCACTTGCGTTTGTCCAGATGCCTGACAACACTAGAAGGCACAGGCAAGTTCTTTTTGTCATTTTGATTATCATACGCCAGTTGTTTTAATCAGCACTGATATGGAGTGGTGGTTCCGTTTTGTTTGAGAAATACTGCGGACTCATTCACCGGAAAGGAAACCGCTAACCGTTTGGAATGCGGTTCTGCTGTCCTCAAGCATGGCCCGGGAGCCGTATTGCTCGATAGTGAACCAGCCGCTGTAACCTTGATCCAGCAGCTTTTGGACGATTCCTTGGATTCCGGCACAACCGGTTCCTGCAGGTACACAAGTCATGTCTGTAGAAGATACTCTGTCCTTGAGATGGACGTGTTTTATCCTGCCCATGAAATGATCCAGCTGTTCATTTGTGTCATCTCCTGCGAAAATGAAGTTCCCCGTGTCGAATGCCAAAGACAGATCTGGGGCCGCCTTGAGAAGGGCGTCAAGTCTCTCCCCATTGTAACACAAAGAACGATTGTTGTCATAATCTTCTACAGTAATTACATATCCTTTGGAAGCGACTTTTGCAGCGAATGCTGCAATCCTTCCGATGGCTTCATTCTTTTCAGATTCGGTCATTCCATCTTTCATGAGCCCTGGAACCAACAGAAGGCGGTCGAATTTTTTCTCTTCCATAAAGGATAAGGCAGCTGCCTCCAGTTCTTCCTGCGGCCCTTCGCAATATGGGATATCAGCGATTGCACATGCATGAGCGAATCCCAAAGAATCCAGGATGCGTATGTGGTCGGGATTCTGGAAGACCCTGATGTCGGCTCCCACATAACCGATCTCCTTTACTTTTGTAGCCGCCTCAGCGAAAGAAATGCCTTCTTGACGAGAGATTGTCCCTATATGGTCACAGAAAATAGATATCTTCATCTGCGAGGGTTCCATGTTGCTTCTGCATGCCACTGAACAGATAGTCAGTAATGCGATTGCAGTGAAATACAATATCTTCTTCATATGAGTTAATTATAATCAGCGGCTCAGCATTCCATTTCCGAGAATCTTGCCAGGAAGAACTCCTGTATGGATCCCGTCCTTGATTGTGTGTACTCCGTTCACGAATACGTGAAGGATTCCGGAAGGGAACTGATGAGGCGACGCATAAGTTGAACGGTCCGCTATAGTGAGCGGGTCGAATACGGTGATGTCTGCTGCATATCCGGGAATAAGAAGTCCTCTGTCCTTGAACTTCGCTCTTGAAGCGGGCAACCCTGTACACTTGTAGATCGCAGTCGAGAGATCAAGAATCTTCTCTTCCCTTACGAATTTCTGGAAGAAACTCGGGAATGTACCGTATGAACGGGGGTGGGGGAGTTCTTTCCCGAGTACGCCTTCTGGAGAATAAACGCTTCCGTCGGATGCAGGCATCGAAAGCCGATGAGAATATATTCTCTTGAGGTTCTCTTCTTTCATGGCGAAGGTCGCCTGGTTGACTTCCAGATGTTCGGAAATGAGTAGGTAGCGGATCATCTCCCACTCGTCCATCCCGGAAATGTGGCAGCATTCCTCCAGGCTCTTTCCTGCGTATTGCGCATTGGCGGGATCAGTGCATCCTGCGACTATGACCTGCTGAGGCCCTCCGAAAAGCTCTATCCTTCCTAAGGCATACGCTTTCATTTTTTCACATGCGGATTTGTTGTTGAGGCGCGCGTATATGTCTTCTGAAGTTCCGTCCCTCAGTTCAATCGGAATGAATGATGTGAACCCTGTAGAAAACGCAGTATAGGGATACCTGTCTATGGCGATGTCTATGCCTTCAGCCTGAGCGTCGTCGATTTTGGCGAGCATCCTGTCAATCTTGTCGAAATTGGCAGGGTTCTGTGCCTTCAGGTGCGAAATCTCCACTCTCGCTCCGGAAAGGCGTGCTGCTTCTATGGCCTCATCCATGGCTTCAAGCACATGGTCGTCTTCATTGCGCATATGGATTGTATAGAGAGCATTGTGCTTTGCCACAATTTTGTTGAGTGCGACCATTTCGCGAGTGTCACTGTAGCATCCCGGGGCATACTCCAGGCCATAGGAAAGTCCGATTGCTCCCAATGACAATTGCTTGTCCAGTTCTTCGCACATCCTCTTTATCTGCTCATCAGAGGCTTTGACATTGTATGGGCCCACAACTGCCTCCCGTATATCTCCATGTCCGACAAGGGAAGAATAGTTGATTCCGATCCCGTTGTCTTCCAGCCTTCCGAAAAAGCCGTCTATGTCCCTCCATGCCGGGCCATCGTTCCTTGGCTGGTCTTTCCTTTCTTCCCATGCCTTGTCGGAATAAACGAAAGGGCAATATCCGCAGTTGCCTCCGACTTCGGAGGTGATTCCCTGATATATCCTGCTGTCACCCTTGGGCGCGTCGAAGAGATTGGTGTCGGTATGGGTGTGAATGTCAATGAACCCCGGTGAGACTACCATGCCTTTGACGTCAAGAACAGCCTTGGCGTTTTTTCCGAGGTTGCTTCCGATAGCGGCTATCTTGCCGTCTTTTATGGCGATGTCTCCCATGACCGGTGCCCTGCCGTCACCGGCATAAATGGCTCCGTTCTTGATGATGGTGTCAAAGGAATTGCGGATACCTGCCCTGCATCCAGTGAATCCTGTAATTCCGGTAATGCCGAGGGCGGCCGTACCGAGCAATGATGTCTTTAGAAAGTCTCTTCTGTCCATACCGTATGGTATATACTGTCCGTAGAGTGCAAGTTAGAAAAAAAGAAGTACAATCCGGCAGAAAAAAGCGAAGGCCAACGGAACTGTTGTCCCAATGGCCTTCTCCTTATTGTGTCAATGATTATCTCTGCTGTGTGACGGGGTTCACAGGAATCCTTCCGGGATCCTCTGCAGCACAAAGGGCAAGCCAAGCGATGATGGTCGCGTCAAGCTTAAGGTCACCGAGGGAAAGACGCTCGTAGGTGTCCATGATTGTGTGGTAGGTCCTGTTGTACTCAAGCTCATCCTGGATGAACTGATAGGCGGGAAGACCGGCTCTGAGGAAGGAAACGTGGTCCGTTGAACCAGTGGATCTGGGCGAAAGATACTGGAATCCGAGAGGTTCAATGTATTTCTTCCAAGCCTCGAAGAAGGGGAAAGCGGCATCATTGCCCTCAAGGTAAATGCCCCTGAAGCGTCCTGAACCGTTGTCCATATTCAGATACAGAGCGAACTTGTCGAATCCGGGAAGCTTGTTTCCGTCTTTGTACAGGTAGGTCTCCATGTATCCTCTTGATCCGTAAAGACCCTGCTCTTCTCCACCCCAAAGTGCAAGACGGATGGTCCTCTTGGGTTTGACTCCGAGTTCTTTGAGGATTCTCATGGCTTCAATCATGGAGATACAACCGGAAGCGTTGTCTGCCCCACCGGTTCCTCCGTGCCATGAATCCAGATGGGCGCCGATCATGACGATTTCGTCCTTGAGTTTGGGATCGGTTCCAGGGATTTCAGCGATAACGTTGTGTACTTCCTGGTCATTGGTGAACTTGTTGATGAGCTCAAGTTCCATTTCAACCTTCTCTCCGTTCTTGATGAGGCGTACCATACGTCCGTGATCCTCAATAGGCATCATGACCTCAGGAGTGGGCTCGGGCTGGCCGACGGTGTAAGAGACACCAGTGCCGCTGACCACGTTGAATGTGCCTCTTCCGGTTATGATACAGAGAGGTTTCTCTGAGGCGAGGAGCTCGCTCTGGAGCCTCTGCAATTCCATCCTTTCTTCCCTGCTGAGGGTCGGTCCGTTCTGGGTGTAAGCCATCCTGGGAGGGCCGGCGGGAGATACCATGCTGTTGACACGCCTGTCCTGGACGAGGGATTCAAGTTCTTCCTCGGTGTAACGGCTGGCAAGCGGCTGGAAACTGATATTGTATGTCTGGGTAGCAGGCATCAGGAGGATCTTGCCGGCGATCTTTCCGCGGTATTTCTCGAGATCTTCTTTGGTGTTGACTTCAAAGAGGACGCATTCTCCCTTGACCAGTCCGTTTGTGCTTCCTGACCATGCTTTGGGGTTGACTGTGTATGCGCAGTAATAAGGCGAGGTCATGGCTGCATATGTCTTGACCACGTCCCATCCGCCTCTAGGGAAGGCGTATGCGAACTCTGAATGGACGTTCGACAGGCCGAAACTTGAGAGTTTGTTCATCACCTCTTTTTCAGCGCGGCGTTTCTGCTGTGAAGCGGTGAGCCTTGAACCCAGATAGTCGGTCATGAATTGGGCGATCTCTTCAATCTTGGAATTGTTCAGACCTTCATTCTTGACTTTGGTCGCCATCTCTGGAGAAAGGGAGACCTGTGCGTTGACGGTGTTGCCGGAAAAGACGAATGCCAGCAACGAGAAAAGCAGTAGTGTTCTTTTCATGCCAATATGTGTTTGTTCGTTTTTATGGCGGAAACGGTTCCGTAACCGCGAAGTGTCGCAATATAGCAGTATAGTCTGAATAATCAAACACAAATCACGTTTTCTTTCCGTTTTTATGGGATATATGGAGGATCGGACACCATTTCATATGTCAAACAGACAATCTGATTGACAAATAAGGAAATATGATTTGGGAATGTTCTGTGATCAGGTTATTGTTCCGGATCCGGGAGAATGATGACGGTTGTACCGACCTTGACTCTTGGTTTGAGATCAAGGATATCCTCATTCTTCAGGCGGATGCATCCTTCCGTAGCACGGCTGCCGATAGATTCGGGGAAGGGTGTACCATGGATTCCGATGTCTATGAATCCGGGGACATTGAGCCTGAGGAACCAAGGTCCGTAAGCGTCTTTTATCGGACCCTTGCCGTCCTTGAAATCATGGGAAAGCCCCCTTGCATTCAGAAGCTGGTTTATCTTGAAAGTCCCTTCGGGTGTCTTATGGTCACCTTTTTTCTCCTTGTTCCCGTAATTGATGGCACAGGAGATACCGTATTCCACTATTGAATTGCCTTTCTGGTCAACAAGATTGAGGGTGAAGTCCTGTTTGTCTATGACAATGAAAGGGAAAGAATCAACCTGGTCAAGATACTTGCTGAATCTTCCCTGAGCCGACATGGTCAGGGAAACCAGCAAGAGAGTAGCAAATATGATAAAACGTCTTTTCATCTCGAATTCAAAAACCTCGCAAAGATAAGTGTCCTTTTTCTTCTCTGCAAGTCCTGTTCCAAGCCCTTTTTGCCGGAATCTCAAAAAGTTGCCGACTTGTGAAAGGAATGCATATGATATTTCGGTTCCGCAGTCACCTTGAATGATTTTCTGGGCGGAGGTTCTTGTTTTTCAATGGAATTGCTATATTTATGCCCATGAACGATATCTTTTCCCCCGAAGGGTGGCTTAACACCCATCTTACTGTCCTTAATGATGCAATATGGACTTATGTCCTGGTAGGAGTATTGGTCGCTTGTGGCCTTTGGTTCACGATCAGGTCCCGCTTCATCCAGTTCCGGATGATCGGGGAGATGTTCCGTCTTCTCAAGGAGTCTCCTGCCAAGAAGAAAGGTGAAAGACATATTTCATCTTTCCAGGCTTTCATGATGTCCATCGCTTCGAGGGTCGGTACGGGCAACCTTGCCGGAGTTGCGACCGCTATCGCCATCGGGGGACCCGGATCTGTTTTCTGGATGTGGGTTACGGCTCTGATAGGCAGTGCCACGGCTTTTGCTGAATCCAGTCTCGCACAGCTTTTCAAGCGGAAAAGCAAGGATTCATTCATAGGCGGTCCTGCATACTACATAAGGAAGGGCCTGCATTCAAAAGGCCTTGCCGGCTTGTTCGCCGTACTTTTGGTGATTTCATTCCCGTTCATTCAGACTGCTACCCAGAGCAATACCATCTGTGGAGCTTTGGAAGGAGCATTCGGTGTCCCGCATATCGTGGTTGGGGCTGTCCTTGCCCTTATGTCCCTTTTCATAGTATTCGGCGGTGTTCAAAGGGTGGCGAATTTCAGTAGCGTGGTGGTTCCTTTAATGGCTATAGGATATCTGCTTCTGGCCCTTTTTGTGATCGGGAGACATTTTACGATGATACCCAAGGTCCTTGAAATCATCTTCGAAGATGCATTCGGTATCCGCCAGATCGCTGGAGGAGGTTTAGGGACTACGATAATAATGGGTGTCAGAAGGGGACTGTTCTCGAATGAGGCCGGTGAAGGATCCACTCCGAACATCGCAGCTACTGCTACTACTACTCACCCTGTCAAACAAGGTCTCATCCAAGCTTTGGGGGTATTCACCGATACTATATTGGTGTGCAGCTGCACCGCGTTCATTATCCTTTTCAGCGGCGCATATACTGATTCATCGCTGAATGGAATCAACCTCACGCAAGCCGCCCTTGAATCCGAAGTCGGGCGGTTCGGAAGCGTTTTTGTAGCTATAGCTATATTCCTTTTCGCTTTCAGCTCCATTATCGGGAATTACATCTACGGAGAAAACAATATCTTCTACCTGACCAAGAAGAAATGGGTCCTGGAGGTGTACAGGATTCTGTCCGGCGGGGTGTTCGTTTTCTTCGGAGCCGTTGCAAGCATGGATCTGGCCTGGAGCCTGGTGGACTTTTCGATGGCACTGATAGCGGCTGTCAACATCTATGCCCTTTTGAGGTTGAGCAAGTGGGTGGTCGTTCTTATGAAGGATTACATGGCCCAAAAGAAAGCGGGAAATTCTTCTCCCACGTTCCATCGGGATTCCATACCCGAACTTGACCTTGAGGCTTGGGATGAATAGGGGAATCGTTTTCTTACCTTGAAAGATGACAAAATCACCTCCTGCGGGACTGCTCTCGAGGAGGTGATCTCTTATTACTTATATGTTTATTCTTTGCTCTTTATTTGACAGTCACGATGACTCTCTGGAAATGAGTCAGAGCGGGAGTCCCGTTGTCAGTGACTTCAAGTATAAGATGAATAGTTGATCCTGAAGGGGCGTCAGCGGGAACGACGAATCTGGCTTTCTTTCCGTTGGAGGATACCAGATCGACCTTGCTGTCGCATGTCCCGGCTTCGCGGTATTGCCACCATTTGTATGTCAGAGAATCCTTGTCCGGATCCTTAGCCTTGCCTTTCAGAGTGACTTTCTTGCCGGCCTTTACTGTGCGGTCGAGCTTGCCTGCGACTGAAGCGACGGGCTGGTGGTTGGCATCCGCATATTCCATCACGCACCAATCCGCTCTTGCGGCGAAGTCATTTTGGAGGTAAGGGACCCACCTTGTGAGAGAGAAAGTGCGTTCTACATTGTCCGTCAGAGGACTGTAGTCGCCTTTTGTGCGGTCGAATTCAATCTTCTCGGGCTCGGGTGACCTTTGTCCTCCGGGTCTTCCGAATCCCCCGAATCCTCCTCTCATAGAACTGTCTGTCCATCCGCTCTGAGGCGCTTCAGCTACAGGGAACCTTCCTCCCATCGTACCCCATTCGGGATGCATAAGAGAGCGCAGTCCGAAATCCAGAATCTGCAGATAGGTCGGGCTATCACCCTCGGAGATGAAATCATAAATCTTCCTTCCGCTTCTTGCGGCGTCTTCAGGTGTCGAGTAATGGTCGTCCGGGTCGTCCAGATGATATCCTTCTCCCCATGTGTAGTATTGTGCAGCGAGCGGACCGTGGCCGAACTTTATGTTCTCCTTGAACCAGTCTCCATCCATGTATTTGCGGTAGGGCTCGGGAACACCGGTCGTCCATCCGTAGGCGAATGACATCCATTGTGAACTGTGCAGGGTCACTCTCAGGTCAGGCCAGTTCTTGGCTATGTAAGTGCGGTAAGTTCCGTCCTGCTCAAGGCAGCAATTGAGGATGGTCTTCTCTGACACTTTCTTGTATATCTCATCCCATTGGGGTGTATTTTTGTATTCTTCTTCAATGGAAAGAAGGGCTCTTGCCGCAGTGTTGGGACCTCCCCATACCTGGATGAAGACAGGGCCCGGTTTGTCATCGAGCAGGATGCTCTTGATGAAGTCGGAGCCTTCAGTGGGATTCTCCATATCTCCTTCCACCATTACGTTACCGACTTTCACTACGCTCTTCAGATACTCGGGAGTAGGGTAGTTCTTATCATGTTTCAGAAGGTTGGGGTACACTTGTGCGTACAGGTCGATGTATTCCTGGATCCATGTAAGACCTAACCAACGGTAGCTTTCCCTTGCAACAGGTTCACGGTTTCCTCCGAATCCCCCAAAACCTCCCATGTTGGCTTTGTTGCGTGGAACCAGAAGGGTGCCTTTGCCGTCTCCGCTCCAGTGGAATTGGGATGCGCTGTATACGATCCCTTCGATCTGAAGGTCGTTGGCATAGAGAAGAAGACGGACGAAGGAGTCCATGTCATCCACTTCTCCGTCAGTGGAAACAATTGTACGCGGGCGTACTTTCTCCGCATCGGAATTCTGGCAGAAGAACACTGCCGCCATTGCGACAGCAAAAGTGAGAAGAATCTTTTTCATATCTGTTGCGTTTTCGCAAAGATAAGCAGAGCATACGTAAAAGCAAAGCAAACGAAGGCAATCAAAGCAAAAAATAACGTTTTTGCATAGATAAATATAGAATTTGCTTATCAGGTAAAAAACAACAAGCCGGAATCATTC
>JAEEGL015301565.1_pt1 | contig 27771 bp, 19 predicted proteins | sample 9134231 | NCBI WGS metagenome assembly JAEEGL01 (sample SAMN16246548, study PRJNA631951) | gut metagenome | biome: gut microbiome; feature: rumen; material: fiber-attached | host: Bos | place: Iran: Karaj | collected 2018-10
AAAAGGGAATATATCCATGACAAGCTGGGGATCGAACTTTACGATATCTACGGACTGACCGAGATCTACGGACCCGGTATAGGAATAAACTGCGATAAGCAGACCGGAATGCATTACTGGGATGATTATCTTTATATAGAGATCATAGATCCCGAGACCCTCAAGCCCGTGGAGGACGGAGAGGAAGGCGAGATAGTCATCACGACTCTGGTGAAGGAAGGCGCTCCTTTGATCAGATTCAGGACCCATGATCTGTCACGTATCATTCCCGGAGACTGTCCCTGCGGTTCAAAATACCCCAGGCTTGATATCATCCGCGGCAGAAGTGACGATATGTTCAAGGTTCACGGTGTCAATATCTTCCCCAGCCAGGTGGAAGAGCTTTTGGGACAGATCGACGGCGTCTCCAGCGAATACAAGATCGACCTGGCTCATGATGATGACATAAACAAAGATGTGATACTTATCACTGCCGAAGCAGAGGGCCGTGTGAATTTTGAGAAGACTGCAAAGCTTATACGCGAAGCCTTCAGGTCTAAGATAAGCGTAACCCCCAAGGTGACGGTTGTGCCCGTGGGAACTTTATCCCGTTCGGAGAAAAAGACCCAGCGTGTATTTGATCACAGAGAAGAGTAACAAACGGAAAGAATTGTGATATAATATAATCTGTTGCGATGAGCAATGAGCATAAGATAAGGAGACAGGGGCCAATGAAAAAAAGGAAATCTCTTAAGAAAACACTGCTGAGCAGTATAGTCATTTTTGTTGCGATCATCATTGTGATCATTACCCAGATCAGCATCAAGCTGGAAGCGGATAATACCGAGACGCTTATGTACAGCATTCTTGCCAGGGAATCGGTTACCTACGCCAATGAGGTCCATAACTGGTGGAGCTCAATAGAGGGAAGGGTGAAACAGACTGCGGACGTGATGAAGAATACTCCGGAAATGTCTTATGATGATTCCCTTAATATGCTGTTAAAGCTGACGGAACTGGATCCGGATTCACAGGATATTTATATGGCTTACGGCAAGGATTCAAAGTTCCTGGACGGTTCGGGATGGATCCCGGATGCGGATTTTGTTTTCACGGACAGACCCTGGTATCAGGGCGCTCTGGAAAAGAAGGGTGAGATCTATTCATCCGAGCCCTATGTGGATGCGTCCACGGGCAAGACCTGTCTGGCCTGTGCTGTCATGCTGCGCGATGATGTGGTCTTAAGCAGTGATATCAATTTTGACAAGGTGGCCGAAAAGGTAAACCAGTTTAATTCCATTTCTCCCGATGCGAAATATTATATTGTGAACAAGGAAACCAAGGATATCCTGGTCAGCAATGTGACTTCTTCTGTGGGCGAGACCCTTTCAAACACCACAGATCCCGTGGCAGCGGGTCTGGCTCCTGTTTTTGATTCCATGAATACGACGGTGACGCCGGATGGCAGCAGGGTAAAGACCGCAAAATCGGGAGCAGGATCAATGATGTATACTGCCACCGATATCGAGGACACTTCATGGGTAGTGGTGAGTGCCGTTCCCTCGGCTGTACTTAGTTCCAACATAATCAGAGTCATGATCATCACCTTTGTGAGCGCGATCATACTGCTGATCATTATTTCGGCTCTCATTTATTACATTATCAGTAAGGCGATAAACCCTGTAGTCACGGTTACGGAGCGTATCACGGATATCAGCAAGGGTGACTTCACCGTGAGGCTGACTCCCGAAGGCAATAACGAGATCACCACTTTGAGTGAGAGCCTGAATGAGTATATTGAAAAGATGAGCATGACGCTGAACAGTCTTTCGGATATTTCCGGATCCATGAACAGCAGGGCGGGAGAGTGCTTTGATATATCCCGTGCCCTTTCAGACGCCAGCAATAATCAGGGTGAATCCATAGAACAGCTCAACAGGACACTGGGTGGAATGAATGATTCTATCGAGGATCTGGCTCATACGGCTGTAGAACTGGCGGATACCTCGGGACGTCTGGCCCAGAGTGCAGAGGATGTCAGAACATTGTGTGATGAGACCATGGATGCTTCCGCGAAGGGTAAAAATGAAATGGACAGCATGACAAAGAGTGTTAATACCCTGAACAATACCATAAGCGAACTGACTGACCTTATCCGTGTGACTGCAAAGTCTGTTGAGGAGATTACGGGGATCACGGATACCATCAATGCCATATCGGAGCAGACGAATCTTCTGTCGCTGAACGCATCCATAGAGGCTGCCAGAGCAGGAGAGGCAGGCAAGGGCTTTGCGGTAGTGGCTCAGGAGGTCAGCGTACTGTCAAATCAGTCGTCAAGCGCTACGGACACCATCCGGAGACTGGTTGATGATATCACAAAGAATATAGCTGATATCAATTCAAAGGCGGACATCTGCGTCAGGGATATGAAGACCTGTATGAATGGTGTGGATGGGGCCAATGAGGCCTTTAACAAGATCTCCGAGGATGTGGCAAAGGCTGCAGAGGGTATCATGGAGATCGCGGACGGCGTCAAGAGGATAAATGATGTGGCGACCAGCAATGCGGCTACCACTCAGGAACAGGCTTCCGGAATAAATGAGGTATTGTCTCTGAGCGACAGGATAGTAAACGAGAACGGAAAGCTGCGAAATGAGACGGAGAATATCACTGCCATATCGGAAAATCTGAACCATTATTCCGATGAGATCAATACGGATCTCTCCCAGTATACGGTTAGATAAGGATAGAAGGATCTTAAGAGAAATATGAATCGAAAGCGTATAGCCATTTTCGGGTGCGGGTTCACCAGCAGATACAGATCGAATCTCAGCAGAGCCTTTAATACTGCTGCCGATGAGCTGGGCTGTGATCTTGTCTATTTCAATTCCCTGGGCAAGATCGGAAACAAGAACGCACAGTATGGTATTTATGAATTTGACCTGATCGAGGATATCGACCTTTCATCTTTTGACGGGATCATTTTTGACGGAGAAGGCTATAATGTGGAAGGTATGGCCGATAAGGTCATCCATAAGCTCAGGCAGGCGGATATTCCGGTGGTATCCATCAGCACCAGAGTGGAGGGTTTTTACAATATCGATTTTGATGACCGGGGAGCCATGAAGCTTCTGGTGGAGCATTTTATCGAGAAGCATCATTTTGACAGGATAGGCTTCATGTCCGGTTATCTCACTCATCCCGATGCTGTTGCGAGACTTGAGGTCTTTCGCAGCGTGATGAAGGAGCACGGTCTGCCCCGGGACGGCGTGGGTATGTTTGAAGGAGATTTCTGGTTTCATAAGGGTGAGGAGGCAGCGGATTATTTTCTGTCCCTTCCCCAGCGGCCTCAGGCTGTGGTATGTGCAAATGATTACATGGCCATCGCTCTTTCCGGTGCCTTTAAAAAAAGAGGAGTGAGGATCCCGGAGGATATTGCCATCTCGGGTTTTGACGGTACGATAGAAGGTCAGGAATATCTGCCTCATATAACTTCCGCCACCAGGGAGAGGCTGGATATCGCCAGAAAGTCCTTAAAGCTTCTGATCAGCGTTTCTGAAGATGAAACAGAGGAAAAGGTCATTCATATCACTCCCCGGACGATATATACCCAGTCCTGCGGATGTGAAAAGCTGGATTATAAGTATGAGGCGGAGAGCATTAACCGTCTGTATGAGATCAACAGGAATTTCAGTTACGGCATGTATGATACCCAGTCTTCCCTGCTCAAGCTGAACAAGGTGGAGGATATCCATGATCTGGAAAAGCTGTTTTCGGAAAATCCCATTTATTTCGGAGAATATACATCGTTCTTTCTCATGCTTCATACGGATGAGGAAAACAGGCTTTCGATAGAAAATGATTACACCTGCTCCGCAGGTATATTTACTCCCATAATCTGGATCGATAAAAACAGGGAATATGTTCATTCGGGCCGTGTTTTTGATTCCGGCAGGATGATACCTGAATCCGACCAGGACAGAGCCCATTTTTATTATGTCATGAGTGTACATTGTGCAGAGCGGGCGTTTGGTTATGCGGTCATCGAAATGGAAGGAAAGGACATTTTCGATGAATTTTATAATGTCTGGCTTCTGAATATTTCCCTGACACTTGAGGGACTTTTGAAGAATGACCGGATCAATCACCTCATAGACACGCTCAAGGATATGGGGAACAGGGATTCCATAACCGGACTTCTGAACCGTCGCGGTTTTGATGCCCAGACCAGGGAGCTTCTTTCCAGACTTAAGGGTACGCATATCGTATGTGCCATGGTCATTGATATGGATGGTTTAAAAACCATTAATGACGAGTATGGACACTATGAGGGAGACCGCGCCATCAAGGCTGCGGCGGATGTGATCTCAAGGTGCTGTGATTCGGGTGAGATAGTGGCAAGGGCCGGCGGAGATGAATTCTATATCTTTGCCGTGGATTATTCGGACAGGCTTCTGGAGCGGTTTTACAAGCTGGTACAGGCTTCGCTGGAGACTTTTAATCAGAATTCGGGCAAGCCGTACACCGTATCATTGAGCGGGGGCTATCATCTTACGGAATCAAACGCCATGGGGAGGATTGAGGAATTCCTTCGCATAAGTGATGCCAGGATGTATGAAGAAAAGATGAAAAAAAAGGTGGAGCGCAGGTAGATATTGACAACGAAAGGAGAAGGGCTGATGGCATATTTAATGATGGAAAAGAACAGGGCAAAAAGAAACGAGCTTCTGGCCGCAAAGATAATAAAGGGTCTGGAATCGAGGAACATGACGGGGTATCATGTTCACACGGCAAAGGAAGCGCTGGAAAAGGCACTTGAACTGATACCTGAAGGCGGCAGCGTAACCCATGGCGGATCTGCTTCCATAGCTGAGATCGGTCTGGTGAAGGCTATACAGAAGGGTAATTATAATTATATAGACCGTTATGCTGCTCCCGACAAGCATGCAGCAGAGCTGGAAGCATATGATGCGGACGTATATCTGGGGAGCACGAATGCGATCACCGATGACGGCATACTTGTAAATATCGACGGAAATTCAAACAGGGTTTCTGCCTACGCTTACGGACCGAAAAAGGTGGTGCTGATAGTCGGCATGAACAAGGTGACAAGTGACGTGGATTCGGCGCTCAAGCGTGCAAGAAACGAGGCGGCAGTCATAAATGTGCAGAGGTTCGGGATCGATACTCCCTGTGCCAAAACCGGTTCATGCATGGACTGTAAATCACCGGATACCATCTGCTGCCAGTTTCTGATCACCAGATATTCAAGGCACGCCGGCCGCATACATGTGATACTTGTGGATGAGCCTCTCGGCTTCTGAGAAGGATAACAAAGACTGAAGATTTATTCATATAATCAAAGGGGGTACGAAATGTTTACTAAAGGAAAACAGCTTACGGAAAAGACAATGGATTCACGGGTGGATGAACTGGAGCTTGAGATCGCTGAGCTTAAACAGAAACTTAAGGACAGCGAGGGAGAGCTTGAAGCGGTAAATAACAGTACGCATCTGGGCATATGGAAATGTTTTTATGACGAGAAGGGCAATCAGACGGATGTGATATATACGGATGAATTCCGCAGGATGCTGGGATATTCCAGACATGAGCTTCCCGATGATCTGAATGCTTTGGGGAAGATCATACATCCCGATGATTCGGCGGCTGTGTTCGGGGCCTTTGCCGCTGCGGCTGGGGACAAGAGCGGACATAAAAAATTTGATATCGATTACCGGCTTCTGACAAAGTCCGGAGCTTATAAATGGTATCATGCCGCCGGGGAGTGCATCAGGTTCCCCGACGGAAAGCCCAAGGAGTTTATAGGTACCTTTTCGGATATAGATGAACAAAAAAAGACCGCTGAGATCTTTGAGCATGATTCCAGACGTCAGGATGCAGTGGAGATGATGATGCTGGAGGGCAGCTGGAGCATGGATCTGACCAAGTATGCCATAGACGATATCCATTCGCCCATGGTTTTTTCGGACCAGTTTAAAAAGATATTGGGATTTATGCCGCATTCTTCGGAGTTCCCCGATATCATGCAGTCCTGGATCACCAGGATCCATCCCGATGATGTACCCCAGGCTTCCGCTGCGATGGCAAAGCAGCTTGCCGATCCGTCCGGGCGTACACCCTTTGATATGGAATACAGGATCAGACATAAAAACGGTGATTATGTGTGGGTGAGGGCCTCCAGTTATGTGGTATGGTCAAACGATCGCGTGCCGCTCATGGCTGCGGGTACCATCCTTGATATATCTGCGGAAAAGAAAAACCGTGCCCGTTTTGAAGAGGAGATGGAGCCGAATATCGAATCCTTAAGAGCCGGCATCGCAGAGATAGCGGCCAATGTGGAGAAGGCCACGAATCAGATGCAGGATGTCTCCGTCAGACAGGAGGAGGTCAGTGAAGCTGCCAATACCATAGTGAGTGCGGTAAATGCTTCCATGGAGATCATCAGCAGTATCCAGAGCATAGCCAGACAGACCAATCTTCTTTCCCTCAATGCATCCATAGAGGCAGCCAGGGCAGGAGATGCGGGAAGAGGCTTTGCTGTTGTTGCAACTGAGGTCCAGGCTCTTTCCAATTCCACAAAGGAGACCACCGAGCATATTGCGGACAAACTCAATGACGTGAACAATTCCGTTAAGGGCATTCAGGCAAAGATCAATCAGATCAGTGAGAGCATTGCCGAAGAGAATGATGAGATGGGAACGATAAATGCCACTATAGAAGAACTTCATGCCGCAGCGGATGAGATAGCAGAGATGGCTGAGAGTTTATATAGGTAAATATAGCGGTCAATTTGCATATATGTGCTAAATATGGTAGAATTCTCTTGTTTTGTATAATGAGCCGGAGGAGTTTCCGGCATAGGATAAGGAGGCATAAATGACAGTAAGTACTGGTTTTGATAAGGAGACCTTTAAGAAGGAAGTAAAGGACAATGTCCGGGTACTTTATCGAAAGAATCTGGAAGAGGCGACCCAGCTTCAGATCTTCAATGCCGTATGTTTTGCGGTTAAAGAGAGGATCATAGAGGATTGGATGGCGACCCAAAAGGAATATGAGAAAAAGGATCCAAAGACAGTGTACTATCTGTCAATGGAGTTTCTTATGGGAAGAGCTTTGGGAAATAACCTGATCAACCTCAAGATGTATGAGGATGTGGCAAAAGCTCTGGAAGAGCTGAAGGTGGACATAAACGTGATCGAGGATCAGGAGCGCGACGCCGCTTTGGGTAACGGCGGTCTCGGCAGACTGGCTGCCTGCTTCCTGGATTCACTTGCCACTTTGGGTTATTCAGCATACGGCTGCGGTATCAGATACCGTTATGGTATGTTCAAGCAGGAGATAAGAGACGGTTATCAGGTGGAGGTACCGGATAACTGGCTTAAGGACGGTAATCCTTTTGAGCTTCGTCGCCCCGAGTACAGCAAAGAGGTTAAGTTCGGCGGATATGTGGCAGTAGACACGGATTCCAGCGGCCGTCAGCATTTTCATCAGGAGGGTTACCAGTCCGTAAAGGCTGTTCCCTTTGATATGCCCATTATCGGATACGGAAACCGTATCGTGAATACGCTCAGGATCTGGGATGCCGAGCCTGTGGAGTGCTTCCAGCTCAATTCCTTTGATCAGGGTGATTACAGAAAGGCTGTGGAGCAGGAAAACCTGGCCAGGAATATAGTGGAAGTCCTTTATCCCAATGATAATCATTACGCAGGTAAGGAACTTCGTCTGAAGCAGCAGTATTTCTTCATCTCTGCATCCGTTCAGGAAGCGGTGGAAAAGTACATGCGTACTCATGATGACATCAAAAAGTTCTATGAAAAGGTAATCTTTCAGCTCAATGACACCCATCCCACCGTAGCCATTCCCGAGCTTATGAGGATCCTGATGGATGATTACAAGCTGACCTGGGACGAGGCCTGGGATGTGACCACAAAGACCTGTGCCTATACCAATCACACCATCATGGCAGAGGCTCTTGAGAAGTGGCCCATCGAGCTTTTCTCCAGACTGCTTCCTCGTATTTATCAGATCGTGGAAGAGATCAACAGGAGATTTGTGGAAGCTATCTCCAAGAAGTATCCCGGAGACCAGGAAAAGATCAGAAAGATGGCCATCATCTATGACGGACAGGTTAAGATGGCTCATCTGGCCATCTGCGCCGGCTTCTCCGTAAACGGTGTTGCCAGACTTCATACCGAGATCCTTAAGAACCAGGAACTTAAGGACTTCTACGATATGATGCCCGAAAAGTTCAACAACAAGACAAACGGTATCACACAGAGACGTTTCCTGTTACACGGAAATCCCAAGCTGGCAAGCTGGGTGACCGCCCACATAGGAGACGAGTGGATCACCGATCTGAAGCAGATAAAGAAGTTAAAGGTATATGCGGATGACAAGAAGTCCCAGCAGGAATTCATGAATATCAAATATCAGAATAAGCTGAGACTTGCGGAATATATAAAGGAGCATAACGGCATAGAGGTGGATCCCAGATCCATATTTGATGTCCAGGTTAAGCGTCTTCACGAGTACAAGAGGCAGTTCCTTAACATTCTGCATGTAATGTACCTTTATAACAAGATAAAGACCAATCCCGAGATTGATTTCTTCCCCAGGACCTTTATATTTGGTGCAAAAGCGGCAGCGGGCTACAAAAATGCAAAGCTTACCATTAAGCTGATCAATTCCGTGGCCGATGTGATCAACAACGATCCTTCCATCAATAATAAGATCAAGGTGGTATTTATCGAAGATTACAGAGTATCCAATGCGGAGATCATCTTTGCCGCAGCTGATGTGTCCGAGCAGATATCCACAGCTTCAAAGGAAGCCTCCGGAACAGGAAACATGAAATTCATGCTCAACGGTGCACTTACCATAGGTACCATGGACGGAGCAAACGTGGAGATCGTTGAAGAGGTAGGTGAAGAGAACGCCTTTATATTCGGCCTGTCTTCCCAGGAAGTAATAGATTATGAAAACAACGGAGGCTATAATCCTCAGGAGATCTTCAATAATGACGGTGATGTGAGAAATGTCCTCATGCAGCTGATCAACGGTATGTATTCACCGAATGATACGGAGAGATTCAGGGATCTGTATAACTCCCTGCTGAACACGCAGAGCACCTCAAAGGCGGATACTTATTTCATACTTAAGGATTTCCGTTCTTATGCCGAGGCTCAGGAGAGGATAGAAGCTGCTTACAGAAATGAGGCCGGCTGGGCCAGAAGCGCTATCCTGAACGTAGCCTGCAGCGGCAAGTTCACTTCGGACCGTACCATCCAGCAGTATGTGGATGAGATCTGGCATCTGGACAAGATCAAGATACCGAAGAAGAGGGAGTCGAAAAAAACCAAATAAATAAAAGAGACAGGCTCCCGGGGCTTCCGACGGAGCCTGTTTTAAGATTCTTTGAAAGGAAACGGAAAAATGATCAAATTACATGAAAGCGGTGCATTTCTCACCGGAGGCAATCTGTCCGACACTGCGGCCGTATCAGCCGAAGAAGGAAAAAAGAGAACTATTGCCTATAACATTCTGAAAGCACACAACACATCAGATAACATGGATAAGCTGAAGCTTCGTTTTGACAAGCTCACCAGCCATGATATTACTTTTGTGGGGATCATCCAGACGGCAAGAGCTTCGGGACTTACAAAATTCCCCATGCCCTATGTGCTGACCAACTGTCATAACTCATTATGTGCCGTGGGTGGTACCATAAATGAGGACGATCATGTATTCGGTCTGACTGCGGCAAAAAAATACGGCGGGATATATGTGCCCCCTCATCAGGCAGTGATCCATCAGTATGCCAGGGAAATGCTGGCTGTCTGCGGCGGTATGATCCTTGGTTCCGATTCACATACCAGATACGGAGCTCTTGGTACCATGGCTGTGGGCGAAGGCGGCGGTGAGCTGGTAAAGCAGCTGCTGGAGCAGACCTATGATATAGATATGCCCGAAGTGGTAGCCGTATATCTGACCGGCGAACCTGTAAAGGGTGTGGGACCTCAGGATGTGGCACTGGCTATAATAGGCGAGGTCTTTGATAAAGGCTATGTTAAAAACAAGGTGATGGAATTCGTGGGCCCCGGCGTTTCAAAGCTTTCCGCAGATTTCAGGATCGGCGTGGACGTTATGACCACGGAGACCACCTGCCTGTCTTCCATCTGGCAGACCAACGATGATAATATAAAGGAATTCTATGAGATCCATGGCAGGTCAGCGGATTACAGACCCATATCGCCTGAGGACGGAGCATATTATGACGGTGTGATAGAGGTGGATCTGTCTGCGATCAGGCCGATGATAGCCATGCCTTTCCATCCCAGCTGTACCTATACCATTGATGAGGTAAATGCAAATACAAAGGATATCCTTCATGAAGTGGAGCAGCGCGCAAAGGTTTCCTTCGGAGATAAGATAGATTATTCACTTCAGGATAAGATAAGGGACGGACATCTTTTCGTGGAGCAGGGAATAATCGCCGGCTGTGCAGGCGGCGGTTTTGAAAATATCTGCGCAGCAGCCGATATATTGAAAGGGCATTATACCGGATCCGATGAATTCACTCTTTCCGTATATCCCGCATCCACTCCTGTATATATGGAGCTGGTAAAGAACGGCAGCGTGGCTGCACTTATTGAATCGGGAGCTGTGGTGAAGACCGCATTCTGCGGACCCTGCTTCGGAGCCGGAGATACGCCATCAAACGGCGCACTTTCCATAAGACACAGCACCAGGAACTTCCCCAACAGGGAGGGCTCAAAGATACAGAACGGCCAGATCTCTTCGGTGGCACTTATGGACGCCAGATCCATTGCCGCCACTGCAGCCAATAAGGGCCGTCTTACCGGTGCCGATACCTTTGAGGGTACCTTCAATAAATACAAGTACTTCTTTGATTCTAAGATCTATGAAAACCGTGTCTTTGATTCAAAGGGAGTGGCGGACGTAAATGCGGAGCTCAAGCTGGGTCCCAATATCAAGGACTGGCCGAAGATGTGTGCCCTGACGGATAATCTCATCCTCAAGGTGGTAAGTGAGATACATGATCCCGTGACCACTACCGATGAGCTTATCCCTTCGGGCGAGACCTCATCCTACAGATCGAATCCTCTGGGACTGGCAGAATTTACCCTGTCCAGAAGGGATCCCGAATATGTGGGCCGCGCCAAGGAGGTTCAGAAGGCGGAGAAGGCAAGAGAGCATGATATAGATATATTTGCAGAAGGTGTAAAGGCAGTGTTTGACGATGCATCCCTGGGAAAGGATGTGGATGCCGGTCAGAGCATAAAGGAAGTACAGTCGGCAGCCGGTATCATCAGATCAAAGTTTTCGGATATAGACAGCAAAAATACGGGAGTAGGTTCCGTGATCTTTGCGGTTAAGCCGGGAGACGGTTCCGCCAGGGAGCAGGCGGCTTCCTGTCAGAAGGTGCTTGGAGGCTGGGCAAATATCGCCAACGAATATGCGACCAAAAGGTATCGTTCCAATCTCATCAATTGGGGTATGCTTCCCTTCCTGATCAAAGAAGGAGAGCTTCCTTTTGCCAACGGAGATTACCTTTTCATCCCCGGCATCAAGGAGGCTATTGCGGGAGCAAAAGAGGAGTTTACGGCTTACGCGGTGAAGGACGGAACACTTAAGGAATTCACGCTGACCATGGCGCCCCTTACCGCTGATGAGAGGGAGATCATACTGAAGGGCTGCCTGATCAACTACAACAGGGTGTAATCAAAAATATAAATTTAGAGTGAGGAAAGAAAAATGAACAGCAATATCGGAACAACATGTGTACAGGGCGGCTATACTCCGGGAAACGGAGAACCCAGACAGATACCCATCATCCAGTCCACGACTTTTAAGTATGAGACCGGAGAGGCCATGGGAAAGCTTTTTGATCTGGAGGCGGAAGGGTATTTTTATACCAGACTTCAAAACCCCACTAATGATATGGTGGCAAAAAAGATAGCGCTTCTGGAGGGCGGTTCGGCAGCTATGCTCACCTCTTCGGGACAGGCAGCCAGCTTCATGTCGATTTTTAATATCTGTGAGAACGGGGGTCATATAGTGGCCAGCTCCTCTATTTACGGAGGTACTTACAACCTTCTGGATGTAACCATGAGGAAGATGGGTATAGAGACCACTTTCGTATCTCCCGACTGCAGTGACGAGGAGCTGAATGGGGCTTTTAAGGAAAACACCAAGCTGGTATTCGGTGAGACCATTGCAAATCCCGCGCTTACCGTCCTTGACATCGAGCGGTTTGCAAAGGCAGCTCATGATCACGGTGTACCGCTTATCGTGGATAATACTTTTGCCACACCTGTGAACTGCCGTCCCATCGAATGGGGTGCCGATATCGTCACCCACTCCACCACGAAATATATGGACGGACATGGAAGTGCCGTCGGCGGCGTGATCGTCGATTCCGGTAAATTTGACTGGATGGCTCATAAGGATAAATATCCGGGACTTACCACTCCCGATGACTCTTATCATGGCATTACATATGCCGAGCGTTTCGGAAAAGAAGGGGCTTATATCACAAAATGTACGGCGCAGCTCATGAGGGATTTCGGATGTATCCCTTCTCCCATGGCCAGCTATATCCTGAACCTGGGATTGGAGTCCCTTCATGTGAGGATGAAGCGTCACGTGGAGAACGGACAGGCTGTGGCCGAATTCCTGAGCGGCAGCGATAAGATAGAATATGTGAGCTATCCGGGACTTAAGGGTGATAAGTATTATGACAGGGCTATGAAATACATGGGCAACGGAGGCTGCGGAGTGGTATCCTTTAATCTGAAGGGAGGCAGAGGGGCTGCCGAGAAATTCATGAATTCCCTGAAACTGGCTGCCATCGAGACACATGTGGCTGATGCCAGGAGCTGCTGCCTGAATCCCGCTTCCACCACCCACAGGCAGATGTCCGATGAACAGCTGCTGGCAGCGGGCATTCCCGCAGGACTGGTGAGATTCTCCTGCGGACTCGAGGATGCGGCAGACCTTATCGCGGATATAGAGCAGGCGCTGGGGTAAGATATGTTTTCGGAAGTATGATCATCCGCTTCAGCATCTTTCCGATCATCGTGAGCTACCGGCTCTCGCCGGCAAAATTCCGGCGGCCTCCCATTGTAGCGTATTATTATGCCACCGTTATGCATGGGAACCCTCCGCCGGAACGGCAGCGGTACTAAGCTCAAACTTCACTTCGTTCGTTTTCACTAAGTACCGGCCTATTTTTAGACGCTCACTATTGATCGAAAAGACTGCTTTCGCTGACTTGTTACTTGGCAAGGTGTTCGGTTGATCGAGCTTGAGGCAGCTTTTGTCCCGACGAAGAGCACCGAAAGCCGAACACACTTAGTGAAAGCGAGTCCTATGAGAGCGAATGCGTGCAAATCGCTCAAAGACTACAAAAAGCAATATCCTCATAGCGATTTGTGGTAGCCGATGAGCGAACGGTATAGGACGAAGCTTGAGCTTAGTGTAGTTCGTGCAGTGCCGGAGTCGGGATGAAAGTGCCGAAAGCGGATATATAAAAAAATACAGTTTTCAGAAATATATTTTGTTTACACAAGGAGGAAGGCGTTGCAGGATTACAAGGTCACCTTCGTGATCCCCGCATACAATGAGGAGGAATCCCTCCCCGAGCTGCACAAGCAGATCACGGAAAATGCAGAAATATGCATAAAAGAAAAACTGATGAAGGAGTATGAACTCCTTTTCATTGATGACGGTTCAACCGACGGTACGGTCAAAGTCATAAAGGAACTGGCGGATAAGGATCCGAAGGTACATTATATCCTATTTCGGAAGAATATGGGAAAATCCACGGCTCTTCATACCGCATTCAGGAACGTGACCGGAGATGTAGTCATCACCATGGATGCGGATCTGCAGGATGATCCCATAGAGATCAAAAATTTTCTGGAAAAGATAGATGAAGGCTATGACATGGTGGTGGGCTGGAAGGTAAACCGTCTCGATCCCATGGAAAAAAAGCTGCCTTCAAAGGTCTTTAACAAGGTTACATCCGCCATGTCAGGTATAAAGCTTCATGATTTTGACTGTGGATATAAGGCGATGAAGCTTTCGGTGGTGGAAGGAATAGATCTGTATGGCCAGCTGCACCGGTATCTGCCGGTGCTGGCATACCGGAAGGGCTTCAGGATAACCGAGATACCTGTACATCATAACAAGAGAAAATTCGGCAGCTCAAAGTACGGCGTGGAAAGATATCTGGAAGGACTGTTTGATTTTCTCTCCGTCAGCTTTCTGTCCAAGTTTTACGACAGGCCCATGTATCTGTTTGGGCGGATGGGTCTGGTATCCGGGTTTACGGGATTTATCATCTGTTTGTATCTGGCAGTGATCTGGTGCATGGGTGAGTCCATCGGCACGAGACCTCTGCTCCAGCTGGGAGTATTGCTGATAGTTCTTTCGGCGCAGTTTATATCTATCGGTTTTCTGGGCAACCTGCTTTTGGATTCCACCTACAGGTCGAATTATAATGAGGTCCACATAAAAGAAAAGAGATAGAATCGGATAAAGAGGGGGTCTTATGAACAACGAGGAAAAATATCTGGAACATGTGGAGCGGTTCCGCAGCGTATATGAATATGCGGATGCACGCAATATTTTTGAGCATATAGCTATTCAGATCAACGTGTCCGGCGAGGGCGGCGGCATTCTCTATATGGAGGTGGCTGACCGTGCGGTCACGGTGGAGCCCTATGATTATAAGGACCGTGACGGAGAGGTTTTCATTGAAGGCAGTTTTATACCGAAATTCCTGGAATCGGGCATGAGCTTTGATGAGGCCAGGGAAAAGAATCTGATCAGGTATGAGGGCAATATAAAAAAGCTGAAGACCCTTAGGAATCTGGTCCTCAAAAACCGCCTGAAGCGCTGAAGATCATATGAGCCACCAGGGACAGACGGGAGTTTCGTCTTCCGGCAGATTATCAATAAAGACAGGTGCTGCACTCATTATCGAGAGCAGTGCCTTTTTATTTTTGCACCGGTTGAGATAATAGACACACCATTTCTCTTCCAGGGTCAGATATTTGTAAATGACTTCGTTTGCAGATGTATTGAAAAAAATAAGAAAATCCGCAAGATGTTCCGAAGGTGTGAGAGGAGGACGAAGCTCCAGCAGGTTAGAATCAACAAGGGTGAGATCTCTCATGACATGCAGGTCAATATTGTAGAAATCCGCAAGATCCGGGAGGTAACAGCTGAAGGTGATGTCGTTGCGGGCGGTTTCATAATGACCGTAGGCACTTTCCGTGATCCCGAGTCTTGATGCCACGCAGGCTCTGGTGTAGCCCGCGCAGATCCGCAGCATTCGGATATAAGTGTTTATACGGATGCGTTCCATTTTCACCTCACTTAAAGGGACCGCTGTATGATCCGTTGCAATGATATATACCAGTTCTATGATAACAATTCTTAAGGCTGTATGGTAGATTTTTTTTATCCGGGGAAAAATGACAGGTAGCAATTTTGGGAAAAAACAAAGCAATATTTGTTAAGAAAAGGAAAGGTTTTTTTGATACCATGAGACCATGGGAAGGCATGAATGCTGACAGGGAAGAATACAGCCTCCGGAATGATACGGGGTTGTTGTTCCGAAAAACTAAGGGATTAAGATGGGAGAAAGGTATTATGAAAGAAGAATTCAAACAGATCGCCCGAGACCTGGTGGAAAAGATGAGCGTGGAGGAAGCTGCTTCACAGCTTCGCTATGACAGCCCCGCTATCGAAAGGCTGGGGATAAAGGCTTACAACTGGTGGAACGAGGGACTTCATGGTCTTGCCCGTGCGGGTACGGCTACTGTTTTTCCCCAGGCAATAGCGCTGGCATCCATGTTTGACACAAAGCTCCTGGAAGAGATAGCAGATGTGATAGCTACCGAGACCAGGGCAAAATATAATGAGTCCCGCAAATACGACGACAGGGATATTTATAAGGGTATCACTCTCTGGTCCCCCAATATCAATATATTCCGGGATGCCAGATGGGGCCGTGGACAGGAGACCTTCGGAGAGGATCCCTATCTGACTTCACGTCTGGGCGTGGCTTTTATAAAGGGTATCCAGGGAAAGGGAAAATATCTTAAGTGTTCCGCCTGTGCAAAGCATTATGCCGTTCATTCCGGGCCTGAAGCCCTGCGTCATGGTTTCGATGCCAAAGTATCCCAGAAGGATATAGAAGAAACCTATGTACCTGCCTTTCGCGCAGCCATAGAGGACGCGGATGTGTCCGGAGTTATGGGTGCATACAACAGGGTTAACGGCGAGGCTGCCTGCGCCAGCAAGGAGTTTATCGAAGGCCGGCTGTTAAAGAGATGGAAATTTGACGGATATTTTGTATCAGATTTCCTGGCACTTAAGGATATTCACGAGAATCACAAGCTGACTGAGGATTCGGTGCATTCCGCTGCCCTGGCTCTGAATAATGGCTGTGACCTTAACGCGGGCGTTACCTACAGGGATCTGATGAAGGCCTATGAACAGGGCCTTGTGAGCGAGGAGAGGATAAGGGACGCCGCAGTAAAGGTACTTACCATAAGAGCTGCACTGGGTATGTTCTCGGATGACTGCGAATATGACAGGATAGATCTTGCCATGTCCGATACCGACGGATCAAACGAGCTGGCCTATAGGGCTGCCGTAAGATCCACGGTACTTCTTAAGAACGACGGTTTTCTTCCCGTGAACAGGGAGGAGATAAAGAGTGTGGCGGTCATCGGACCCACGGCCTGTTCACAGGCTGTCCTGGAGGGAAATTACAACGGAGTTTCCTCCAGATACGTAACGAATCTTGAGGGTGTGCGCGCAGGTGTAAAGCCCGGAACCAGAGTATACTATTCCGAAGGCTGCCATCTTTTTGAGAACCGGGTTCAGAATCTGGCTGCAGAGGATGACAGACTGAGTGAGGCTCAGGCAGTGGCAGAGGCTTCGGATATGGTGATCATGTATGTGGGCCTGGATTCCACCATAGAGGGTGAGGAAGGAGATACGGGCAACGCTTTTGCCGCCGGAGACAAGACTTCGCTTCTGCTTCCCGAGCCCCAGCGCAGACTTTTTGACAGGGTGGCAAAGACAGGAAAGCCCATAGTGCTGGTGGTAAATACCGGCAGTGCCATGGATCTGTCCCATGAGGAGGAGAGCTGCCGCGCGATACTTCAGAGCTGGTATCCGGGCCAGGCGGGAGGAAGGGCCATCGCCGATATCATTTTCGGTCAGGCTTCTCCCGGAGGCAGGCTTCCGGTGACTTTTTACAGGGATGGCACACAGCCTCCCATTGAGGATTACTCCATGAAGGGCAGGACCTACAGATATCATAAGAGCGAGCCTCTTTATCCTTTCGGATTCGGTTTGTCCTATTCCCGTTTTGAATATTCCGATATGACGGTTCAGCCTTTACAGGAGGGACCGGCACTTTGCAGAGTCAGCGTAAAGGTAAAGAATGTCGGCGCTTTTGCGGCGGATGATGTGGTCCAGGTATACATCGACAAGCTTCCCGGAGAAAAGCTGGAAAACGGGTTGAACAATGATATGAAAGATCTTGCCGAGCTGTTGCTGCCCGATAACCAGCCTGTTTGGAGCCTTGCCGGGTTTGAAAGGGTGAGCCTTGAGCCCGGAGCCGAAGAGACGGTTACACTTGAGATATCCGGACTGAGCTTTGAGACCGTGCTGGAAAACGGAAGCCGTCCGGTGCTTGCGGGACAGTACAGGATATATGCCGGAGGTCATCAGCCGGATAAGAGAAGTGCGGTTTTGGCGGGAAATGAGTGCCTTAGCTGTGATCTTAAGGTTGAAAAACAGTAAATTTAGCAATTTTCGTTAAATGAAAAGCAATTTTGGAAAAGATTTTTAGTGATTTTTTTTGTATAATGAGTTAAACTAAAAACAGCGCTGTGGAGAAGCAGCGTAAAATATTTTTACTTTTAGGAGGTATTGTAATGAGAAAAATAAAACGATTTGCCGCAGTTGCATTGAGTTTGTGTATGGTTGCGACCGTAATGTCCGGATGTGGCGGACAGGGTGCGGCTCCTGCCGGAGGTTCCGATACCGGAGCAGCTGCCGACACAGGCGCAGCAGCTGATACCGGCGCAAAGGCTGACGACACAGCAAAGGCTGATGCAGGTTCTTCCGACGCAGCAGGCGGCACGATCAATGTATGGGCATTCACCGACGAAGTTCCCAATATGATCAACAAGTTTAAAGAGCTCCATCCTGATTTTGCTTATGACATCAATCCCGTCATCATAGCTACCACCGAGGGTGCATATCAGCCCGCTCTGGATCAGGCACTGGTAGCAGGCGGAGCAGACGCTCCCGACATCTATTGCGCAGAGGCAGCATTTGTTCTTAAGTATACACAGGGCGACATGGCCAGCTATGCATGCCCTTACGAAGATCTGGGTATCGATGTTCAGAAAGAGATCGCAGATGCTGAGATCGCACAGTACACCGTTGATATAGGTACAAATCCCGACGGCAAGGTAGTAGGCCTCGGATATCAGGCAACAGGCGGTGCTTTCATCTACAGACGTTCTATAGCTAAGGATGCTTTCGGAACAGACGATCCCGCAGAGGTTGCAAAGGTTATCGGTTCCGGTACTCAGAGCTGGGATAAGTTCTGGGAGGCAGCTGAGACTCTTAAGGGCAAGGGCTATGGTATCGTATCCGGTGACGGCGATATGTGGCATGCGATCGAGAACAGCTCAGATCAGGGCTGGATCGTAGACGGAAAGCTCGTTATAGATCCTAAGAGAGAGGCATTCATGGATGCTTCCAAGAAGCTTAAGGACAATGATTATCACAATGATACTCAGGACTGGCAGGATGCATGGTTTGCAGATATGAAGGGTGAAGGCGCTAAGGGTATCCTTGGATTCTTCGGACCCGCATGGCTCATCAACTACACTCTGGCAGCTAACTGCGGCGGCGAGAAGCCCGGCGAAGGCACCTATGGTGACTGGGCAGTATGCGCACCTCCCGTTGGATTCTTCTGGGGCGGCACATGGGTAATGGCTAACAAGGATTCCGAGAAGAAGGAAGCTGTTGGACAGATCATAGACTGGATCACACTTAACTGCACCGAGGATGGCCTCCAGTACATGTGGGCAAACGGCACCATGAATGGTGACGGCGGCACAAAGGACTGCGTGGCTTCAGCAAAGGTTATGTCCATCTCAGACGGTACTCTTGATTTCCTGGGCGGCCAGAATATGTTTGATGTATTCGGCGAAGCAAACGCATATGCAAACGGTAAGAACCTCACCCAGTATGATGAGACCATCAACCTCAAGTGGAGAGATCAGGTTCGTCAGTACAGCGCAGGCGAAAAGAGCAAGGAAGATGCTATTGCAGCCTTCAAGCAGGATGTAGCTGATAATCTGGATGTTACTGTAGAGTAATCTAATCTTCTTCTCCGGCCATTAAATATAAGGTTAACACCGGATATTTAATGGCCGGGTTTCCTCGGAGGACAAGAGATGAGGTATACGAGAACCAAATTCAGAAGGACAGGAGAGTTCAAATACACAAAGTACGGATATCTGTTCAGCATTCCTTTTTTAGCAGCATTCATTGTTTTCCAGCTTTATCCCATCGTTTACACAGCAGTAATAGGTTTCACGAATATGAAGGGCGTGGTTACGCCTGAAGTTCATATTCTGGAGAATCCTTTTGAGAATTTCCAGACGATACTTACCAGTGCCACTTTCAGAGGTGCTCTGGGTAATACTATCTTTATCTGGTCCTGTAACTTTATTCCCCAGATCCTGCTGGCACTTCTGCTCGCAGCCTGGTTTACAGACACCAGACTGGACCTCAAGGGACAGGGTCTTTATAAGGTGCTCATCTACATGCCGAATATTATCACGGCAGCTACGATAGCGATCCTCTTTAAGGCTCTTTTTGATTATCCCACCAGCCCCGTAAACGACATCCTGGTAAATATCGGAGTTCTGGAAAAGGCAAATAATTTCCTTATCAATAAGGGAATATCCAGAGGAATAGTAGCCTTCATCCAGTTCTGGCTGTGGTATGGATATACGATGCTGATCCTGATTTCCGGAATACTCGGTATCAACCCCGAAATCTTTGAAGCGGCAGAAGTGGACGGAGCCAACAGGCTTCAGACTTTCTTCATGATCACGCTTCCCAACATCAAGACCATATTGCTGTTCACTCTTGTGACCAGTCTGATCGGTGGTCTGAACATGTTTGATATTCCTAAGCTCTTTATGCTGGGCGGACCTGATAATGCTACTTTGACCACCAGCGTGTTCATTTACAATCAGGCTTTCAGCGGCAGCTATATGTACAACAGGGCGGCGGCAGCCAGTATGATCATGTTTGTGATAATAATGATCTGTTCAGCCTTCCTTTTCTATCTGCTGAGAGACAAGGATGATCCGGATTCGGCGAAGAGCAAAAAGAGACAGTAGGGGGACGATATGGAAAAGAATACTAAGACAAAAAAATTTGTGATCCATTTGGTATGCTTTTTGCTGGCACTGCTCAGTATATTCCCCTTCTGGGTCATGATGATAAATGCGACCAGATCCACGGCAGAGATACAGCAGCACGCGCTTTCGCTGATACCTTCAAAATATCTGGTGCAGAATTTTCAGATACTGACCGGTAAGTCGTTTAATCCCCTTGTGGGACTTACGAATTCCCTGATCATATCCATAGGCTCCACCTTGCTGACAGTGTATTTTTCATCACTGACCGCATATGCCATGGTGGCTTATGAGTGGAAGCTCAAGAAAGCTTTCTTCAGTATGATCATCGGCGTTATGATGATACCTGCACAGGTTACGATGATAGGTTTCTATCAGATGGTATACAAGATCGGCATGACGAACCATCTTTCCATGCTTATCCTGCCTGCCATAGCTTCGCCGGCGACGGTATTTTTCATGAGGCAGTATCTGCAGCCCACATTATCCATGGAGATAGTGCAGGCGGCCAGAATAGACGGCGCGGGAGAATTCAGGATATTCAATACCATCGTTCTTCCCATTATGAAGCCGGCTATAGCTACACAGGCTATCTTCTGTTTCGTCAGCAGCTGGAACAATCTGTTCACACCGCTGGTACTTTTGACGGATTCGAAGAAGTACACCATGCCTATCATGGTCAGCCTTTTGAGAGGCGATATCTACAAGACAGAATACGGTTCGGTGTATATGGGACTTACCCTTACGGTGCTCCCGCTGATCATAGTTTATCTGATTCTGTCAAAGTATATAATTGCCGGTGTGGCTCTTGGTGGTGTAAAGAGTTGAATTCATCGATCTGTGATAAGGGATTGTTTGTCAGCTTTTTATATTCGCTGGGTGAATATCCGGTATACTTTTTAAAGGCTCTGCAAAATGAAGGCAGGGTATTGAATCCGCTTTGAAAGGCTATGTCCGTTATGGCAGTATCTCCCATTAACAGGGTGGAAGCCATATGGATGCGTTTCAGGGTCAGATAATCATGAAAAGTATATCCGGTATGCAGCTTGAAAAGACGGATAAAGTGATATTTTGAAAAACCGGTGAACCGTGCGGCCGCTTCGGTGGAGATGTCTTCGGCATAGTTGATATCCACATACTGCATGAGAGCTCTTATGCGGTGCATGGAATGAGACAGGTCGGCGCCTTCTTCTTTGGCAGCATTCTCCCTGTGGCGGGCTATTTCGGTGAAGATCCGGTAAATATGAGTGTATATCAGGGTTTCCCAGAAATATACACGATTAAAATATGCATCATTCATTTCCATAAAGAGACCGTAGACCCTGTCATATATGTCGGGGCAGGTCTCTTTATTGCATAAAAAACCGCTAAAAAATAAGGGCTCGATGGATTTGAAGTCGTGGGATCTGTAAAATTCATTTGCCTCGATAAGGTAGATGAATCTCACTCCGTATGAATCATTTATGTATTCATGGACCGCATTTGGAGGGATGATCAGTATGTCTCCCTCCGAGAGGCAGTATTCCTCGGCATTTACAACTATCCGGTATTTATTCTGGATATTGATACATACTTCAAACGCCTCGTGGGAGTGAAGAGGATATCCGTCGGTCTGGTTGTTATACCATATTCTGACATGTGACTGTTCGGAAAAGGTGATGATCTCCTTTTCGTTCAGCATTACGCGGCCGGTCCACATATCATCGGGCTGTCTGTATTTTTTTGGGATGTCCCGGGGTATGGCTTTATTCATGGTTTTCTCCTAATGATCTTTTTCGTGAGTATCGTTATCCTGTTTGGTATCGGGTGCTTCGGATTCTATCTGTTCGTAAAATCTGTTAAGAAAACCTGAACAGATATAGGCTAAAAGGGCACTGAGTATCAGGCCCCACAGATACCAGGTGTAGATCAGAACCCGTGGATAAAAATAATAAACGACTACGGGCAGCATCCAGATGAAATAGAGCTTGAACCAGGTACCCGGATGTGCGATGGATAACAGCAAAGCGTTCAGCATGATCCTTAAAGAGCTGTTTTTATATCGGGCAAGCAGCGGAAACTGAAGAGGCAGTGCCAAAGACAGCAAAAAAAATAGAGCTCCCGAAACGATCACAAGGGACCGGGATCTTCCTAAAAAGAAGATCAGCCCTAATATAAGGAGATCGATGCACCATATGAAGATACCCTGCTTAAGATTTTCACGAAAAGCTTTGAAATATTCGTTAAAAAGCCGCCCTTCACGATTGCCGGTCATTTTGAGGGTGACGGTGTAAAGCGCACAAAAAGCAGCCCCTATCGTGATGATGGGAATACATGAGACAAAAAAATAAATATTGAGCATAAAAAGATCACCGAATTTATCGAAGGCACGTAAGAATCTCTGGGACAGAGTGAGCCGCTCCTCGCTGTTTTCGGTATCTTCATCCACGGTATTTATGGTCATATCATTCTTATCCATAAGCCTGACTCCTTCCTGTCAGTATATCAGAACAAGGCAGTTTTGTCATTTAATAAAGTTTTTCTTGCATTTTGTGTTGAGATTTTGTATAATACCCTTTGTGTTTAGGGATATCGCCAAATGGTAAGGCAACGGACTCTGACTCCGTCATTTCCAGGTTCGAGTCCTGGTATCCCTGCTGCGAAGCCCTTGATTTTTATCGAGGGCTTTTTGTTATTCATTCTGCAGATAAGGGAAGTAATATGTTTATTGCCGAAAACTGGAAGGATTACGAGGTGCTGGATACCGGAAACGGAAGAAAGCTTGAGAGATGGGGATCTTATCTTTTAGACCGTCCCGATCCCCAGGTTATTTGGCCGTCCTCACTTTCCAAAAAGGAATGGAAGAAAGCTAACGCCAGATATCACCGCTCGGCAAAGGGCGGAGGAGAGTGGGAGTTTTTCAATCTGCCGGATCAGTGGAGTATAAGATATAAGGATCTCACTTTTTTGCTCAAACCCTTCAGTTTTAAGCATACGGGACTGTTCCCCGAACAGGCGGCGAACTGGGACTGGTTCAGTCCTCTTATAGAAAATGCGGTAAAGGCTGGTCGACAGATAAAGGTGCTCAACCTGTTTGCATATACAGGGGGAGCTACCGTAAGTGCAGCTGCTGCGGGAGCGCAGGTAACCCATGTGGATGCCTCAAAGGGAATGGTAAACTGGGCCAAGGAAAACGCCGCGGCTTCGGGATTAAAGGAGGCTCCCATCCGTTATCTGGTGGATGATTGCGTGAAATTCGTGGAAAGGGAGATTCGCCGCGGTAATGTTTATGACGGGATAATCATGGATCCCCCGTCCTATGGCAAAGGGCCGAAGGGTGAGTTGTGGAAGATAGAGGATTCCATTTATCCTCTTATAGAGAGAACTGCCCTGCTCCTGTCGGACAAACCGCTGTTCTTTTTGCTCAGCTCCTATACCACGGGGCTTCAGAGCTGCGTTATGACATACATGCTTTCAAAGGCGGTCACGTCAAAAATACCCGGAAGGATCATTTCCGATGAGGTGGGCCTGACCGTGAAGAATGATGGTTTGATCCTGCCCTGCGGATGCAGCAGCAGGATAGAGTTTTAAGGGGGTGTCTGATGTCGGTTATAGCAGGGTTTGTGGTGCCTCATCCACCTATGATCGTACCGGCTGTGGGCCGTGGCAGTGAAAAACAGGTAGAGGAAACTACCCGCGCATACATGGAGGTTGCCGGGCAGATCGCTGAACTTAAGCCTGATACAATAGTCATATCCAGCCCTCACGCCACCATGTATACGGACTATTTCTGTATCTCCTCCGGGAGTGGTGCGACCGGGGATTTTGGGCGCTTTGGAGCGGGGGATGTGAGCTTTGATGAAAAATACGATGAGGAATTCGTAAAAAAGCTGGAAGAGCTTATATATGAAAAGGATTTTCCGGCAGGTACCATGGGTGATCGCGAAAAAAAACTGGATCACGGTGTTATGGTGCCTCTTTACTTTATAGAAAAGTTTTACAGGGATTTTAAGCTGGTAAGGATCGGTCTGTCGGGTCTGGAATTGGCGGATCATTACAGGATGGGCCAATTCATTGAAAAGGTGTCTTTGTCCCTGGGCAGAAGAACTGTATATGTGGCCAGCGGCGATCTGTCCCATAAGCTTCAGGAGTACGGTCCATACGGTTTTGCACCTGAGGGTCCTGTGTATGATGAGAGAGTAATGGATGTACTGGGAAGAGGTGCATTCGGGGAGCTTCTGGATTTTGAAGAGGATTTTTGCGAAAGGGCGGCGGAGTGCGGCCACAGATCTTTTGTCATGATGTCCGGAGCCTTTGACAGAAGGGCTGTGGATTGTAAGGTGTATTCGCATCAGGATGTTACGGGAGTAGGCTATGGGATAGCCTCGTTTTATCCCGCAGGCAGGGATGAAAGCCGGTGCTTCCTGGAACAGTATTCGGAAAGGCAGAAATGTTTAATGGATGAAAAGAAAGCTTCGCAGGATGAATATGTAAAGCTGGCAAGGGATACCATCGAAAGCTATATCAGATACGGAAAAACGCCGGATGTTTCGTCCCTTAAGGGCAGTGAGCTTTTGTCAAAGCGTGCCGGAGCCTTTGTTTCCATTCATAAGAACGGACGGTTAAGGGGCTGCATAGGCACCATTCTTCCGGTGCAGGATAATCTGGCGCAGGAGATCGTGCATAATGCGGTGAGCGCTTCCACGCAGGATCCCAGGTTTGAACCCATAGGTGTGGGAGAACTGGATTATCTGGATATTAACGTGGATGAGCTGATGCCCCCCGAGGAGATAGATTCTCCCGATATGCTTGATGTGAAAAAATACGGTGTAATAGTTACCTGCCGTGGTAAGAGAGGGCTTCTTTTGCCGGATCTTCCCGGAGTGGATACCGTTGAGCAGCAGATAGATATAGCCAGACAAAAGGCGGGGATCGCACCCGGAGAGCCGCTTTCGCTTATGCGGTTTGAGGTTGTAAGACATACCTGATTTGACTAATCAGTAAAGAAATAGTAATATAGGGCAGTGAAAAAAAGAATCGCCTTATGGCTGGGGATCAATTTAACAGTGGTTTTGGTCATTGCGGCTGTACTGTTTCTCAAGATGAGGTTCGGTGTCAATATATACTGCATGACCCATCAGCTTTTCGGTCTGTATTGTGCGGGCTGCGGTATCACCAGACTGCTGGTATCCCTTGTGAAGGGTGATCCATATACGGCATTCAGGTATAACCCCTTTCTTTTTATCACGATGATCCCCATGGCAGGCGTTTATCTGTATGGGTCTTATCTGTGGATAAAAAATAAAGCCCTTCCCTCAGGCATAGGGATAGCGGTGATCGTATGGGGTGTGATGGCAGTGTTGTTCGGGATCCTGAGAAATGTTCCTTTCTTTTCCGGGATGCTGGCGCCGCCGTAGAAATATCCGGTGCCGTGGGTAAAAGACAGATGTTTTCAAGTGAGTACTGAAAAAGATCCTTCGGCTGAAGCCTCAGGATGACATATAATCTTGTCATTCTGAATGAAGTACACCGGTTGTCATTCTGAATGAAGTACACCGGTTGTCATTCTGAGCGAAGCGAAGAATCTTAAAAAAAAGGAGGAAGATAAGATGGATGGATTTGATAATAACAATAATAACGGAACCGGTTTTACACAGCCGGATAGCGGATCGGTGAATTCGACCGATAACAGCCAGACTGCTGCAGGTTTCCAGCAGACAACAGCAGATAACAGCCAGGCAGCCGCAGGTTTCCAGCAGACAACAGCAGGTAACAGTCAGGCAGCCACAGGTTTCCAGCAGACCAACACCGGCTATTCACAGCCTGATAACAGTTACAATGCACAGAACAGTTATTCATCGCAGAATTCCTGGCAGGTAGTGGATGATTTTGACCGGGAGGATTTTCTGAAAAGGCAGAATAAATGGTTCATCTTTGGTATCATCAATACAGTCATCGGTGTGCTGTGCTGCTGCTGGGTACCCCTCATATCTTTGATACCCGCTATAGTATCGCTTGTTCTGGCCATCAGCGCAAAGAGCAATCTGAATAAGGGTGATATTGATAAGGCAGAGTCAGATCTTAAAGGATCAAAGATCGCAAGCATCGTATTCTTTGTTTTGATCGCACTTTCCATCATAGGTTACATTATTTATGTATGCTTCTGCGGCGTGACATCATTTTTGCCGGCGTTCCTGGAGGACTACAGCTATATAACGGGTTTTCTGGCATAAAAGACAGAAGGACCGACAGTTTTTCCCCCGAAGGATTATCCTTCGGGGGTTGTTTATGATTAAAACCCTGTGGGGTACATAAAAAAGCATTGTTGTCAGACGTATTTGTCACAGAGCCGTATGCAGACAGATCGTCTTAAGATCCTTCGGCTGAAGAATCTTGTAAAAAGACTAACTATTAAAAGTCAATAGAAAAACAGCGATTTTTGAATAAAACATCATGAGATGTTTTAGATAGCCTGGAGGCGGGCTTAAGCCTCAATCAGTACCTTGAAAACTGCATGACAAACAGAGCATCTGAACAGGTGCTCTAAGAAAGGATGTAAGTTAAAGAATCTTTATTTTCGGTAGGCTTCGCCTGTAAGTTCCATTCGGTAGATGGTGCGTATCAGCTTCTTCGTTGCATGACCGACTGCAACATTGTAGTGCTTGCCTTCGCTTATTTTCTTAGAAAGGTAAGCTCCGAAGTTTTCATCCCATTTGCAGACGAACTTAGTGGCATTAAACAAAGCATACCTCAGGTAACGGGATCCTCGTTTTTCCATATGGGAATAGCTTGAATCAAGCTGCCCTGACTGATATGTAGATGGCGATAAGCCTGCAAATGCAAGTATCTGATCGGCATTGCTGAAGCGGTTGAAATCGCCAATCTCTGCAAGAATCATGGCTCCCATACGGTAGCTAATACCAGGGATTGTCATAATCGGAGAGTCGCAAGTATCCATAATGGATTTGATTGAAGCTTCGATTTCATCAATCTCATCTGTCATCACCTCGATCAGATGGATGGTGTGCTTCAACTCCATTGATTTTGCCGGCATAACAGAACCGATTGAATCCTTTGCAGCATCTCTTATGGTGACAGCCATATCTCGTCCGTAGCGTCCCTTAGAAGCTGTTTCAAGGACATTTCTGAGATGTGTAAGGTGACTTTCAGCGATGTAAGAAGCACCGGGAAACTCAGAAAGTAAGGCGTACACAGAAGCCATATGAAGATTAGGAACGAGCTTTTCCAGTTCCGGAAACAGGATGTTAATAAGCCGAGCCACAGACGATTTAAG
>JAEEGL011371573.1_pt1 | contig 27770 bp, 20 predicted proteins | sample 9134231 | NCBI WGS metagenome assembly JAEEGL01 (sample SAMN16246548, study PRJNA631951) | gut metagenome | biome: gut microbiome; feature: rumen; material: fiber-attached | host: Bos | place: Iran: Karaj | collected 2018-10
TGATTTAACAATTGAAGAAAAAAAACAGCTTGATGAACTTTTAGAGAAAAAATGCAAGAAATTATGTATACCAGGTGAAGATACTTATATGGATGAATTGCAAGAAATCATCAAACCTTATTATTTAAGAAGATTAAAAAGTGATTTTGTTAAGGTTGTTGATAAAAATATAAGATATTTGCATTATGAAATGTCACCAAATGAAAAAATTTCGTATGAAAATTTATGGGATGAATACGTTGCATTAAAAGAAGATAAAGAAAAAGCTGAGAAAAATAAAAAACTTGAAGAAACCAGTTTATTAAGACAATGGTTGGCTGATAAAATGATACCAAAAACAATTTCTCTCGCTAGAAAATGTATTGAACTTAATCATAAAATTGTTATATTTTGTGCATACGACAATGAAATTAACAAATTGAAAGAAGAATTTGGAGATTTATGCGTGTATCATAACGGAAAATTAACAGAAAAGAAGAAAAATGATGCGGTTGTTAAATTTCAAAATGATGATTCGATAAAAGTTTTCATTGGAAACATATTTTCAGCAGGAGTTGGACTAACATTGGTTGCTGGTGATGTTGTAATATTTAATAATTTCTCATTTGTACCGGCAGATAATCTTCAAGCGGAAGATAGAATTCATAGATTAAATCAAACAAAACCATGTACAATATATTATCAATCATTTAATAACACGTATTTTGACAAAATGTTAGAAATTGTACATGGAAAAGAAGAAGTTATAAATAAAATAATCGTTACGGAAAGCGAAAAATAAAAATAATTAATTATGATAGATTTAGGCTTAAACCAATGCAAAATTAAAGAGATTAAATATGAAGTGAAAGAAGGTAAAACTGTCATATTTAAACTACGTAATTTTAATCTTGAAGACATTGAAATAATAGAAAATGAAGTTAATAATAAAGAGGCTACAGTTGAAGAGGAAAAAGAAGAATCAAAAGAATTCAATCTTAGTGATATAATGCAATCAACGAAGCCAAAACAATTACATGATTATGAGCCAGTATCTTGTTTAAAAAATGAAAAGGGAATGCAAGAAACATTGGAAGCATCAAGGCATAAACAATGGAAGGAAGACATTAAAAATTCTCCAAAAAAACCAAGTCAAACAGGTAATGCTTTATTCCCAAATGAAAATACTGTCGGGTCGCATGATTTAAAATACATAAGTAAGCCATCTTGCGCTACAACTAATGAAATAGCAACTTTTTTAAAGAACCAAAAAAAGGCAGATTTAAAAGAGGATAAAAAATTTAGAGAAAAGCACGAAAAAAAGCTTGTTGTTGATTTATTGAAATCAAAAAAACTTATTGATGATTATACAACAAAAATGTCTGATATTGAAAAAGAGAGATTTTTGGACAGAGCTAAAAACAATTATTTCAAGTTAGACCCAAATGATGAATTTTCAAGAATTAAAACACTTAATGATTTAAACAATTTAAATGCTAACTATTCATCGTTATCATCTGATGAACCTAAAATGAAACCAATTTATGATGAAGCAGCAAATGCTGTTGGGCTTAAAAAGGTTGGTGCTATGAAAATAGACAGTAAAACTGATAAAATCATTGAATTCGCCCCAAATAAAGTTGAAAATGAATTAGAATAATGGAAGAAGAATTAGATGAAATATTTCTTGGCTATATAAGGCTAATTGGAGAAGAAAATGATGGGTATTACAGATATGAATTTATATTCACAGATAACCCGGATGAATTTTGGGGAGAAAATTTCGAATATAAACCGGCTGGTCTTGTAAATGACTTATTGCCTTCTGATGAGTATATAACTGAAATACATATTGTAAAAACAAAAATTAAATTTGACCTCATTCAAAATAATATGTGCTTTGGAATGCAAGATGCAATGGATGGAATCGTTGCAATTGCATATGAAAACATAGACAATTATGATGCATATCCAGATGATGGAAGAATTTATTTTATGTTTGGAGAATCATTGGAAGACGTTGAAAGAAAACTAGCATTAAAAAATGTATTAATGATTAATTAAAAAAGAGCAGCCTTTATTGACTGCTCTTTTATTTATTTAATTACAATTAATAAATCTTCACGAACCGGCATGACTAAATTTCCCTTCGGATAGGTATATTCATCGTTCTTAACCTCCCCAAATTCAATGTTAAATGTGCCTATATAAGTACCTTCTTCCTTTGTATCGTGTTTTCTCCAATCATAACAAATCACATATTGCTCAACACAGCCACCATCTTCTCTTGCCTTTATATATGCAGGCATCTTAGCGACCTTAGTTACGCCGGTTTCCCTATTAACCATTGTAAACGTAATATTGCTATTCTGAATTAGTTCATGAAACTTATTATAATCGTGTCTACCATCTTATATTAGTTCCATTCTAAGAGTTGGTAAAATACTATCTTTCTTTATATAAAATTCCTGCATATTAACTCATTATTTGTTCCAAACGTCTTAAATCGCTTATTATTTTATACATCATTTCCATTGTAATTTCACGCCTTGAACAACCATTTTGTATAATCCTATTATATAGCTGTTCAAGCATATCTCCACAAACCCTAACGGTTTGAGAGTCTTTAGGGTTTTTATATTCTCTAATCATGCACTTTTCACTTATATACTTTGTTATTTCTTCTTTAATTACACTATTAATATTCTTCATAACAAATTATTTATATATAAATATTTTCTCTTTTTAAAATATTTTTGTATATTTGCAATTGAATTGATGCCTTTCTTTTAAACGTGAAGGCTTTAAATTCCGAGAATAACTAACTAAATTTTAATTCTTTATGAAAGAAATTACTTCAGAAATGGTTAACACCTTTCTAAGTGGTCACGACCCAATGGAACACATTGTTACAATGGAATGTGATTATATGGATGACAGGGTTAACATTGTTTACATCAATGATGATGGTGAAAAAAGAGTCAAAAGAGACGATTTTAAACCTTTTGCGTGGGTTAAAAACAGCGCATGCATAAGAATGTTCAACGGAGATAGGGGAACACTTAGACGCAAAATGAAAGAATATGGAATTAGCGTAAAGCAACTTACTACCAAAACAGAAGACAGCGTAGATAGTGATAGGCTTCAAAATGGTTATAAGTACCTTTTCTATTCCCTACGTAGAATGCCATATTCAAAATTCTTAAACTTTTTTACAGAAGCAGGAACTCCAGTTTACGAGAAATCGAAAAATGGAGATAAAGGTGGTTCTAAAGAGTTTATGGTTATTTCACCAGTTGAACAATATATGATTAAAACTGGTCGTAGACTATTCAAAGGTTATGATAACTACGATGATTTAAAAAGATTCTTATTTGACCTTGAAACACAAGGTCTTAATCCAAGGGTTCATGCAATAGACCAAATCGGTATGAGAACCAATAAAGGATTTGAAAAAATTATAACAATTACAGGTGAAGGAGAAGAAAGAAAGCGGAATGAGTTAAAAGCAATTGATGAATTCTTAAAAACAATTGCAATTGAAAAGCCTGATATTATAGCTGGCCACAACTCAGAGAACTTTGACTGGGATTTCTTGATTGTAAGATGCGAAATGCTTGGCACTACATTCTCAGAAATGTCTTTAAAGTATTTTAAACACCCTATATATAAAAAGAAAAAGGAATCAATTCTTAAGCTTGGCGGAGAAATGGAATATTATAGACCAACTATTGCTTGGGGCTTTAGTGTTCTTGATTCATTACATGCTGTTAGACGTGCTCAGGCACTTGATTCCAATATGAAATCTGCAAGCCTTAAATATGCAACGAAATATCTTGACTTAAAAAAGGAAAATCGTGTATATGTGCCAGGCAATATCATCACAAAGACTTGGAATGTAACAGAAGAAAAGTATGCATTTAGAGATACTGATGGAGATTGGTATGAATTAAAAGAAGATAGAGGTTTGTTAGATGGTTATAAGCCAACTAGCGGAAGATATATTGTAGAAAGATACCTTTTAGATGACTTGTGGGAAACAGATAAGGTAGAGTTGAAGCTTAATGAGTCCAACTTCCTTGTATCTAAGATACTTCCAACAACATTTACACGTGCTTGTACTATGGGTACAGCAGGTATTTGGAAGCTTATAATGCTTGCGTGGTGCTTTGAAAATGATTTGGCGGTTCCTGCATCAGATTCAAATAAAAGATTCACTGGAGGTCTTTCAAGACTTATTAGAACGGGTTATGTTGATAGAATTGTAAAGCTTGACTATAACTCACTTTACCCTTCAATTGACTTAACTTGGTGGGTTAAAACTCCGCTTGATATTGATAATATTATGCTTTATCTGTTGGAGTATATTCTTACAAACCGTGAAACATATAAAGATTTAAAAGGCGTTGCTGGCGATAAGGCAAAAGAACTTGAAAAACAATTAGAATCATTTGAAGGAACTAAAGAAGAGAAGAAGAAACTTAAGCACGAAATACAATATTGGAAAGCTGAGAAGATGGCAAATGATAAAAAGCAGTTGCCTCTTAAGATTCTTGCGAATTCATTCTTTGGTAGCTATGGCTGTCCTATGGTATTCCCATTTGGAGATATTGATGCGGCAGAAAAAACAACTTGTATTGGTAGAATGTCATTAAGATTGATGATTTCTCATTTTACTGGATTAGGTTATACTCCAATTGTAGGCGATACCGATGGTTTCAACTTCCAAATGCCACCAGAAGATAAATTTAGATATACTGATGATAATCCATATATAGGTAAAGGTTTAGGAAGAAATACAGTAAAAGGCAAAGCTTATACGAAGGTAGAAGCTGACGTTGCTGAATTTGAAGATTTGTTCTTGAATCATGCATATAATGGTGGTATAAACAAGATGGGTCTTGGCATTGATGAATATTGTGATGCAACAATTAATTTCGCAAGAAAGAATTATGCTGACTTAATGCCAAATGGTAAAACTAAGAAGGTTGGCAATACAATTAAGTCAAGAAAGATGTCCGGATACCTTGAAAAATTTATTGATGATGGAGTTAATCTACTGCTTCATGGTAATGGGACAAAATTCTTGGAAAACTATTATGATTATGTTGATAGAATTTATAATTATCAAATACCAATCAAAGACATAGCATCTAAAGGAAAGATTAAAAAGACGTTATCTGAATATAAAGCAGATTGTAACACATTAACAAAGGCTGGAAATAAAAAATCAAGACAAGCTTGGTATGAACTTGCTATTAATAATAATCTTAATGTTAATGTTAGTGATACAATTTATTACATCAATACAGGTACAAAGAAGGGCCACGCTGATGTTAAGAAAATAACTCACCAATTTATAAAAGGTGATGATGGAGAGGAACTTGAATTGACAAATAAACTCAAGACCGAACTTTATAAAAAAGAATTAAATAAATATGGGCGTGAAAAAGTCAAGGATTTATCAGCAGCAGAGAAGAAAGAAATCATTAAGAAATATGTAATTAAAGAAGATGATGAAATCATTCTTAATTGTCAGATTGTTCCTAATGAAATTATTGAAGATGACCACGATATACTTTGCAGTGATGTTGATGGATTGGAATATAATTCAGAAAAATATATTGAACAGTTCAATAAGAGAATAACACCTCTTCTTGTATGTTTCTCACCTGAAATTAGAAATAAAATATTGATTACAAATCCTAAAGATAAACAATATTTCACAGAAGAAGATGCTGTGCTTGTGTCTGGTTATCCAAATAAAGAAGGAGACCAAGATACATATGAGGCACTTATGACGCCTGAAAAGAAAGAAATTGGTTATTGGATTAAAATTAATGAGAAGCCACCATTTGTTGATGAATGCGGAATTGATTGGAATGGGTTGGTTGAAAATTATCTTGAGGAAAAGAAGAAAGAAGATAATGAATTATTCCAGCAAGAGAACAATAAATACATTGAAGCACTTAATGCTTTAACTGATAAAGATGTTGAACTATTTGAAGAAGAAGGAGAATTACCACAAAGTATATTGGATGTGGTAACATTAGATACAGATATGCATTTCTACTTTAAAAAGATTCCATCAATGACTCCATCAACAGGAGGTTTCGTATTTGATGATATATCATATAGTTATATTGATAGTAATCCAGATACAACTGATGAGTATTAAAAAAGGGGATAGTTTTTCTATCCCCTTTTTCTTATTTAGCCTCCAAGAACATCGTTTTGTCGTACATTGTTCATATAATTGTAATTGCTTGCCTCTGGACTTGTATCTGTGCGATATGGGTCTGTCTTATATCCTGCTGCTGAAGCTGCTGCAATAGCATCTGCATCATTTTCTTCATCATAATATAATCCACAATCCCAAGCATTGCTCAAGTATACACCATTCTGCATTGAGTCAATTGAAGGTGTTGTTCCACTAGGGCCTTCCTCAATACAAGCAATTCTAAGAACGTTAGTATCTGTGAATTCAGTGTTAGTTGGGTCAATATAATCACCAGTCAAATCAGTAATGTATACATCATCGTCAGTCATTTCAGCGAATCTACCACGTGAAATTCTAACATCAGTTGTCATCTTTCTATTCGCTCCATCTTCAACCCAAGCAGATTCAGTAGAACAAGTCTTTCCACTTACCCACATTGTTAAGATTTCACAAATCTGGTCATTAAGCAACTGGTCAGCTTCCATAAATGATGTAGCGCCACTGATTATACAAGCTCCTTGATATGGTTGATATGTAGCACCACTACCGCACTTAGGCATTGGAGAAGCGTTTGTATACAACATGCCATAAAGTACATCAGTCTTATTGTCTATACAATCCACATCTTCCTTTATCTCTACAATATCCTCATCAATTCTCTTGATGTTCTGGTCAAGTATAAAATCAGCATTGTTGAATGACTGAGCACTTACAATGTAAGTTGCCATGTTATTTGGCTCATATGTATAGCCACTACCACATTCTTCATCAATAAAGTGCCCAATCACAGCTTTTTCAAGTACTCTAAGTTCATTTTCTACGCACTCTGCTGTCTCATGAGCTTCTGTTATAGCAGAACCACAAACGTACAAACCATTATTTCTGATTTCAATGATGTTATCACTTCCTTCATCTGGTTTGCCATCGCCATCACGGTCATCTGTAATAAGAACACGTGCTTTAAGTTCATCAGGCTGTCCTTGTTCTGTTGCCCTTGTCTTTGTAAGTTCAACTGCACTCTTTTCAGATGGATTATTAACAATCCACTCATTGAACAATTCTGTTGCTGGGAATCTTACTGTTTGTACATTACCACTTCCATCATGATATGTTATTACAATCTCACCAGATTCATTATCATAATATAAGTTATCAATTACAGTAGCGCCAGCAAGCTGATATTCTTGTACTCCTGCGCTTGTTGTAAGCTTAATTTTATTAGTTGCAACATCATAATCAAGGCGAGCACTTGCGAATAATCCACTTCTTATTTCGATGATATTATCTTCACCTTCATTAAGCAATACATTAGCTTCTACTATGTTATTATTGTTTTCATAGTTATTGAACTCAATAGTACCATTATTGCTAAATGCATTCTTTGATGGACTGAACTTGATGGTTGCATCAAGTATCTGCTGTGCAAGCTCTGCATCACCCTGCTGTCTATTAGTAATTTCTTGCTGAAGAGCATTATTAAGTCTCTGGTCTTCAGCAGTTGAACGTGTTATCTCTGAATTAAGACTTTCTGAAATTGAATTTTCTGCAACTTGTGCCCTAGATACTTCTTGGTTAATATTTGATAACAAATCAGAATCTCCAGCTGCTCTTGCTGCTGTTTCATCGGCAAGGTCGTGATAAAGTTCATTATCAGCAGCTTGTGCTCTAAGAGTTTCATTTGTTATAGCTGCATTTAAATCGCCTTCAGCGGTCATTGCTCTTGAAATTTCATTATTGATAGCAGTTTCAAGCCTTGTTTCTGTTTCTCTAGCACGAGTTGATTCAGTAGTAATCTTTTCATTCAATATTGTATCTCCACTGATTCTTCTTTCAGTTTCATCGTCAATTAAATGAGAAAGATTTCTTTCTGCTGCACTAGCTCTATTTATTTCATTATTAATTGCTTGAGAAAGGTCTTCTTCAGCTCTAACAGCTCTATCATGTTCAAAAGCAATTGAATCTCTTAATGATGTTTCAGCAGAAATTGCACGCTCTGTTTCAGCTTCAATAGCGTTATTCAAACTATTTTCTGCATTTGTTGCACGTGTAACCTCGTTATTAATTAATGTCTGTAAATTTGATTCGGCTGCTGTTGCTCTGACTATTTCTGAATCAGTCTTAGAACTTAATTCATTGAACTTAGCTGTAACGTTCTCGTGAGGGTCATCAGTGAAGCCGGTTCCAATTTTATCATTAAGAACTTCTTCCGCACTCTGTGCTCTCTGACTTTCTGCATTGATTGCGTTTTCTAACTCACCATCCTTAACTATTGAACGAGCTATTTCATTATTAAGATTGTTGGTTAATGCATTTTCAGCACTAGTAGCACGTGCTACTTCAGCATCAATAGCGTTTTGTAATGCCTGCTCTGCTGCCTCTGCTCTTGTTGTTTCAGCTGCAATTGCATCTGCATTTGCTGTTATTCCGCTACTTGAAACGTAAAGTTCACCTTCTTGATTTTCAAGAATATTATCTGCTTTACTTGAAATTCTAACTTCAGCTGAAAGAATATCCTTTGTTAAACCAGAATTCCACTCTTTTGTAAGAACAACTGCGCTGTGAACATCGTTATAAACGTCCCATTCATCAATCAATTCTCTCAAAGGAATTCTCATTTCCTTTCTATCGTGGCCTGAATAATAAACAATTACAAGTTCCTCAGTATTTTTATCATAGTAAATTTCATCGATAAATGAAATACTTTCTAACTGCATTTCTTTCACAAAATCCGTTGCACCAGCTGTTGACCTTGTGAAAGTAAGTTTATTATGTTCAGCATCATAATCTAAATTAACATAATTAAACAAACCTTCAATGCCTTCCTGTTGGATAAGTCTGATTGTGTTATTCTCGTGTCCACTGATATTAACATTAATAACAGGCTTAGTAGGGTCTGTTTTATCAACATTGATTGACTTGTCTACATTAATAATATCCTTAATGCTACTTGCTGAATCAGCACTAACAGCTTCAATTTCATCTTGTAATGCTTGCTCTGCTGCTTCTGCTCTTGCTTGCTCTTCATCAACATCAGCTATTCTATCAGCAATTTCCTGGTCAATCTTATTGTCAAGAGCCTGCTCTGCTGCTGTTGCTCTAGCTATTTCTTCATCAAGCTTGTCATTTGTTGATTCACTTGCGGCTGAAAGGCTATCAAGAACATCTTTAACTGTTGTATCTCCGGTAACATCATACTTAATGTTATCTGAAATACCATTAACATAAAGTTCGTGATTTTTATCTATTAAGATATTATTATCACCTTCATATATTTTAGCATCAGCAGTTAAAATATCCTTGCCTTGTCCTTCACTACGGAATTTATTTAACTTAATGTTATGACCTTCGTTAAGAACATCCCACTCTTCGATAATATCTTTAACAGGTATTTCTACTCTCTGATATTCTCCCTGAGCATCAATGTATCTGATAACGATTTCTTCCTTAACAGGGTCATAAGTAATATCCTCAAGTAATTTAACACTATTAAGTTGGAATTCAATTGTTTTATTTCCTTCAGTTCTTCCGTCAGAATATGTATAAGTAAGCTTATTCTCTGCTGTGTTATATCCAAGCATTGCATAAGCATATATTCCATCAGGACGCTTGTAAATTAAATTGCCATCGCTTGTTGATACCTTAGTGTCAACATTATCAAGTGCATCTGCTACGGTTTGACCATTCTTATATTGAATATTATCAGCAGTTCCCTTAACATAAAGGTATCTACCTGTTCTATCCTTATGGATGATATTATCATCAATATGGTCAGCAACTCTTACATCTGCTGAAAGAATGTCCTGCCAATCATATACGCCATCGTGAGACTCTGTAGAAGAGCTTACATGTTGTTTGTATAAACAAATAGGTGTAGTGCTTGCGCCACTAAGTACAGTCCATTCATCTATTAATTTAACAACATCAATTTTAATCTTTGAGTCATCAGCCAATTTCAAATAAATTGCTTCATCATCAGTGCTATACCAACCTTTTACTACGTGTTGGTCTGGTGGAAGCTGAAATTCCTTTGTCTGTTTTGTTGTCTTGAAAGTTATTACGAATGTCTCAGGGTCATAATCCATATCAACAAATGTGTAGATGCCTTTATCACCCTCTGTTTCAATAATATTTTCAACTACTCTACCATCAATGATTCTATAGTCAGCAATTTTAACGTCACCACTTAATATAGTACCATTTTCAGTCTTCTCAGCGGTTAAATCAATTGTATCACTATCAACTGGTATAATTGAAAGAGACTTAATAGCTTCTTCGATAAGCTCTCTAAGTTCTTCAATTTCTTCTTCAGTCTTTTGTGTATCAATGAAGAATGTTCTATTAGCATTGCTAGATGTAACGCCATCACCTACAGAACCTACAGCAAGAATAACATTTGGACCTTTAATTGCACTTCCGCTTTCATATAGTAAAATCATAGGCTCTGCTAAAAGAGAAGGTCTTTCAAAACTCTGTATATTAAGTACATAATCTACAGCAGCCTCTCTGGTTGCAAAAACCTCTTCATGTTTTACAAATTGTAGTCTATCTAAGTTTGCCATATTTTATTTATATATTTTTTTCACTTATTAGAATGTTCCGAAATCAGCATTTAATTTAAATTTGATGAAATGTTCTTCATTACCATCTTTTGATTCAAGAACTAGGTTATAATCACCTTCAGATGCGTGTAATGAAATGGTGTATGGATTTTTAGAAACATCTACCAATTGTCCATCAATTTCATCTTCTCTTGCTTTTGCTCTTTCAATTTCAGCATTGATAGCATCCCACTGTTGGTTATCTATTTCTTCTCTGATTCTTGCTTCATTTTCAATTGCAGCCCATTGCTGATTGTCAACTTCCTCACGTGCAGCAGCTTCCTGAGCAATAGCATCCCATAACTGGTTATCAACATCAGTTCTAGCTGAAGCCTCTTGAGCAATTGCATCCCAAAGTTGGTTATCAACGTCAGTTCTAGCTGAAGCTTCCTGAGCAATAGCATCCCATAACTGATTATCAACATCGGTTCTGGCTGAAATTTCTTCATTTATAGCTTCCCAAAGCTGTTGGTCAACTTCCTCACGTGCTTCTGCTTCTTTATTAAGGGCATCCCAAAGTTGCTGTTCAACATCTTGTGCTCTAGCTGATTCAGCTTCAATCTCTTCTTGTAGGATTGCATCAGCAGCCTCACGCTCTTCTTTCTCGATTCTATCAGCTTCAGTTCTTGCTGAAACTTCTTCGTTCAATGCTTCCCAAAGTTCAGTATCAGCAGAGATTCTTGCTTCTCTTTCCTCATCAATAAGTGGGATAACTCTATCAAGAACACGTTCAACTACAGTATCATCAACATTAACTAATGTCTGGTTGCAATCATCTTCGGTGTAAACTCTGTATTCAATGTTATATTGGCAATGTTCGTTGCCTTCCATTATAACAACAGTTTCACCTTCGTTAATCATTCTCTTATCCCATTCTTTGCCATTCCATACGTTAATAAAGTAAACTACTCTCTTGTATGGATTCTGACCCATATTAGCTTCTTTTGGCTTGTATGCGTCCTTTGTGCTTGCAAAGTTAGATGCAGTCCAAATAGTTCCACAATCTGGGAATAAAATGGTATTATAGTTATCACCATCAATTGTTTCAGTTTCAAAATGATTGTTACCTGTATAATCTTTTACAAGACGAATGCTTAACCAAGCAGCAGGGCATAGAGCTTCCTGTATTACTCCACAAGTTTTCCAATCAAACTGCTTCGTATAAATGTCTTGCCCTAAATCGTTATAGATATGAGTAGTTGTCCAGAAAATTGTTTTCTCATCAAAATAGCTTTCTAATTTACCTCCATCTAAATTGAAACCTGTTGGAAGAATTTTCATTCCAAAATCATCAGTTCCACTACATTCAGTTGTTGGAGCTACTGGTTGAGCATCATTAGGGTCTACAACATCGAAATCGTCATATCCTTCTAATGGTTCTTCAGTTGAATCATCATCTGAACAATACTGTCCTCTTAATGGTTTTGTGATTTTACATTCACAATCATCTTCTCCTTTCCATCCACAAGCAGACTTAAGTTTTTTACCTGCATACTTACCAAAAATCTGGTGGCACATTGCTGAATTGTGGTCTCTGTAATCACATGGCTCAATTGAATTGAGCAAACAATCCCAATCAGCCTTTGTTGGAACTCTCCAACCCTTACCTTCTGCTGCTAAATTTTCGTTAATCTTTTCAACTGCATAAAAGTCATAAAGATAACCGAAATCGCTGACATATTCTTTTGTAATATACCTTGTTCCCATTGTAAACGTTTCAGGTAATTCTTCACCCTTTGTTTTATCAATGAGCTTAACAGCTGGTCTATCTTTCTCGGTAGGCATAATCCCTAATGGAGAATCAATTGTTCCTTCACCAGTAAGGCTTCCGTCTGTAATAACACGAGATAATAAACCTCCACCAAGAACATCATTAATGTTTTCAGTGGTTACTAAACCGGTAATTGGAACTTTAATGACTGCTTTTGAATCATCTTCTGTAAGAATACTATACGTAACATATACATTAGCACCTTTACATGCACCTGAGTCTGAAGGGTTCTCATAAACCACTTCAAGGTCATAAACAGCACCACTCAATACTGGTGATAAGTCCACAACTAACTTGTCTCCATTGTTTCTTGTAAGAATAACAGATTTTGTATTCTCATCAAGTTCTGCTTTCTTAATATCTACGTCCTTAAGGTTCAAAAAGTTGCTGTCGATTTCATTAACTGTCAACTTGCAATTTTTTGTTACATCCTCTTCGTAAGGACTGACTAGCTTATAGAAATAAAGTCCCTTTGACATGTTATTATTTTATTTTATTTATTAATTTATTATAAATATTGAAACTTTCTCCTTTATTTATTGTAAATCATATATTTATTATATAAACCTTACAAATTTTATAAAAAAAAATGAAACATCCTAAAGGATATTGGAAAATAAAGGAAAATATGATGGAAGAAGCCAAAAAATATTCCACAAAAGAAGAGTTCCAAAAAAAGAACTTAAGTGCGTTTCTGGCTGCTTACCGATATGGCTATATTGATGAAATGGATTGGCTTGTAAAACAAAAACAACATAAAAAAAACTATTGGACTTACAAACATATTGAAGAAGAAGCTGTTAAATATAATACAAAAACAGAATTTTATCAAAATAACCAAACAGCATATAGAGCAGCATTAAAACTGGGAATAATTGATGAATTTTTTATGATGAATGATTATGTACAATAAAATGGAGGTAGAATTAATCTAGCTCCATTTCTTCGTTATATTCTATCATAGGTTTTAACCTATTATTTTCCCATTTATAATTGTTCAATATGTTCATATATTCCATTCCGCAGTTATAGAATTTAAATGACCTGATATATCCAATGAATGTTCCTGCGAAATTCTCTTCCAATGGATAAACTCTTGTTGGATTAAGCATATAATTTGGTAAAATTGTTTCAGCCAAGCCCTGTGTTCCTCCACCAAGTGAAATATTAAATGGAACGCCCTCTTGCTTTTCATATAAATCATTTAATTTGTGGAAATTAAACGATGGCAAATCTTTTGTTATGTAAACAAGCTTTCCATCAACATAGAAATAAAGCTTAAGTTTACCGAAGAAATTTTTAATCTTCAAATGTACTGTATGCCATTCGCAATCGCTTATAACCCCAGGGAATGAATAGCCTTCCATTACAGAATATTTATGCTCATTCTCACTTTCGCAATCCAATACAAGGTATCTATATCCTATTTCTCCTTCATCTGTTATTCTAAGGGCAAATGCATTATTATAAATATCATTATATAAGTCATCATACCTATTATTTACCTTATCTCTTAATGTGTCAATATCATTTACTGTAAATCCAGTACAAGTTCTATTCATTAAGATAAATAAATTGTCTTTGAACTTATTTTTCTTTCCAAAGTACATCATTTTAGTACCTTCTACCCAATCTCTTGTTGTGTATCCGTTACAAGTTCTGTCGAACAATAAAAATTTATTATCAGTGTAGAAATAGTAATCATTAGCTGATGTAAATAAGAACCCATTGTCTGTTTCATACTCAAAATCTACAATATTAAGTTCATTTTCAAAATAATCAGTATCATAATCAAGCCCATCAAAGTCATCAATATAATCACCTTCTCCAAATAAGTCACAACCGGCTAATTTAGTATTGGTATCATTATCAGGTACTTTCACATATGCTTGTTTAACGCATCCACAAGCAGTAAAAAATGACACTTGTTTTGTCTTTGTTTTCTTTTCTTCAATATCACAGCACCAACTATCCATAGTAATATGAGGCAGTGTCTCATCAATAACTCTAGGTTTTATACCATAGTCTAGATAGTCATCCAATATACTATTTCCATCACATTCTATGTCATCGCCCATTAATTCCTTTTCACTAGGAGTGTAATATGAATTGTCATAATAATTAAAATTCAAATATTCATCAACATCAAGTGGTGGGTCTTCAACAAACTCAGGGTCAACATCATAGAAATTACCAACAATATAATCCTTTTTATCTATTTCTCCACCCTCTACATAATCATCATATCCTAAAGCAAAACAAGCTTCTCTACCCTCAGAATCTTCTTCATCATACATGTATATCCATTTATTTTCGGCTCTTGTACCCATATAGAAGAAAATTCCTTTATTATTAGGGTATTTGTCATTCAATGTTTTATCAGACTCCTTTTCAAGTTCGCATTTATTAATTTCAAATTCAAGTTCCCAGGTTTCGCCATTCTCCATATTTGATGGAAGAACCCTATATTTATTGCATTCTGTCATAAAGAATCCTTGATAGAAGCCTCCATTTAGTTTAATGGCATCATTTTCAATGCTTACAGGATAATCATATAAAAGTGTATTACCACTTACAGCATGCAATTTTAATCTATTGTCATCGCCTTCAATATCATATTTTGATTTTGTAAAAATATCGAAAAAATTTTTATTGCTAATTCTATCTTTTCTATATGTTATAAAACCGTTGTCTATTCCAGTATAACCAAAGTTACTTAATGTATTTGAAACTGTGTATGCACTTTCCCATTGATAATCATTACTGCTAAAAAGCCATGTATTTCCACTATAGCATTCAGGTAATGAAGCATCTATGTATGATATTAAACATTTATCATACATTGAATTTGGACTTGAATAAAAACTCCCATATGCGTCTTTATTAACGAAAAAATCCCAATATTCGTCTTTATTTACCCTAATTTTTAAATTATGATAGTTATTATCTTTTAAATTAGCCATTTGCACTTAGATTATTTATCATCAATAAATATTTATAAATAATAAAAGATGTATATATGAAAAGAATTAAGTTAACAGAAGAGCAACTTATACTTTTTAAAAAGCTAATTAAAGAGGAAGATGCCCCTAATTTCGACAATGGAACTGTTAAGGACTTTGGTGATGAAGGGGAAACAGGAAAAATTGCGCCAGAAAATACCACAGATGTTGATGGCAACACACAACATGGTTCTGCTGTTAAACAACTTGGCTCTATGGAGAAAATGTGTCCACAAAACTGGTGGGCAAACGGAATGACTGGATGGAGAAGAATGCCTTAATTTTTTAAAAACATTATTTATGGCTTTAATATTTGAAGACGAAAGTAAAACAATAGGTAAAAAACAATTTGTTGTACCTGATAAAGTTGTTGATAAATTAAAATTAAATCGTAATCTCTTTGGCAACGCAAAAAAGTCAAAGGGTTATAAGCGTATTAATGCCATTATAGATGATGACTATAACAAAAGGTCAACAAAAAAAGATAAAATACATAATGGTAAAAAAACAATATCAGGTTCAGAACTTAAAAAGTTAAACCAAGAAAAAGATTCTGGACAAATATCAAATAGCCCAACAGATATAAACAATGTTTTAACCGGTCCATTATTTCCTTGGGCAAAAGACCAATTAAGAGCTGCAAGAACTGCTGTTGAAAAGGTAAAGGCGGTTCCACCTGTCCCAAAGCTTGAAAAACACCCTGAAGAGCCTGAAGATGTTAATAAACCATTAAAAATGGGTAATGCAATGGTTAAAATAACAGAATCATCAGATGGTTGGCTACCATATTATGATGCATGCGAAGAAAATAGCACATGGGATATTTTAAGTGAATTTATTCATAACCCTGAAGGTAAGCAACAATGGACTCCACTTATACAACCAGAAATGTATAAAAAAGCATTATCTGAATTTGTTAAATTTGGAAAGTTTATACATTTCCCTACAAAATATGTTTATCAGTGGATGGGTATTATATTGAATAATACAGCTAAATTAAGGGCAAATACAGAATGGGCTGGGCATATTGATTATGGTGTTTTCCCAATGAGCGACCTTGAAGATGCAATTGAACAATATCCTGAATTTTTTGAAAAATATATTAAAGAATTTGGAGAGCCAAATGAAGATTACTCATATGATTTTATGGATGATATTGGGTTTTATGAATGGATGAGTATGCCTGATGGTAGCGATGCTTGGTCTGACTATGGCTTACCAATGTTAGAAAAAATAATATGTGAATATAAAGAAGGTATGACACCTGAACAAACTATAGTTATCATTAATAAAGCATTAGATTGCGCCCACCCAAGAGGTGATTTATCTTCAATATTTATAGTAGGAGGCAGTAAAACGCTTTCAGCCATTTCTGAAAGCATAAAACGTAAAAAGAAAATAATGGTTAATGAAAATCAACTATTAATTCTTAAAAATACTTTAAAAACTATTTATAATTAAAATAAAATATTTAAAATTTATACAGATATGGCATTATTAGAGAATGGTCAGACTTGCCTTGAAAAAAGAGGTATAGAAGAAAGAAATGAAGAAATTGTAAGAAGTGATTATAACCAAGAAAATCCTTATGGACCAACACATCCAGATGCAATGTCAGATGGAGACCCACAAGGTAAAGGAACTGGTCACGGAGGCCATACAGCGTGGACACCTGATTGCTCATTACCAAATCAGGCGATTAAGTATGACAACTTTGATACAACTCGTGGTGGAGGACTTTATGATATTGAAGGTAGAAATGACGTTGGCGGACGTAAAAGAGCAATGAGTAGTTCTGTATATAATGAAGAAAATCAATATGGAGCAACTCTAGTTAAAACATCAGAAAATATAGCTCAAGGCCAATACTATGTAGGTCAGACTATTAAAAACATGTAATTACTAACCTATGGCGTTAAACTTGTACGAAATATTACAAAAAGTTTTAAACGAATCGGTTGGGTCAAACGATGTGAAAGATGCCATCATAAATCACAATTATGTTGATATAACATATGAAGATGAAGATGTAAATGCTCCAGGACACCGTTTGATTCAGCCTTATGCTTATGGTATTACTTGTGCAGGAAATGAAGCTGTAAGAGCCTTTCAAGTAAATGGAGATACTTTAAGAGGCGAACCAAGATGGAAACTATTTTTATTGAAAAGAATGACATCTTGGCATCCAAGAAAACAAACATTTGAATTACCTCCAAAAGAACAAGGATATGATGCACCAGATTTTAACAGAAATGGAGACGGCACATTATGCAAAGTATTATTAGTTGCTAATTTTGATGAAACTGGTGATACATTAGATACAATGAGAAAGAAGACTCAAGGCTTAAAGACTGCTCCTAAGATGTCTGTTAATGCAACAAAAGGACCAATTCCAAATGCTTCGCAGCAATGGAAAAAGAATGTGTTCACATCACAGCCTAATAGCCAAAAATATACTCAGTATGCTAAGAATATACGAGATACTGAAGATGAAATTAATAGATTTGACAATGATATTTGGGCAAAAGCTGAAGAAGAGGCAAGAAAACAACAAGAAAAAGATATAATGTTACAAAATGATGCTAAAAAGCCACAACAAACACAACAAGGACCAATAGCACCGGATAAAAATAATGATAAAGATAAAAAATTGAATAAGTAATGGCAATGGATTTTAATGCCGTTAAGGATAAGGCAAGAAGAATGATACATGATGATGCAAAAAAGGATGCACATGTCATTAAAGAAAGACAAAGGGATAGAAATAACCCTGCTTTCTTTAAAGACCAACCTACTGATGCATATAGTCAAGTGACATCATTAAATGGTTCATCTAATTCAATGATAAATGAATCATATGTTGACGATAGCGAAGATAGATTAGGTTCTGCAATGGACAGCAGAATGAAACAATTTATGGAAAATAGACAACAAACGCCACAAATGCCTGTTTCTCAAGCCCCAAGACAGATGAATAAGAGTCTTCCTAAAGAAATTTTGGAATCATTTAGCAATAATTACATTGATACAAACGCTTTAGACCCTGATAGACCAGTATTAGACAGAATTGGGGTTACAAATGGCACTCAGCAAATCAATGAAACATATCAGCCAATTCAACAAGTTGTTGGTGGAGGCGTTGATTATGAAATTATAAAAAGCATAGTAGAAAGCGCAGTAAAAAAATATGTAAATGCTCTTGGTAAAAAGGTTTTAACTGAAAATAATGACCTTGCAATGATTCAAGTTGGAGATAAAAAAATCAATCTTGTTACAAAAAACGGAGACATATATGAGGCTGCATTAATTAAGAAATATAATATTAAAGATAAAACCGGAAAAAATTAATTTTTTCCGGTTTTTTATTTACAATATACTATATAATTTTATATTTTATTAAAATAACAAATAAAATTAAAAATAGTTATGGCAGATAAAAAAATTAAAATGTTGGTTATACCCAGTGATTTCACAGGCGTGGGAAAATTTCGTTCAGTAGACCCACATGCCTACATACAAGAGCATTATCCGGATGAATTTGATATTGACATTGTTTATAATTTCCCAAAAGAAAAAATGGACGAATATTTAAAACAATATGATTTAATACATATTCATAAACAATTAGATAAAAATTGTGAAATTATGAATATGATTAAATTTCTTGAAATACCTGTTATAATTGATGTTGATGACCACTTTTATCTTGGAAATGACCACCCAATGTCTCTTTCAGCAAGGAAAGAAAAGTGGCATGAACCAATTATCAACCACATCAAGCTTGCTGATTATGTAACCACAACAACTCCAATTTTTGCTAAGGAAATTTCTAAGTATAATAAAAATGTTTTTGTCTTTCCTAACGCAATTAACCCTGAAGAAAAACAATATCAACCAATTAAGAATGATAGCAACGGAAAATTAAGAGTTGGAATTATTTGTGGCTCTTCTCACTTAAAAGATATTGAATTACTTGGAGACCTTATAACAAGAACAAACGATAATGTTCAAATTGTTCTATGTGGATTCGATACTAGAGGTACCAGAACAATATATAATCAACAAACAGGTGAAAAAACACAAGTTCCAATAAAGCCACAAGAAAGTGTATGGTATGATTATGAAAAAATAATAACTAGTAATTATAAAACTTTAAGTGCTGAACATAAAGAGTTTTTAATGAAATTTATGGCCGGTGTTGATGACCCATTTGTTAATGAAAAATACAGAAGAATGTGGACAAGAGACATTACTCAATATGCAACGCATTACCAAAACGTTGACGTGTTATTAGCGCCATTAAAAGAGAATGAATTTAATAAAATGAAATCTCAACTTAAAGTTATAGAAGCCGGTTTTACAGATACAGCAATTATAGCACAGAATTTTGGAGCATATACTATTGACCTTAAGCCAATGATTGAATTTGGTGGAAAGATTAATGAAGATGGCAACGCATTAATTGTAGATTCAAGAAAAAATCATAAGGATTGGACAAAATATATTAATAAACTTGCAGAAAATCCAGATATGGTTAAGAAATTAAAGGAAAACCTTCATAATACAGTTAAAGATACATATTCACTTGAAACTGTTTGTGCAAATAGGGTTAAATTCTATAAAGATATTGTGAATAAATCTGTACATAATTAAAAATATTTTATTAAAACCTATCGTTATTAAAAAAGAGCAAGGCAATTAAGCCTTGCTCTTTTATTTTTCTATAAATTCTTTATATTTTTCCAAACCTTCTTCAATGCCTACTTTACACTTAAACCCAAAAGTTTCTTCCATTTGCTTACCACCTTTTGAATTTGTTACTTGCACATCGTGTATGTTCTCTTCCTTATAAGTAATGTTATTAAAATCTGATTTATTATAAACTCTTTTCATTATGTTTATCAATTCCATAATTGATATAGGTGCTCCGTTCCCTATATCATATGTTTTACCACTATCTTTTACATCACTTTCAATAACAACCTTAAACGCATCTGTAACATCACCTATATATGTAAAATCTCTTAATATACCGCCGTCCCCATTTACTGTAATATTACCATTGTTTAAAATAGCATCAGTGAATTTTGCTATTGCAAGGTCTGGTCTCATTCTTTCTCCATACACGGTATAAAGTCTTAGTCCTGTTATGTTCATTTCAGGAAAAAATTGACTATACATTTTTGCTTGCAATTCATTTGTTGCTTTTGTAACGCCATATGTGGACTTTGGCACATTTCCACCATCGCCCAAAACACTACTTGATGAAGCAAATAAGAATTTGTCTGCCCCATATTCATATGAAAGACGAATAATATTCTCAAACCCTTGAATATTATTTTGTATCACCGTAATAGGATGTTCAACTGAATACTGAACTCCTGGTTGAGCTGCAAGATGAACAACAATATCAAAATGATATTTTTCAAATAGCTCTTCTTTCATTTTATTTTCATCTAAAATATCAATTTCTTTAAATGTAAAATATTTGCTATTATTAGATGCTAAATTTTCATTCTTAATATCAGGATTATAATACGCATTCAAATTATCTACTCCAAAAATTTCGTATTTTCTACTTTTTATCAGTTTAGCAATAAGATTAGTACCAATAAATCCTGCTGCGCCAGTAACTAATATTCTTTTCATAACTCTTATTTTTTATTAAATTTATCTAATAATATTTTTTTCTTTTCTTCAAATGGTTTTGAAACAATATACATAAAATCATCTTTATGCTTATTAATATAAGCTTCAAGAGTACAAATTACTTTGCAAGGAACACCGGCAGCAACACTATTTGAAGGTATATTTTTGTTAACAACACTCCCTGCTCCTATAATACAATTATCACCTATTTTAACATTAGGTAAAATAACGCTTCTACAGCCTATAAAACAGTTTTTACCAATATTTATAGGTCCATATATAACCGTCTCCTTATCGTGCCCCGGAAGGTGTCGTATGACCCTCGTAGCAGCATCATGCGTAACAAATGCACAATCAAATGAAACTGTTGTGCCATCACCAATCGTTATAAGATAAGGCTCAGAACCGAAATTAGCTCCACCTATTATTTGAACATTTTTGCCTAAATTTGGCTTTCCGTATTTATCACTAGCTTTATACATATTATTCATATTTAAAATATAGTAAAAAAATGTAACTATCAAAATAATTATCTCAATTTAGCGAAAAGATGTTGAATTAATGGGAATGTTATTCAATTTTGCCCTTTTTTCTTCAGTTCCTCAACCAATTTATCAGCATATTCCACAGCTATGTCTGCCACTTGTCTCTTGAATACGAACTGAAAGATAAACACCATTATGCTACTTGACAATATCGCATTCATTATATTGATGGATGCATTTATCCTCACCTCTTCCCAATTAACTGTTGAATTTTCCATATAAAAACTTATTTTTTGTATATAAATATTAAAAATTATGAAAGTAGCATTATGCTGTATTGGAAGGCTTGAGAACCAATATGCCGTTGAATATGTTGATTACTACAAGTCAATTGGTTTCGACAAGATATTCATTTACGACAATAACCACGATGGGGAAGAACATTTCGAAGATGTACTTCAATCATATATTGATGACGGTTTCGTAACTGTCATTGACTATAGGAATAAGGAAGCAGCGCAACTGTCTGCCTATAACGACTGTTATTCCAAATATGGTAATGAATATGATTGGATTGCATTTTTTGACTTCGATGAGTTCCTTACACTTGTAAAGGATAAGGATATAATGTCGTATCTGAGCCATTTTGAGAACTTCCAAGGCATTAAAATCAATTGGATGGTATATACGGACAACAACCTCATAAAAAGCGATGGAAAGGGTGTTTTGGAACGTTTTACGACACCTATGGAATATGATAAGGCTGTAACATATAACTTTCCAGAAAATAATCATACCAAAAGTATAATATGTGGTGGTATTGAAGGTTTGAAATGGAATAGTACACCTCATAATGTAAATGGAATAAAATACGCAGATTCTATTGGGAATGAAACAAATGACTCCCCATTTCAGCCTTACAATTATGAATACGCATACATCAAACACTTCCCCACAAAGACAATTGAAGAATTTATCAATGGAAAATACAAGAAAGGTACTGCTGATAGGGATATAAAATCATTCAAAAATACAACATATGGGTCAATTGATTCGTTTTTTAAAGTTAATGAAAGAACAAAGGAAAAGGAGGAATACATTGACAGTATAATAAAGCCTATTGATAATCTTAATATTTTCATAGGTACGCAGAAAACATTCACGCCAGCGGTTAAAAATGACGCATATAAGATAATTGTCGGCAATCACGAGATAGAAAACAATTCAAATCTTGAACTCATTAAATGCAAACACGATTCTCCACTTGATGACAGGTTTTATTCTGAACTATATATGCTTGATTATGTTTCTAAAAACATAGAGCTGCCTAAATATGTGGGATTTTGCCATAACAGAAGGTATTTCTCCTTCCTTGATGATATTCCAGACCTTGATAAGATATTCTCAGAATACGATGCAATAGTAGCAAAGCCAAAAGTACTAAAGACTAACGTCAAGTCGCAATATTTAACTTGCCATAACATCGAGGACCTGTACGTCATCGGTGGAATCATTGCTGAGAAATATCCAGAGCAAGCAAATATGTGGAAGAACTTCATAAACGGCAATATATTGATTCCATATAATATGTTCATTATGAAAAGGGAAGACTTCAAGGAATATATCGATTTCATATTCTCAATTCTTGACGAATACCTTAAAATAGTTGGAACGGATATTAATAAGAGAATATATGATAACTATGAAAAGTATATCAAAAAATTTTATCCAAATAATTCAGTTGAATACCAATACAGAATAGGAGGATATATTGCTGAAAGATTGACAAATCTGTTCATGATGCATAAATTCAAGAAAATGAAGACATATCCTGTAATAGTTACTGAAGACAAATACAAACAAAATAAAAAGGATAACCCATAACGCTTGGGTTATCCTTTGTTGTATTCTCAACCAACCACACCACGCACTGGGAAGCCGTAGTATCGTCCGAAGTTGCCGTTTTGCCAATTCACGCCTTGTTCGAAGAAGAGCAAGAAGTAAGCCATCCTAGGATGATTGCCGTCAAGTGAACTTGACCGATTGTAGCCTAGAATACCTACAGCGTCAACCTTACCATCGAAACAGCGACCAGCAGCAGGAAAGAACAATACCTTGGAACTATTTGTCTTATCAGTGCATATTACACCAGCAACGCCACTACCTTGATAATCAGCAGTCCACGCTGTATTCACAGCATTACCCAATGCACCATACTCAGCAGCCGTTGGCATCCTCCATTGACCACCCCAATTTGCTCTTGCTGCATCATCACTTATATCTAATACAGTCTTACCATCAGTTTCATTGTACTTGGTCATATCTTCATCCCAAGGGTTACTTGTACCATTTCCATATTTATAGTCTGCCCAACCAAAGTACTTCTGTCCACTACCACTACCTACTTGTGAAGCAGTATAGCCTTGTGTGTCTCCCCATTGGAAGTAAAGCCCTGTGCCAGTGGTACTGTTTGCACCAATGTTCATTGTCGCCCATTTAAGGCCACCAATCTCAACATAGTCATGTCCTGCATAAGGGTCGTTAACAGTCAGTGTTACAGAATTAGAATATGGAGAAGCATTATAGTTTCCATTACCACTCCAATAAGCTTGTGTTGTTTGAGAGCCAACAGCAGTTCTTGTGCTACCATTAGTCCAAGTCAGTGTTCCTTGACCACCACCACCACTTGCTGTTGCTGTGGCGGTAGAGCCATAATCTACTGTTGCACCAGTTGCAGTAGGAGCAGACTGATTTGCCTTATTCATTTGAACGGTAACGCTATTAGACCAAGGTGATGCGTTATAGTTACTATTACCACTCCATCTAGCCCTTGTTGAGTGAGAACCTACAGATGTTTGTGACTGAGCACTTTCCCATTCCAATGAACCTTGACCGCCACCACCACTTGCTGTTGCTGTGGCTGTTGTGCTATATGTGGTTGTTGCACCAGTTGCAGTAGGAGCAGACTGGTTAGCTTTTGCAATAGTTGTACTAATAGATGTAGAAGCTACATCATTATGATTGCTATCACCTACAAGTCTCCAATAAGAGGTATATGTATTAGCATTAGTACCAGTTGGCATAGTTGTACTCCAACTAGAGTTATTACTACTGTACTGAATTGTACCATCACTAGTAGAACCTGCATTCAATAAGTTCTGTGCAGAACCATTATATGTAGGACTTGTTGCAGTAGGTGCTGTATAGGTAGGATTTGCCTTGTTAATAGTGAATGTAGCACTACCAATTACATTATAGTCACCACCAACATTATCACTTATTGTAACAGTACCAGTACCTGCATTGATGTTATTGCTATAAGTAACAGTATACTCACTTGAAGGTATTACAGTGCCACCATCACTAACCGTAGGTGTAGGCTGACAAGCACTACCATTATACGTATATGCTGTCTGAGACAATGTAACAGTAGCAGTTACAGGCTTCTCATTGATAGAACAATTTACACTCTGTGCTGAAACGTTATTGATGTTACTATCGCCAACAACCTTATACTCTACAGTATATGAACCGCCACGTGTCCTTGTAGGAATACTTGTAGACCATGAATCGCTTCCTGCTCTGTATTGTAATGTACCCCAATCAGTTGAACCTGCGTTAACAAGTTCTTGTGCTGAACCATTATAAGTCAATACCTTTGCCGTAGGTGCTGTAACTGTAGGAGTAACCTTATCAATTACTGTACTAATAGATGTAGATGCAACATCATTATGATTGCTATCACCTACAAGTCTCCAATAAGAGGTATATGTATTAGCGTTTGTTTGACTTGGTATTGTTGTACCCCAAGTTGACTCATCAATGCTATACTGAATTGTACCATCATTTGTAGAGCCTGCATTCAACAACGCTTGTACTGAACCATTGTATACAAGTCCACTATTAGTTGTTGGTGCTGTATATATAGGATTTGCCTTATTGATGGTGAACGTAGCACTACCAATTACCTCATAGTTACCACCTACATTATCACTTATTGTACAAGTACCTGTACCTGCATTAACGTTATTGCTATATGCTACACTGTACTCTGATGGGTCAATGACTGTAGAACCATCCTTAACGGTCACTGTAGGCTCTTTTGCAGTACCATCATATGTGTATGTACTCTGTGATAGTTCAACCGTTGCTGTCACTTGTTTCTCATTGATTGAACACTGCACTGTTGCAGGCGCAACATCATTAACGTTACTATCGCCATCTACCTTGTAGTATACAGTGTATGAACCATAATTGGTTGCTGTAGGGATACTAGTTGAATAGTTTGTACCATCAAGGCTGTACTTCAATGTTCCCCAATTGGCTGAACCTGCTGTTACAAGTTCCTGTGCAGAACCATTGTAGGTTAACACATTTGCTGTAGGAATTACAACGGTAGGAGTTACCTTATTAATAGTGAATATACCGTTCTTGCTACCACTGTAGTTACCAATACCATCAATCGTGAAGGAATAGTTACCTGCATTGATACCTCCATCATTATTAGATACGGTGTAATCAGTGCCACTTACAAGAGTACTACCGTTAAGTGCCACCACAATGTTTGTTGCCACTTGTGTCTGACCGTTATACGTTGCAGAATCACAAGTGATGACAGCATTTGCTATTGATATAACAGGAGTGTAATTTATACCCATCACATCTTGACAATATGATACATTAGGTAGTATGAAATTACTTGTATCAGCTGTATATGCGTTATATTCTGCTGTTGTGTTAAAGAGTTTTAGAAATACGCTCATAATTATATTACTGTTTTATTAAAGTTATCATCATATAGTAATAAATATCTTATGGGAAATAAAAATGAGGAACTGTGTATTACAATCCCTCATCTTTTATATGTTTATGTAAGAACGTCATTTTGCATTAGCAAAACTTATGCAAAGTTCAATGTCAAACCACCTGCAACTGGGTCAGCGAATGTAACTCCACCTACCTTGTGCATATAGAATACCTGGTTGTGATTTCCATTGCCAAAGTTATTCTCAGTTACCTTAACACCATTGTACTTACAGTTCTTGAAGTTGAATGTCCAAGTCTGAACCTTTGACAAATCACCGCCAAGTGCAACATCAGAGCTTGCTGGCTGATAGATAATCAATCCTGCCCACCCAAAGTCTGCTGACTCAATGTTTGGCGTATTTTCATACGTCCAAGCAACATTCTCGAAGTTAACTGTAACACCAGTAGCGTTCTTGTAGTTTGCAAGTCTCAATGCATTTGAGTTGTTAACATTCAAGTTAAGATTAACGTCTGAAATGTTGATTACAGCATCGTTATTTGGTCTGTAGATGTTAAATACATTGTGCTTCAAAGCAACGTCATCAACCTTCACGTTTGATGCGTTGAATGAATCAGTACCAGCGCCAACTTCCTCAAATACGTTATATGGCTTTGCACCATCTGCAATAGTGATGTTTGAAACATCAACCTTTGGAGCATCTACCAAGAAATATCCGTTTGAAGAACCCTTGTCACCAGTTACCTCAACGTCATCAAGTGCTATTGACTCAACTGCTGCAAGGTTAACTTGCTGTGCTGCCTCAACGTTTGCAATTTCAAGGTTCTTGAATGTCTTCTTTGCTGCAAGTGCATTCAATGCCTCATCACCACTGATGAATACGTCAGTCTCGCTAGGATTTGCTATTGCTGAAATATCTGCTGCATTAGATGCAATTACTGTTTCATTATCGAAGTAACCACAGTCAAGTACTGAAGCGAACTTGATACCATCGCCATCAACTGAAATAGGGTTCTTGATTGCAGGTGCTGAATAGCCTGCTGCAACTGCCTTAACCTTGTTAGAAGCGATTGAAATACCATCGCTAGCCTCAAGTCTCTCAGCATCAGCCTTTGCATCTATAGCAGCCTGTATACCCTGTACCTTAATACCGTCAGCATCTACAACAAGGAAGTCTTCACTGTGTGGGTTATACTTGATTGAAATTTTATTGTTCTCTAATGAAATACCATCGCCTGCTGTATATGTATCAATAAGGTCTTTTGCATTAATGTAGATAACATCATCATTGTTCAATACAA
>JAEEGL012735419.1_pt1 | contig 27770 bp, 22 predicted proteins | sample 9134231 | NCBI WGS metagenome assembly JAEEGL01 (sample SAMN16246548, study PRJNA631951) | gut metagenome | biome: gut microbiome; feature: rumen; material: fiber-attached | host: Bos | place: Iran: Karaj | collected 2018-10
ACCAAACAAATATGAGGAAGTAGCACGATAGTGCGGATTCCGAATATTTGTAGGATTGCGGGAGCTGCTTGCAGCGTAGCAATCCGTATTTTAAGTAAACGTAGAATACACCAACAGCAGAGCCGGAATGGCCTTGCTCGCAAGAGGTGCTTTATAACTTTGCGGACCAAACAAATATGAGGAAGTAGCACGATAGTGCGCTTAAAACGCACAAAAAGGAATTAATATATGTCAGAAATGGATTATAAAGCCGCCTATGAGCGGGAAAAATTAAAGACTGCGGATCTGGCTGGCCGCATAGCTGAGCTTGAGGACAAGAACCAGGAGCTGGAGTTTAAGCTGAACCGCATCAAGAACAACCCGATCTGGAAGGCCTCGACCCCGGCAAGGAATGCCATGCACTGGGTCATCAGGCAGAGGGACCGCATCAGAAACCAGGGATCTCTGAAGGGTGTGATCGCCAAGATCAAATACAAGCAGATCGAGAAGAAAGCCATGACGCACTACGGCACCGAGAGCTTTCCGTCCGAGGAGACGAGAAAGCAGCAGGAGAATGCTGTGTTTGAGAAGACACCGCTCATCTCCATTCTTGTGCCTCTCTACAACACTCCAGAGAAGTTTCTCAGGGACATGATAGAGTCGGTCCTTGCCCAGACCTATCACAACTGGCAGCTGTGCCTTGCGGATGGGTCGGATGCTGAACACGTCGGTCAGGTATCGTCCATAGTTTCTGAGTACTGCAAGGATCTAAGGGCAAATGCAAGAGGAACCGGCTGCCGAATCAGGTATCAGAAGCTTGAGCGCAATGAAGGCATTTCGGGCAACACCAACCACTGTCTGGAGCTGGCTGACGGTGAGTATATCGGTCTTTTCGATCACGATGACATACTCCATCCGGAGGTGCTCTACTGGTATGTGAAGGCTATAAACGAGGAGAATGCTGATTATATCTACTGCGATGAGACGACTTTTAAGGGCGATGACATCAACAGGATGATAACCATGCACTTCAAGCCTGACTATGCTATCGACAATCTTCGTGCCAACAACTATATCTGTCACTTCAGCGTGTTTAAGAGGTCTCTTCTTGACGGCACTGAGCTCTTCAGGACCAAGCTTGACGGAAGCCAGGACCACGACATGATCCCCCGCCTTACCGATAGGGCGCAGCACATCGTACATGTGCCCAAGCTCCTATACTACTGGAGATCCCATGCAGGGTCTGTAGCTTCGGATATAAGCGCCAAGCCCTATGCCATCGACGCTGCCAAGGGAGCTGTTGCCGATCATCTTCGCCGCCACGGGTACGATCACTTCAAGATCACCAGCACAAGGGCCTTTGAGACCATATTCAAGATAACCTATGAGGTTCAGGGAACGCCTAAGATATCCATTGTGATTCCAAACTGTGAGCACGCTGAGGACCTTAGGCGCTGCATAGATTCTATCTATGAGAAATCGGTATACGACAACTATGAGATCATCGTCGTCGAGAACAATTCGACGGGATCGGAGATAAAGAGCTACTACGAGGAGCTTAAAAACGGCAACCTCAAGGAAGTTGTCAAGGTTGTGGACTACAACGCCCATGTTGCTGAAAAAGCGTCTGGAAAACCTGCTTCCTCAAAGCTTCCTTTCAACTACTCGGCAGTAGTAAACTACGGTGTGTCGATGTCCACCGGAGAATATATTATCCTTTTGAATAATGACACTCAGGTCATTACCGTCAACTGGATGGAGGAGCTTTTAATGTACGCCCAGAGAGCTGACGTGGGCGCAGTCGGAGCCAAGCTCTACTTCCCGGACAGAAAGATCCAGCACGCAGGTGTAGTACTTGGACTTGGAGCTCACAGGACAGCCGGCCACTCCCACTACGGACAGGCGGGCATGAACCTGGGATATATGGGACGCCTTTGCTACGCGCAGGATGTCAGCGCGGTCACAGGCGCCTGCCTCATGGTATCAAGGGCCAAATATGACGAGGTGGGAGGCTTTGACACAGGATTTGCAGTGAGCCTCAACGACGTGGACTTCTGCCTTAAGCTTCGGGAAAAGGGATATCTTAATGTCTTTACTCCATTTGCGGAGCTTTACCACTATGAGTCGCTCTCTCGCGGACTTGACCTTGAGGGCAAAAATGCTGAGCGCTATGAGAAGGAATCCGAGCACTTCAGGACAAAGTGGAAGGATGTCCTTGCAAAGGGAGACCCATACTACAATCCAAACTTCTCCTTAGACCGAAGCGACTACAGCCTCAACGTTGAGGGCTACTCAAGCCTTAGAGTTCAGTAAAGATGAGTCGCCCGCTGGGAGAGCGCGTGCTGTAGCAGGCTCTCTCCCAGCGGGCGACTCATAAGATAAATGGGGACAGCTATGAAAGATGGTGTAAGGATAATTCCGCTCGGCGGTTTTGACAAGATTGGTATGAATATGACTCTCATAGAGTCTAAAGACAGCATAATAGCAATTGACTGCGGAGCGTCTTTTCCGCCGGACAATATGCCGGGTGTCGCAGCCATGATCCCCGATGTGTCGTACATCAGGGAGAATATTGACAGGTTTAAGGGAATAGTGCTGACGCATGGTCATGAGGATCATATCGGTGCGCTGCCGTACATAGCCGGGGACCTTAAGACGACCATTTACGGCACTCCCCTCACTATAGCCATGGTGGAGAAAAAGCTTAAAGCCTTCGGCATCAAGGGGGTAAAGACCAGGGCTATAAAGATGGGCAGCACGATCGTGGCAGGTGAATTCAGGATAGAGTTTATAAAGACCAACCACAGTATCCCTGATTCTGCAATGCTTGCAGTGTATTCACCGGTGGGAGTCATTATCTGCACCGGTGACTTTAAGCTGGACATGACTCCGGTTGTGGGAAGGGGCGGCGATATAGCAAGGCTTTCTGCGCTGGGAACAAAAGGTGTGCTGGCGGTTTTGTCCGACAGCACTAATGCCATGATGGAGGGCTTTTCAAGGTCTGAACTGTATGTATATGAGCAGCTTGACAGGTTTTTCAACATGTACAGCAGTAGCAGGCTCATAATTGTGACGTTCGCAACCAACATGGACCGTATCCAGCAGATAATCAATCTCGCGCAGAAATATTCAAGGAAGATCGCGCTTGAGGGTGAACTCATGCTGGTAGTCCTTACTGCCTCAATTAAACTTGGGTATGTAAGTATTCCGGAGGGTCTTATTGTGGATGCGGACAGCCTTGATGAGATGGATGACGGAGAAGTTATCTTCCTGACTACGGGTGACCACGGAAGGTCTGTGCAGTGCATTTCAGAGATTGCGGCAGGGAGCCACCCAAGGATCAGTATAAGGGAAGGAGATGTGGTCCTGTTTAGTTCCATCACAATCCATGGCAATGAGGTCGAGTTCAACAGAACATTGAACAGCCTCGAGGAGCAGGGAGCAAGGGTTGAGTTCCAGGATCTTCATGCTACGGGACATGCGTGTGCTGAGGAGCTCAAGCTTCTTTTTACCATACTAAACCCAAGGTATGTCATCCCTGCCCACGGAGAGTACAGATACAGACGAGAAGTCAAGCGAATAGCGTCGGAGGTCGGAATATCTCCTGACAATATTGTCCTTGCTGATAATGGAGAGATAATCGAATTTGAAAAGGACAGTGTGAGAATCTCGGGTAAGCTTGATCTTGATGAGATACTCATAGACGGATATGAAAAGAGCCGTATCGACACGTCGATAATCCGTGGCAGGCAGCAGCTTTCAGAGTCCGGAGTGGTGGTGATAGAGATGTGCGTCGATGGGAAGTCGGGGCGACTTGTGTCGGGGGTTACTATGACCAGCAGAGGATTTCTTGATGAAAAGAGCTTTGCTGCGATAAGACGTGATCTGGACAGTGCCGTCTCCTGTGAGATATCAAGGTGCATCGCTCAGGGAGTCAGAGACGAGCGGATGAAGTGCAGCGTAAAAGATGCGGCTGAAGAACTTATACAGCAAAAGACAGGGAAGACCCCTGTAGTGATCGTTCTTATCACTGAAGTTATGATGTAACTTATAAAATAAAGCTTCTGAATTTTAGAGAATTTTTATCTTTATTACGATAGATATAATTGCCTAATGCCTACATTTACTGATAAAGTAGATATGTGGGCATTATTTTTTTCAGAGAGGTGCATTCTTATGAAAATGTTTAACGCAAAGAATCCTGGTGGCAATATTGAAGCGGCATTAAAGGGATTGACATCCCCAAAACTCATCATCATGATGAGCGACAAAAAGTCTTTTGAAGGCAATGTTGAAAAACTTGAGCAGTTGTATCCGGGCGTGCCGAGTATAGGATGCATTGCCATGGGATATGACAGAAGTATCTGTGAAACCGGAGTTGTTGTTGCGGCTTTTACCGAGGGGGTAAAGGTTGCGGTGAATGTACTTGAGAAGGTCTCTACCATGCCGGCAAGATACATTGACCGCATGAAAGAGGATCTTGAGAATATCAAGCCCGGCAAAGACAACACAGCTATCATAGATTTTTGTGCTGCCAATGATGCGGCGGTTATGACTACACTGAGCGCCCTGATAGAAAAATACAATCTTCAGGTAATGGGAGCAACCGGAGACGGCGGAAAGGTATCAGTGTGCGGCAGGATCTATGAAGATGCAATGGTCTATGCCGTTGTTAAAAATGAGGGCGGCAAAGTAAAGGCCTATAAGGAAAACATCTATGCGCCAAAGGATAACAGGCAGCTCATTGCATCAAGGACAGACAAGACCAAATACTACCTTGGAGAGCTTAACGGCAGGTCTGCCAAACAGGTATATATGGAACTCACCGGCTGTGCCGAGAGGGATATCGTAAACCAGACCTTCAAGAATCCGTTCGGTAAGATGATCGGAGATGATGTGTGCATTGCCTCCATCAAGGATGTCAAGGACACCGGACTTATACTTTACAGGCAGATAAATGACTCTGATATACTTACGCTCCTTGAGATGAGAGATCCGATGGAAGTGGCAGAAAATACAGTTCGCAGTATCAGAAGTGATTTCAACAGGGTTTCGGCTATCTTTTCCGTGAACTGCGTATTCAGATATCTGGTATTAAAAGAAAGAGGCGAGATGAATCCGTATCTTGAAAAGATAGGACAGATCGGACCGTCGTGTGGACTTATCGGTTTCGGAGAACACTATAATTCGCAGTTCGTAAATCAGACCATGACCTGCATCGTATTCGAATAAGGGAGAACAGATATGTTTGGAGATTTTTTGAAAAAGAAAGACAGGGAAATTGAAGTAGTACAGACAAATAACACGGCTGAGATTCCCAAGGAAAAAGCTGATGCGCTTATTTACCTGGCCGGATCCATCAAAAACTGTCAGAAGGATCTTGTGAAGAACGAGCTGAATTCCCTCAAAGAGATCCACGACATGGGAGAGGCGGTACAGGTTGTTGTTGAGAGCAATAATGACATGCGAAGACAGCTTGATAATTTCAGTGAGATGTTCGATGCTGTGAGCGAGAGTGCCGGCAAGTTTGAAAATGTAAAACAGAATATCATAAGCAGCGTTGAGAATGCCCAGAACAAGGTGGGTGAACTTAAGACCAGCTCCAATGAAGTAAGAGAGAGCTTTGATGAGATGACTCAGGGATTTGAGAACTTCAAGAGCGCTGTTGACCAGATCTCCGACTACATGAAGAAGATCATAGGTATCGCGACCCAGACCAACCTCCTGGCACTGAATGCTTCAATAGAGGCTGCAAGAGCTGGCGAAGCAGGTAAGGGATTTGCGGTTGTTGCCACAGAGGTTAGAGAACTTGCCGACGAGATCAAGACTCTGATCGCACAGGTAAATACATCAATTGACGCAGCCGGCGCAGAGAGCGAAAAACTCACGGTCAGCATGCAGAATTCAATTGACGCCATGGACAGGAGCATCCGTGAGGTTGATGAGACCAATGCCACTTTTGAGGAGATCATTGAGAGCGCTAACGGAGCTAACGATGTGCAGAATGAGATAAATGACACTGCCAATATGGCATCGGGAGAGCTATCAAGGATCGGTCAGAGCTTCAATGACATCAATACAAAATACGACCATCTGGTAACACAGCTTGAGAGAGTCAACAACCTGGGAACCACCAAGAGCAGCGTGTTCGAGCACATCGACAATCTGGTATCTCAGATCGAGCCTATCGTAAAGGACAAATAAGATATTGTAATACTGTTTGATTAAGTATATACTGAATAAGAGTTTGTGACATTATACGGCTGAAAAGTCAATGCTTTTATAATGCGGTTTACGTCGCTTCTTTTAAGGGGAGCGAGTGATCCGGGTTGTGAAAAGAAACGTATACTTGTGGCAGAATATGAAACAGGCATTTTATGCCTCTTTCATATTCTGCCTTTTTTGTGTTTAAAAAAGGATTATTCATGCTCTTACAGTTTACTACAATATGCTTTGTACTTATCACTATTACGGTATTTGCCCTCTCTCCGGGTAAGCTTCGAAGGTATGTACTTCTTTTATCCAGCCTGATTTATATTGGCATTGAAGGAGGATGTGCAGGGCTTGTTACCGTCCTTTTTATAACGCTCCTAACCTGGGGTGCGGGGGTGTGCTTCTTTTCACGGGGGGATAATCCGAACATATCCCGCGACATGAGAAAACCCGCAACTGTCTTTATGGTAATCCTTCTTTCGGGCATTCTCTTTGGATGGAAGTATCTTCCTTGGGCGGCGCTTCAGCTTGGGGCAAATGTAAATGGCAGCGTGCTTGGAATTGCTATTCCAATAGGCCTATCGTTCTATACCTTTCAGGCAATAAGCTATGTTCTTGACCTTTATGGCGGCAGGATCCTTCCTGAAAAGAGCTTTATAGATTTTGCCATTTATATGACGTGGTTTCCCAAGTGGATGAGCGGCCCTATCGAGAGGGCATCGGCTTTTATTGAACAGCTTAGGTTTCAGGGGAATATCAGGACCTTTTCCTTTAAGAGGATCACATGGGCATCTTCTTATTTTGTGTGGGGACTTGTGATGAAGCTAATGGTTGCAGACAAGGTTGCTATAGCAGTGGACACAGCTTTTTCCGCTATACCTTCAATGGGCTGCGCAGCGCTGATACTTACTGCCTTCCTGTATTCAATTCAGATATACTGCGATTTTGCGGGCTATACCAACATTGCGATAGGTATTTCAAAGCTGTTTGGACTCGATCTTACCCAGAATTTCAGGACGCCTTATATGGCTGAAAACATCACTGATTTCTGGAGGCGATGGCATATATCGCTAAGCAGTTTTCTGCGGGACTATATATACATTCCGCTTGGAGGCAACAGGAAAGGAAGCTTCAGAAAACACCTGAACACGGTAGTGGTATTTCTGATATGCGGTATGTGGCATGGAGCGGGACTCAGCTTTATTGTATGGGGGCTCATCCATGGCCTTCTCAGCATAGCTGCCGCGCTGACTAAAAAGACAGGACTGTCATTTTTGACGAGAGGCAAAACGGGACGCGCCCTCACCTTCCTTTTGGTGACCATTGCATGGATATTCTTCAGGGCGGATTCGCTTACCATAGCAGCAGGTTTTATCAGAGGAATGATTCCGGGGCTAAGTGCCAATGAGGTGTTTGCGGGATTCTCTGATGGCAGCGGACTTGTGCTTGGACTTAACATCATGGACTGGTATATAGCAGTCATAAGCATCATCTTCATTGCGGTATTCGATGCATATGCTTTTACAAAGGACAGCATTCCTCCAATGATAATGAATGAGGAAATAAGTGACACAAGAAGGATAGTGCTTCTTTCGATGATACTGTCACTTGTTCTTGTGTTTGGTGAGTATGGCGCAGGGGATGAGATAAGAAAATTTGTTTATATGAATTTTTAACGGGGAATACAATGGACAGAAAACTAAGGAAAAAGATAATAGCTTGCATTGTCAGCTTTTGCATAGTGGCAGGGGCGCTTGGCATCGCCGGTGCGGTTCTGAAACCGCACTCGAAGGATGGGGTGATGCAGTCAATGGGAATATATGACCAGCCTGAGGGAACGATCGATGTGCTGATGCTTGGATCAAGCCACATCTACTACGGAGTTAACACCGCTAAGCTCTGGGAGGACTACGGGATCACTGGATATGATCTTGCCTCGGCTGAGCAGTCGCTGTGGGTGTCCTATCACTATCTGATAGAGGCCTGCAAGACGCAAAAGCCTAGGGTTGTGGTCCTTGATTTCTTTACACCGGCAGCGTTTATGGAGGATCACAAGTTTAAGTACAGCTTTCTCTCTGAGGCGCTCTATGGAATGAGGTTCTCTCTTAACAAACTGCAGATGATGTTTGCGTGTTTTGATGGCAATCCTGATCTCTGGAACAGGTATTTTCCATCTTTTTTTGGATATCACGATGAGTATGTTTCATTTGAGTCTGAGGACATAGGCAAGCTCTTTAAAAATCATGCTGCCTTCAAGGGGTATACGCCTCATTTTGGGCAGGATCCGACAGAGGAGTTTTATCTTGACACTGAAAATGTGCTCCCGCCATCGGAAAAGTCGCAGAAATATCTCAAAAAGATCGTTGATTATACCAAAAAACACGACATTAAGCTATATATAACGATCGTTCCCTACAGGGTTAATGAGGAGCAGACATTTGAAAAGATCCAGGAGGAGGACAAGAGGTACAACTGGCTCGTCCGGTATGTTGAAGAACTAGGGCAGCAGGGGTATGACCATGTTAGCTTTGACTATACTGTAAGCCACATGGAATCCTTTGACATTGAAATGGAATCAGGTGAAGATATGGACGATTCGACGCACCTTAACTACTATGGGAGCTGCAAGTTTACCGACTATCTTGCAAAAGACCTGCGCCTTCGATATGGGGAAGAGGTTCTTTTAGACCACAGAGGCGACGATGGGTATGAGTCCTGGGATGAAAATGCAAAGATCGTTAAAGAGGACGTTTTAAGTCATGGTTTTGAGTGGAGATAATTCTTTTTCCGTGATATAATTTTTTACAGCTATAGGCGCATAAAAAGGAGGAAAGAGAATGAGCGAAGCAACAAAGCAGTTGGAATACTGGCTTAATGATTCCTATTTTGATGAGGAGACCAAAGAGGAGCTTTTAAAGATCAGAAATGATGAGGCAGAGGTAGAGGATCGTTTCTACAGAGAGCTTGAGTTTGGAACAAGCGGTCTGCGCGGCGTAATCGGCGCGGGCACCAACAGAATGAACAAATACACTGTAAGAAAGGCTACACAGGGTCTTGCCAACTATATCAAGAAACACGGCGGGGCTGATGCGGCCGGCAGGGGCGTGGCTATTTCTTATGACTGCAGAAGATTTTCACCGGAGTTCGCTGATGAGACAGCTCTTTGCCTTGCAGCTAACGGTATCAAGGCCTATGTAAGTGACATCCTTCGTCCCACCCCCGAGCTTTCATTCGCGCTCAGGGAGTTTGGGTGTATTGCGGGTGTAATGGTAACAGCTTCTCACAATCCTCCTGAATATAACGGATACAAGGTTTACTGGGAGGATGGTGCCCAGGTTACACCGCCTCATGACACAGGCATTATCGATGAGGTTGTTGCGATCACCGATTACCATGATGTTAAGACGATGTCCAAGGAGGATGCTATTGCGCAGGGACTCTATGTATCCTTCGGTGAGGAGATCGATGACAAGTACATGGTTGAGCTCAAGAAGCAGATCATCCACCAGGACGTAATTGATGAGATGGCAGACAAGTTCACCATCGTATACACACCTTTCCATGGTACCGGCAATCTTCCTGTCAGGAGAGTGCTCAAGGAGCTGGGCTTCAAGAATGTATTTGTAGTTCCTGAGCAGGAGCTTCCGGATCCCGATTTCACAACTCTTGATTACCCCAATCCCGAGGATCCCAAGGCATTTGAACTCGCGCTCAAGCTCGCCAAAGAGAAGGATGCGGACATCGTACTTGCTACAGATCCCGATGCCGACAGACTCGGAATCTATGCCAAAGACCTCAAGACCGGAGAGTACGTTGCATTTACCGGCAATATGTCAGGAATGCTCATCGGAGATTACATTTTAAGAGAGAGACAGGCAACAGGCACAATGCCTGAGAATCCTGCATTTGTAACCACCATCGTTACCACCAACATGGCCAAGGCGGTTGCAGAGAACTACGGACTTAAGTACATCGAGGTTCTGACAGGCTTTAAGTACATCGGAGAGCAGATCAAGCTCTTTGAGCAGAACGGCCAGTCCAACAACTACGTATTTGGTCTCGAGGAGTCCTACGGATGTCTTGCAGGAACCCACGCAAGGGACAAGGATGCCGTTGTTGCGGTTATGATGCTCTGCGAGCTCGCTGCCTTCTACAAGAAGCAGGGCAAGAGCGTATGGGATGCAATGATCGACACCTATGAGAAGTACGGCTATTACAAGGAAGGTCAGTACTCCATAACCATGAAGGGCAAAGAGGGAGCTGAGCAGATCGCTGCTCTTATGGATAAGCTGCGCAACGATCCTCCCAAGGAGTTCGGTCAGTGGAAGGTCGAACAGTTCAGGGATTACAAGACCCACAAGACCATTGACATGGCAACAGGCAAGGAGGGCGACACAGGACTTCCTACATCAAACGTTCTGTATTTTGCTCTTGATAACGATTCCTGGTGCTGCGCAAGACCTTCGGGAACAGAGCCCAAGATCAAGTTCTACATGGGCGTTAAGGGCAAGGATCTTGACGATGCTGCCAAATTACAGGATGAACTGACAGAGGCAGTTAAGAAGGTTATCGAATAAATAGTTAATTAGAAAAAGGAGATTGATACAGGGATTGCCATTTACATTGGCAATCCCGTATCATTACAAAGATGGGAATAAAAAATGCGGTCTCAAAGACAATCGCATACGCAAAGCGCAATGGAACGAGAGCCGCATTTTTTGCTGCCCTTGAGAGGATGTCTGACATAAGGCGGGAGGACTACAAATTTGTTCCCCTCTCAGACGTTGTAATATCAGAACAGAAACAGGAGTACAGACTTCTGGCAGAGGCGGGCAACATAGTGCGGTTCAGCATTGTGGTGCCTCTTTTTGAGACTCCGGAAAATTATCTCAGGCAGATGATAGAGTCTGTTATAGCGCAGACCTACGGCAACTGGGAACTGGTTCTTGCCGACGCCTCAAAAGAGCCGCTTGAAGCGGCAATCGGGTACACCAAAAATGATCCGCGCATCAGGTACTACCACCTTGACAGAAACGGCGGTATATCCGCCAACACCAATAAGGGATTGGAGAAGGCGTGCGGAGATTATATCGGACTTCTTGATCACGATGATATATTAACACCCGATGCTCTCTACGAGATGAGCAGGGTTATCAGGAAGAGTATGAAGACCAACAAACTGGCCAGATATACAGGCTGTCCGGTGAGGCTCATCTACTCCGATGAAGACAAATTTGACGATTCGAAGGGCAGATACTACGAGCACCATGAAAAGCCCTCTTTCAATATGGACTACCTTTTGTCCAATAATTACATCTGTCACTTCACAATGATTAGGGCAGATATCATAAAGAGACTGAAGCTGAGGAAAGATTACGACGGGGCACAGGATTATGACCTGTTCCTCAGAGCCTGTGCAGAGGCTGCTCTTGAGATGCCCCAGGCTGAAAACCAGATAGTACACATAGGCAAGGTTCTTTATCACTGGAGATGTCACCAGGCATCAACGGCGGCCAACCCTGCGAGCAAGTCCTATGCCTATGAGGCAGGAAGGCAGGCTCTTCAGGCTCTTCTTGACAAATACGCTATAGCGGCAAAGGCTGAAAATCTTGAACATGTTGGGTTTTACCGCGTTGAATATGACGGCGATGTCTTTTCTGCGAGGTCTGATATAGGGTGCGTTGGTGGCAAGATCCTTGGCAAAAATAAGCGTATCTGCGGCGGGATGTACAGAAAAGACCAAAGTCTCATCTTTGAAAACCTTCCGGAAGGTTTCAGCGGAGGCTACCAGCACCGGGCCCACGTCCAGCAGGACGCCTACGCCGTCGACATCCGCTGCCTGAAAATAAGACCAGAACTAATTTCGCTATATGAGGAGATCACAGGTCGAACCTACGCGGAAAGCATGACCGGTTTCCCCGCAGACGGACTTACTAAGGATGAGATAGCGGCTCTTAGTATCAAGCTATGTGAAGCAATCCGCAAACGCGGCTACAGAATTTTGTGGGACCCGCACATTATTCGCCAACTCTGAACAAAGAAAGAGAAAAATGAGTATAGTTACGGTTGTAATTCCGAATTTTAATGGTATGAAGTATCTTGAGGACTGCATGCGCAGCCTCTATAAGCAGACCTTTCATGACTTTGATGTCTGTGTGGTTGACAATGGCTCTGATGATGGCAGCATAGCCTACCTTGAGAAGAACTGGCCGCAGGTAAACGTCATTGCGCTTGGTGAGAACACCGGCTTTGCCAATGCTGTAAACGTCGGTATCAAAGCCTGCGAAAGCCGCTATGTCTTTCTTCTCAACAACGACACCTGCTGCGACGAGAGGGCTCTGGAGCAGCTGGTCAGGGTAATGGAACGTAAAAAGAAGCTCTTTTCAGCCCAGGCCAAGATGCTGTCAATGAAAGAGCCACATAACATCGACGACTGCGGAGATCTGTACTGTGCGCTCGGATGGGCTTTTACACCGGGGAAGGACTGTGACAACACAAGGTTTAGCAAAAGAGCGTCTGTGACAAGTGCCTGCGCGGGAGCGGCGATATACAGAAGAGAGTACTTTGACATAGTCGGATATTTTGATAAGGAGCACTTCTGCTACCTTGAAGATGTGGATATCGGCTACAGGGCAAGGCTTTTTGGCTATGCCAATGTGATGGAGCCGTCGGCGATAGTTTATCACGCAGGTAGCGCTTCAAGCGGTTCCCGCTACAACGAGTTCAAGGTCGTGCTCACAGCAGGCAATAATCTCTTTTTGATATATAAGAATATGCCGGCTCTGCAGATCTTTATAAATCTTCCACTCATTCTTCTGGGAATACTGATAAAGCATGTGTTTTATACAAGGCATGGGCTTGGGAGAGCCCATGTTAAGGGACTTTATGAGGGATTTCGAAAGGTTGTCAGATTTGCAGACCACAAGGTAAAGTTTGGGCCTTCGGAATTTGCAAACGCGGGGAGACTTCAGATCGAGCTGTGGGTCAATCTGGCACGCAGGGCGCTTTCAATTTGATATGATATAGTATAAAATGATGTAAGGGTCAAAAGTAAATTTTGCCCCTTACTGATGATACGAATTGCTTTGTTTCTTCGAAACTATCGCAATTCTAAAACATTCGGAATCCGCTAATTTACTGCGTAAATTGCTACTTCCTCATGTTTTGCGGGTCAAGAAGTCATGATGCGATTTATGCAAGCATAATCGCATTATGGCCTTTTGACCCTATCATCATAAAATAAATAAAAAAGTTTCTTGGGGAAAGATAAGAGAAATGCATCGTGATTAAGGATAATCAGGTACATCTTAATAGGGCGCACGTAATGGTGGACGGCCTTTTGGTGGCCGGTTCCTATGCGCTGTCCTATTATATAAAATTTGAATCTTCTTTTGCTGACAATGGAGCCGGCGGCCGACTTTCGATGCCGGTTTATTTTTCTGCGCTCTATTTTCTTGTTCCCGCATATATCTTCCTATATTATATGGTTCAGCTCTACACTTCAAGGCGGGCCCTGCGTATGTGGGATGAGTTCGTTGATATCGTCCAGGCCAATATCATGGGCGTCATCGGCTTTCTGGTAGTACTGTATATCATAAATCAGCCGGACTTTTCACGTTCCATGATCGCAATTTTTTTCGGACTCAATGTCTTTCTTACTACTGTGGCACACTGGCTGCTTCGGCGTTTTCTTCGCTTTATCCGAAAGAAGGGCTACAATATCAAACATATCCTTCTGGTCGGCTATTCAAGAGCCGCAGAGGCTTATATTCTGAGAATATTGGAGAATCCGCAGTGGGGCTACATAATCGCAGGTGTTCTCGATGACTTTGTGCCTGTCGGGACAAGCTACCACGGGATCAGGGTAGTTGGCAAGATCGACCAGCTCAATGAATATCTTGCGAATAACAGCTATGACGAGATTACCATAACTCTTCCGCTTGATGACTATGACAGACTGGAAGTTCTGGTCGCTGAGTGCGAAAAGAGTGGTGTGCATACAAAGTTCATTCCGGATTATTCATCTCTTTTCCCAAGCAATCCGTATACGGAAGATGTACAGGGCATCCCTGTGATCAACATAAGATATGTTCCGCTCACCAATTCCTTTAACAGATATGCCAAGAGGTTTGTGGATATAATAGGTTCTCTGGTGGCGATCATCATTTTTTCACCGATCATGATAGCCGCCGCCATTGCGGTAAAACTCACAAGTCCGGGACCTATAATCTACAAGCAGGAGAGGATCGGACTTAACGGAGTTCCGTTCAATATGTTCAAATTCAGAACCATGTATGTTCAGACGGAGGCCGAGGAAAAGAAAGGCTGGACCACCAAGGGAGATCCGAGGGTGACCAAAGTCGGAGGACTGCTTCGAAAGACCAGTATCGATGAGATGCCGCAGTTTTTCAACATTTTCATAGGCCAGATGAGCCTTGTGGGGCCAAGACCAGAGAGGCCGCAGTTCGTGGAGAAGTTCAGGGAGCAGATCCCCAGGTACATGGTCAAGCATCAGGTCAGACCGGGACTCACGGGCTGGGCTCAGATCAACGGCTACCGAGGCGATACATCCATCAGAAAGAGAATAGATTACGATATCTACTATATTGAAAACTGGTCAATGATGTTCGATTTTAAGATAATGATAGGAACTATCAGGCACGGCTTTATAAATAAAAACGCGTATTGAATATTGCCTCCTTTTGTGGCAAAATATATTGATGTCTTTATGAGAATGTGTATTTTGTTGGGTGAGGAGAAATATAATGTCAAGCAGAGATGATGAGTACTATGAGCGCGGACGGAGTGATAAAAGATCCTCCGCAAGACGCGGCGACAGATATGATGAGCAGGATGACAGATACAGACAGCGGCGCGACACAAGGCGCGATGACAGATACGACGACAGATATGATTCAAGGCGCGGCGACCGCTATGATGAAAGGCGCGAGGACAGATATGATGACCGATATGACGACCGGGAGGTGAGAAGGGGATCTTCTTCCGGAAGGTCTCAGGGCGCATCAAGATCCGGGAGTGAGAGAAGAACTTCTTCGGGATCAGGACGCGGAAGGCGTGATGGCGGATCTAAGAACAATACCAAGGCAATTGTTCTGCTGGTGGTAGAGATGCTTGTGGCCTGCATTCTCGTTTTTGTGGCCTACACACTGTTCTTTAAGGTGGATGTTACCAAGGTGGGCAAGGTCAATCTGAACGAAGAGGCCATAACACAGAGCATCAATGAGGCGGTTGTTGAGAACGAGCAGATGACAGAGTACACCAACATCGCTCTGTTTGGTGTCGACGCAAGGGACGGGCAGCTCTACAAGAACACGAGATCCGATACGATCATCATCGCGTCGATCAACAACAAGACCGGAGATGTCAAGCTTTGTTCTGTCTATCGTGATACATATCTCAATCTGAGCAATGATACATACAACAAGTGCAATACTGCCTATGCCAAGGGAGGTCCCGAGCAGGCTATCTCGATGCTCAACATGAACCTTGACATGGATATTCAGGACTTTATTACTATCGGATTCAGAGGACTTACAGATGTTGTTGATTCACTCGGCGGCGTCACGATCGATGTGACGGAGTCAGAGATATCACATCTCAACAACTATCAGTCCACAATGGCGCAGGAGCTTAAACTGCAATATACACCGGTAACAAGTGCCGGTGTCCAGACCCTTAACGGACTTCAGGCGACAGCGTACTGCCGTATCAGATACACGGCAGGAGATGATTTCAGGCGTGCAGAGAGGCAGAGAACAGTGCTTATGGCCTGCCTTGAGAAGGCTCAGGGTATGAGCTTTAGCAAGCTTGAGACGGTTGCCAACAGTGTGTTCGGCGAGACCTATACCTCGCTTGATCTCAACGAGATTTTGGATCTTCTTAAGAATATTACGAACTACCGCGTAGTTGATAACAACGGATTCCCTTATGAGGAGATGCGTACAACGGGTACTATGGGCAAGTCCGGAAGCTGTGTGCTTCCTGTTGACCTTCAGAGCAATGTCAAGTGGCTTCACAAGTTCCTGTTTGATGACTCCGATTATGAGGTTTCGGGCGATGTTCAGAAGTACAGTGAGAAGATAAAGAGCGACGTCGGCAAGTATCTCGGGAACTGATTTTTAAGGGCTGGGCTTTTTAAGTCCGGCCTGATTTATTTTCGCGATTTAGGATGAGACATGAGAACAGTAGATGTAATAATACCTACATATAAACCGGATATATCTTTTCTGCGCCTTCTGGACGATCTTCAGAAACAGTCGGTGAGGCCATCGAAGATCATCATTATGAATACTGACAAGGTTTTCTGGGACAGGCTCGTTGAGAAGTCAGGGGAGGATCCTCTTGATAAATATGACAATATTATCATAAGACACGTTACCAAGACCGAGTTTGATCACGGTGATACCAGAAACGAAGGGGCCAGACTTTCGGATGCGGACTTTTTTCTGATGATGACTCAGGATGCCCACCCCAGGGACAAGGTGCTGATCCAGAGCCTTTTGGGCGCGATGGACAGTGATGTCGCAGCTTCGTACGCGAGGCAGTACCCGAGGAGCGACTGCTCTCTGGCTGAGAGATATTCGAGAAAGTTCAACTATCCGAGCGAGCCGATGAAGAAGACGCAGGCGGATATTGCTCGTCTAGGGATCAAGACCTATTTCTGCTCCAATGTATGCGCGATGTATAACAGGAAGATATTTGATGAGATAGGGGGCTTCACCAAAAAGACGATTTTTAATGAGGATATGGTCTATGCTGGAAGTGCCTGCCAGAAGGGATACGCGATCTGCTATGTGCCTGAAGCAGGAGTGATCCATTCCCACAACTATACTTATCTTCAGCAGTTCCACAGGAATTTTGACATAGGAGTTTCTCAGACGGATCACCCAGAAATTTTCGCGGCAGTAAGCTCAGAGAGTGAAGGTAAAAAAATGGTCCGCCAGACAATAGACCATTTCAGACATATCGGGAAGAGCTACATGATTCCGGATTACTGCATCATGTGTGCCTTCAGACTCATAGGTTATAAGCTTGGAAGAAACTATAAACATCTTCCGAGGAAACTGAGGATTTCTTTTTCGCTTAATAAGGAATATTTTAAAAAATGGAATTAGACCTTTCTGGATTCAATACAAGAATATCCGATGATATGCACACCTGGGAGGAAGTCAGCCTCCTTTACAACTCTGCCCTGAAACAGATCACTACCAAGATCGAGATACTTAACGAGGAGTTTCAGGAGGTTCACAGATATAACCCAATTGAGCATATCAAGGCAAGGGCCAAGAGCCCTGAGAGCATTGTCAAGAAGCTCAAGAGGAACGGATACGAGTCCACTATTGAGAACATGGTCCGGTATGTCAATGATATAGCGGGCATACGCATAATATGTTCATTTACTTCCGATATCTACAGGATTGCTGAGATGATCAGCAACCAGAAAGATATCCAGGTGCTGCTGGTTAAGGATTACATCATGAATCCCAAGGACAGCGGCTACAGAAGCTATCACATGATAATATCTCTTCCGGTGTACCTGTCTGACAGGATCGTCAACGTCAAGGTGGAGATCCAGATAAGAACAGTTGCAATGGATTTCTGGGCATCTCTTGAGCACAAGATACAGTACAAATTCGAGGGGAAGGCACCGCATCACATCAACTATGAGCTGCACGAGTGCGCTGCGATGGTGGCAAGCCTCGATGCGAGAATGCTGCAGCTCAATGAAGAAATTCTGTCAATAGAGGCGGAAAAGTGAGAAAACATAAAAAATTTGTATGATATACGGATTGCTCCGCTAGCGCTCTCGCAATCCTACAAACATGCGGAATCCGCACTATCGTGCTACTTCCTTATGTTTGTTAGGATTCCAAGGTCCAAAATAATCCTGAGCAAGCTCGATTATTTTGGACTTTGGAATCGCAATATCATACAAATGAGGAGTGGCCGAACACATTTCTGCGCCCGGCCTATTATGAAAAAATCTATCTTTTGTTGTCATTGCCTTTTCGAATTGGCTATGTATAAAATATACAAGAAAAATATTAACAAATTATGAACAGGGGATGAACAAAAGGTAAAAGTGGACAATAAATTCCTTTTAAACAATCTAAACTTGTCTAATTTGCATAATAAATGATAAGCTAGTGAGGGTGTATACTCGTATGAAGAAGTAATTATTCCGGGAGGGCGAAAAGTGGATAATTTTTTTAACAGTCTTTCAGATAAGGTTAGTGCGCAGGAGATCATAAAGGCCAACGCGAGGGCGGAGGCAGCTGAAGCGGAGAGAACAAGGCAGGAGGCCGAGCAGTACAAGGCTCAGCTTCAGGAATTAAAGGAAAATGCCAGGCAGCAGAAGGAAGCCATAGATGAAACAAGGCAGTCTCTTGCTTCATTATCGGAGAGGATGGATGGCAATGAAACAAAGATACATGATGTCGGCGTTCAGATATACAGGAACGTGCAGGCTGTTGTCGAGAAGGGACAGGTTGATGTAAGGAAGGAGTTTGCTGCCCTTAAGGAGCAGGAGAGCGCTTCTTTTGAAGACATTAAGACCAAGAGCGAAGAGGAGTTCAGAAATCTTTGCGAGATCAATGAGAAGGCATTTAAGTCTCTCAAGGAGAAGAATGCCGATCAGTTCAAGGAGATAGATTCGAAGTTTGAACAGATGCTTGTCGCTATCGAGTCCAAAAACGGAGCTCTTATGCCTCTTCTTATTATTACTCTGCTTATTTCGGCAGCAGATCTTGTTATCAATATTTTAAGGATTTTAGGTGTTTTATAAATGAATTTAACCCGGACAGTTTTTCGCAACAAGATCAGGATATGGTTCCTACAGTCTGCGCTTGTTGTGATAGTAGTATGGATACTTTTTATGCCCAGTTTCGTTAAGTTCGAAAAGGGCGAGGACAATATTTTTACGGTCAGAATTAACAATACAGTGGTTGGAACCGCTGCGTCAAAAGATGATGCCATGGAGGCTTACAGAGCCGCCAGGAGGTCTTTTGCAAAAGGGAGCGAAGAGCTCGTACTTGTGAATGCGGAGATGTCAGTCGAGGGCAGCAACGTTCTTTTTGGAAGCGTGGACTCGGTATCTGCCATTAGAAGAGCAATGGAAGGCGTGATCGGTGGCAATGTGAGGAGCACCCTGAACAGGGCATATTCTCTCAAGATCAATGAGTATTCGGTCAACCTTGCCAATACCACTGACGTGATGAGACTTCTTTCGACAGCTCTTTACAAATATGACACGCAGAGGCTCTATGATGTGAACCTCATACTTGACACCGACAGGGAAGTGGGGGTTCTTACGCCCCAGGTCATAAGCAAGGAAGAGATCAAGAAGGAAGAAGAGACCCAGAAGATGAAGATGCCCGAGTCGGGCTTTACGGCAGAGCTGACGCAGATCGTCAATGATGCTAAGCCGCTTGCCTATGACAAGGACTTTTCCGATTATAAACTGGGGCTTATGAGCATAGATTTTGCTGACAAGGTTGAGATAGTTGAGTGTTATCTCCCCGACAGCGAGATAACCGACGTGGGGACGGCAATTGATGATGTGACCAAGGACAAGGAGACCAATCAGATCTACGAAGTCCAGTCCGGTGATACTCTTGGCTCTATAGCCCTTAAGTTTGGACTTACGGTCGACGATCTTGTTGCCATGAATGAGTCACTCGAGAGCGATATGACCACGATAAGAGTGCAGGACAACCTCATTGTCACTGTTCCTGAGCCTGAGCTCTCGGTGTCCTATACAATGCAGGAGTACTATGAAGAGGACTATGAGGCTGACGTGCAGTATGTTGACAATGACAGCTGGTACACGACTCAGAGCAAGGTCATCCAGGAGCCCTCAGCAGGTCACCGCAAGGTTGTGGCTCTCGTTACCTACAACGACAACAGCGAAGAGGGACGCGAGATAGAAAAAGAGGAAGTTACCTATCAGGCAGTGCCTAAGATCGTTGAGAGGGGAACCATAGTTCCGCCTACATATATCAAGCCTATATCCGGCGGAAGACTGACGTCCGGATTTGGAAAGAGAAACAGACCTACAAGAGGCGCGAGCTCATACCACAAGGGTGTTGACTGGGCTACACCTGTCGGAACTTCTGTTGTTGCTTCTTCCTCGGGAACTGTTACCAGAGCAGGATGGGGGAGCGGATACGGATACTGCGTATACATACATCACTCCGACGGTAAGGATACGAGATACGGACATCTGTCCAAGGTACTGGTCTCAGTTGGACAGTCTGTGACACAGGGGCAGAGGATTGCGCTATCCGGCAACACCGGTGTATCAACAGGACCGCATCTTCACTTTGAGATACTTGTGAACGGGACTCAGGTGAACCCGCTCAATTACCTGAACTAAGGAAAATCCCTGGTCAGGGCTTTATTAAAGTTTTTATTTTACAAATCTTGTTTATTGTGATATAACTTACAGTATTGCTTAAGAAAGATAATGTGAAATATCGCTTCGGATCGATTCCGGGCACCATGATTTATTCGTGGAAAAGAGAGATTTACTATGGAAAAGTATGTGATAAAAGGCGGTAATCCCCTTGTGGGTGAGGTTGAGATTGGCGGTGCCAAAAACGCGGCTCTTGCGATTCTTGCAGCAGCTACCATGACCGATGAGACTGTCTACATTGATAATATGCCTGATGCCTCAGACACCAACGCTATGCTGCAGGCTATTGCAAGCACAGGGGCAATTGTTGAGAGACTGGGCAGGCATGAAGTCAAGATCAATGCATCCCAGATCCATGATTTTACGATTGTAAATGATCATATCAAGAAGATCAGGGCATCGTATTATCTTCTAGGTGCTCTTTTGGGTAAGTACAGACAGGCCGGAGTTGTTCTTCCGGGAGGCTGCTACATTGGACTTCGCCCCATAGACCAGCATATCAAGGGCTTTACAGCACTCGGAGCAAATGTCAACATCGAGCACGGCATAATCCATGCAAAAGCTGACAGGCTCGTTGGAAGTCATATATATCTTGATGTTGTAAGCGTAGGAGCTACCATCAATATCATGATGGCGGCAGCCATGGCAGAGGGCAAGACCATAATAGAGAATGCAGCCAAGGAGCCTCATGTCGTTGATATTGCCAACTTCCTCAACAGCATGGGTGCCAACATCAAGGGTGCAGGTACTGATGTTATCCGCATCAGGGGCGTTGAGAAACTCCACGGAACAGAGTACACGATCATCCCGGATCAGATCGAAGCCGGTACTTTTATGATAGCTGCAGCTGCCACAATGGGTGATGTAACAGTCAAGAACGTCATCCCCAAGCACCTTGAGTCCATAAGTGCCAAGCTTATAGAGATGGGGTGCCAGATCCATGAGTCTGACGATGAGGTTAGGGTTGTGGCGACCAGAAGACTTCAGAATACCCATGTCAAGACGCTGCCTTATCCCGGATTTCCTACCGATATGCAGCCGCAGATCACAGTGGCACTCGGACTTGCCAGTGGGATCAGCATAGTCACGGAGAGTATTTTTGAGAACCGGTTCAAATATGTTGATGAGCTCACCAAGATGGGAGCAAGCATCAAGGTCGAGGGAAGTACAGCCATTATCGAGGGCGTTGAGAGATACACAGGCGCTACTGTTTCAGCACCGGATCTCAGAGCCGGCGCTGCACTTGTTATCGCGGCGCTCACAGCGGAAGGCTTCTCGACAGTAGAAGAGATAAAATATATCCTCAGAGGTTATGAAGATTTTGATATCAAGCTCCGTGAACTTGGAGGAGTGATCGAGAAGGTCGAAGAGGAGAGAGACATACAGAAGTTTAAACTTAAACACGCATGAGCCAGACTCATGCGTGTTTTTTCAATATATGATCTAAATCTGAAAATATTCTGTAAAAAGTATGTTTTTTTACGAAAATTGACTTTGACGGCGTTTTTTTTCTGAGTTTTCGATTATAATTATAAGTGGTATTCTGAATTTTACCGCAGGGAGTTTTTGGGAATGATGGAAGCTAACAGCGTCAGAACATTGGATATCGAAGCCAAGTATGAGCATGACTTTAGAAGGACAATACTGATAGTCGATGATGAGCCTGTGAACCTAAGGCTGCTTGGCAACATCCTCAAGGAGGAGTATGACATTGCCTATGCCCAGACGGGTGAAGAGGCAATAGAAGAGATTAAGAACCAGAAGGAGTTTCTCTCACTGGTACTTCTTGATCTGTATATGCCACAGGGAAACGGATATACCGTGCTTGATACTGTCATGGGAACAGAGGAATTGTCACATATTCCGGTTATTGTTTTCACCGCGGAAAAAATGGCAGAGGTTGAGAGTCTTAAGAGGGGAGCGGTTGATTTCCTCCATAAGCCATACGACAGGCCTGAGGTTATAAAGGCGAGGGTGAGACGGGCGATAGAGCTCTCGATCGGCAGAAACATCATCAATACAACGGGTATCGATAAACTCACGGGTCTTATGACCAGGGAGTATTTCCTGCAGTATGCCAACGAGTACGACAAATTCCACCCTGAACAGGAGGTGGATGCCGTTGTCTTAAATGTCAGCAAATTTCATCTGATAAATGAGCTCTATGGCAGGGCATTCGGAGACAAGGTTCTGTGCGCCATCGCAGACGGAGCAAGGAGCGTCGCGAGGGCCTGCGGCGGAGTTGCCTGCAGATACGGAGCTGACAGTTTTTATCTCTATATTGAGCATCAGACGGACTATGACTTTTTGCAGAAGAGTCTCACGAACAGACTGTATGACTTTATGGAAACGCAGGATGCGAGGCTTAGGATCGGTATTTATCCGGATCTGTATCACTCTGCAAATATTCAGCAGCGCTTTGACAGAGCCCTTCATGCGAGCAATTCTATCTCAAGAAATGCCAACGCCACAACGGTTGCCATTTACAACAATGAGATGCATGAGAAAGAGGTGTTTGAGGCAAAGCTTCTCGGAGACATAGAGAAGGCTCTTTCAGAGAAGCAGTTCAAGGTGGTCTTCCAGCCCCAGTACGATATAAGCGGAGAGGAGCCAAGACTTTGCAGCGCTGAGGTTCTGGCAAGATGGAAACACCCGGAGTTTGGCTTTGTAAGGCCCGACTTCTTTATACCCCTGTTTGAAGAGAACGGACGTGTCAAGGAACTTGACCGCTACGTCTGGATGGAGTCTGCAAGACAGGTTCGAAGGTGGAGGGATATGTACGGTGTTACGATCCCCGTGTCGATAAATGTCTCGAGGGTAGATATTTTTGACCCGGATCTTCTCGAATATTTAAAGTTTGTGGTTTCTGAAAACGGACTTGAGACAAATGATATTCGCCTTGAGATCACAGAGACTGCCTACACGGACAGTGTCAGCACAATCCTGGATGTGGTGACGAGCCTTCGGAAGGAAGGATTTAAGGTAGAGATGGACGATTTTGGAAAAGGGTACTCTTCTCTCAATATGCTCTCCTCACTTCCGATTGATGCGCTCAAGCTTGATATGGCATTTATCAACGGTATTGCCAGGAATAACAAAGAGATGGGAATGGTGGAGTTTATCCTTGAGATCGCGAGATTTTTAAAGGTTCCGGTTATCGCGGAGGGCGTGGAGACGTCGGAGCAGTATCTTTTGCTTAAGAACGCAGGCTGCGACATCATACAGGGTTTCTATTTCTCAAAGCCTGTAATGCCTGCTGAGTTCGGTCAGCTCATAGAAAAGAACATAGGACTGTTTAAGCGGGACGCTGCATCAGGCAGAGACGAAACAGATGAGTAATAAAGGTTAGTGAAAGGAGATGCCATGACAATTGAATCCCTTAAGGACTTTGGAGCTAACATTGAGGAAGGTCTTGAAAGATGTATGGGCATGGAGGACTTTTATCTTGAAATGGTAGAACTTGGACTATCCGATGAGAGATTTGATACTCTGGGGAAAGTGCTCGAATCGGAGAATAAGGATGAGGCTTTTGAAACGGTACATGCTCTTAAGGGCGTGATAGGTAATCTTGCGCTTACGCCGCTTTACGAGACGATCTGCGAGATCACGGAGCATCTGCGGGCTAAAGATGATATTGACTACAAGCCTCTTTATGATAAACTTCTTGAACAGAAGAAGACAATAATGGAGATGTGAAGAAAAGTATGGAAAAGAAAAGCGAGCCTGAACAGGACAGGCACAGTGAACAGGGGAAGAATCCTTTCTACTATATTATTGATCATATGCCGGCGGCGGACATTTACGGAAGAGTAAGGGTCATGTTCCGCTGGCTCTTTTTGGGCTGTATTACCGGCGCGGTCGTTGGAGTTGCGGGGGCTCTTTTTTCAAAAGCGGTAGTATGGGCTACGAAGTTTCGGACCGAACACGATCTGATAATTTTGGGACTTCCGTTTGCGGGTCTTTTGATCGTCTTTTTATACAGGGCATGCAAGGACTACGAGGACAAGGGTACAAATCTTGTCATCAAGTCGATCCAGGAAGGCGAGCACCTGCCGCTGTCGAAAGCTCCGTTAATTGTTGTATCGACAACACTTACGCACCTCTTTGGCGGCTCAACAGGGCGTGAGAGTGCTGCACTTCAGATGGGAGGAAGCATCGGTTACAACCTCGGAAGGCTCTTCAGGTTAAAAGAGGGAAATGTAAAGATAATTACCATGTGCGGAATGAGCGCTGCGTTCTCGGCGCTGTTTGGGACCCCGATGACGGCGTCTTTTATGGCAATGGAAATTGAGAATGTAGGAGTGATGTATTATTCGGCGCTTGTACCCTGCGTGGTATCGGCTCTTGTCTCTCAGGGAATTGCCGAGAAACTTGGAGCTATGGGAGATGAGTTTGCGGTTACCATTGTGCCCGAGTTTAATCCTTACTATGCTCTGATCACCGGGATTCTGGCACTTCTTTGCGCTGCGCTTAGCGTGATCTTTTGCCAGGTGCTTCATTTTTCGGGAAAGACTTACAAAAAGCTTTTGCCCAATCCTTATGTGAGGGTATTTGTGGGAGGATGCATCGTTGCTGCGTTGACGTTCCTTTCCGGGGTGCGATACTACAACGGAGCCGGCATGAATGTCATTGAGATGGCAATCCAGGGAAAGGCACCTTATCCGGCATTTCTTTTGAAGATCATCTTTACAGCTCTGACGCTGGGAGCAGGTTATAAGGGAGGAGAGATTGTGCCGGCTCTCTATATCGGGGCAACTTTTGGATGCCTCTACTCGCAGATACTTGGCTTTGACCCGGCGCTCTGCGCCGCGATCGGTATGGGAGCTCTGTTCTGTGGTGTGACAAACTGCCCGATATCTTCGCTCTTTATCTGCTTTGAACTGTTCGGCTTCAAGGGAATGCCATACTACCTTCTGGCTATAGCCTTAAGCTATACCTTCTCGGGGTACCACAGCCTGTATTCCAGCCAGAAGATCATGTACTCAAAATTTCACAACAAATACATAAACAGGAATACCAAGTAGTTTTTTGCAAACAAAAAAGAAACGGCCGCCTCAGTGGGACAGTCGCTCCTTTTTAAAAAGAGAAAACTACTATGCAAAAAGATCAATCGTACCGCCGGACATTCCATAGGAGAGCGGATCTGTGTTCTGGGAATAGCCGGTGGTCATGCCCTGGAATTTCTGTGCTACTTCATTGAACATCCTGTTTGCCTCCTGAGACTTCCTGGCGCTGTCTGCAGAGAGCGCAAGCGGGTTAGTTTCTTCATCGTCTGACATCACCTTGGCATTTGGATAAACCACAGGCGGGACGTTCATCACGGCGCCTGACATTCCTGTTTTGGTGAAAGCATCCGAGACATCAGACTCATTCTTTATATTGTAATTCATGGGCTGAACAAAGCTCATTCCATATGGATTTCCTATTCCGCCAACCGATAAACTCATCCTTTTTCTCCTAATACCCCAAAATCTTCTTATATACATGATAGTCTCATAAGAAAGTACATTCAATTATATGTAAGAAAAGTTTGTATAAAAAATTGCATATCAACTATAAAATTTCAATAAAATATGTCGAAATAGTCTATAAGAGTATTGTTTTTTAGTTTGCATTTGTGCATTTTGCTTGCTAAAATTATTTTATAGGGGGATTTGTACATCATGCTTCAGTTGTCTTATATGGGGATTGCTTTTTCCCTGGTGTACTACATCGTATTTGGTGTGGCGGTCAGGCTGATGGAGCTGACTAGCAAGGCCAGGAATAAGGCAAGGTTATTTGTTCTTATTACTTCCATGGGTATTTTTTCCATATCCGGGCTGCTTGCCGGGGTTCTTAATCTGAGGGCCGGCACGTTTCTTTATGGCATCCCCTTTCTGCTTCTTTCTATGATTTCAGTCATCATTGTTGTTTCCATCATATTTGAACTTCATCAAATCAATGCCAGGGTACGCATGCGCAGGTTCATGGTCCTCTTTGATATAGTAGACAGATTCATCACAGAGGGCAAGACCAGTGAAGAGATCATGGAGTATCTTACCGGCAGACAAAAGCTTACGGTAAAAGAGGCATCTGACTTTATGGAGTTCATCTCTGATCCTGACAATCACGAGTTCCTTGCAGACGTCAATGACAAGATCCAGGAGGCCAAGATGCTGCACAAGGCAGAGAGTGACTATTAAAACTGATTATTACTTATACTTTGCGGAAGAATGTCGCTTGCGACATTCTTTTTCGCTTTAAAGTATTGACTTTTTTTATAATAAGAATTAACTTAGTAAGTAATAATTGTATACAAAAATACATTTGAGGAGGAAAAGTATTATGAATAAGTTTAAGAAAGTATTCAGTGCTGTACTTGCTTCTGCAATGGTTGTTTCCATGCTGGCAGGATGCGGTGATGCGGCACCTTCAGGCTCGGGGGCAGAGGGAAGTGATGCGGGATCTTCTTCCGGCGGCGCTGTATTTAAGATCGGTGCTATAGGACCTTTCACAGGTGCGGCTGCAGCTTACGGCAATGCTGTTAAGAACGGTGCGCAGATCGCTGTTGATGAGATCAACGCCGCAGGCGGAATAAATGGTACAAAGATCGAGTACAAGAGCGAGGACGACGAGCTCAATGCCGAGAAGTCAGTCAATGCTTACAATACCCTTAAGGACTGGGGAATGCAGATCCTTGTTGGCTCGACAACTTCTGCATGCTCTATCGCTGTTTCAGAGAATACCAAGGCTGACAACATGTTCCAGCTCACACCTTCGGGATCAGCTGAGGACTGTGTAAAATATGACAATGTATTTCGTGTATGTTTCTCAGACCCCAACCAGGGAATCGCTTCAGCTCAGTATATAAATGACAACAATCTGGCTACCAAGGTTGGTATCATCTATGACAGCTCAGATGTTTACTCATCAGGTATCTATCAGAAATTTGCTCAGGAGTCCGAGGGCAAGAACTATGAGATCGTTTCTGCCGAGGCTTACACACAGGACAACAACACAGACTTCTCTGTTCAGCTTCAGAAGGCCAAGGATGCAGGCGCTGATCTTGTATTCCTTCCTATTTATTACTCAGATGCAGCACTCATCCTTACACAGGCCAACACAATGGGATATGCTCCCACATTCTTCGGCGTTGACGGTATGG
>JAEEGL014235559.1_pt1 | contig 27770 bp, 18 predicted proteins | sample 9134231 | NCBI WGS metagenome assembly JAEEGL01 (sample SAMN16246548, study PRJNA631951) | gut metagenome | biome: gut microbiome; feature: rumen; material: fiber-attached | host: Bos | place: Iran: Karaj | collected 2018-10
CAGTATCAAGTACTAAAATATTAACATTGTAATTAGATGCTAAGACATGGTCTATTCCACCAAAACCTATATCATAAGCCCAACCATCTCCACCAATAATCCAAACTGATTTATCTTGAATATATTTTTTTAGAGGTATTAAGTCTGGTAGATTGTGATAATCTAGGTTTTCATAAACTTTATTAGATACTTCTTTACTATAATTATTTAAATAATCATCAACTAACTTTTTATTATTCTCTGTTAATCTATCTTTGTTTTCTTCCATGATTATTTTTATTTGATTCTTCATCGTTTCATCGGCTACCTTCATACCTAAACCAAACTCTGCATTATCTTCAAATAAAGAGTTTACCCAAGGTACTGTATAAGGTGTAGATGGTAAAGATGCTCCATAGATAGATGAACAACCAGTAGCATTGGCAATAATCATATTATCTCCAAATAATTGAGTTAATAACTTAATATATGGTGTTTCACCACAACCTGCACAAGCCCCACTAAATTCAAACTTAGGAGCTTTAAATTGACTATTTTTTATTGTTGCAAGAGGAGATGCCTCTTTTTGTTTTACATTATTAAATAAATACTCTGCTTTCTTTATTTCTTTTTCATTTACTTCTTTTAACTCGATAGACTTAGTAGGACATACTTTAGTACATAATCCACAACTTGTACAATCAAGTTGGGAAATACCAATTGTATATTTATAATCATTTATCTTAGAATCTTTTAAGTCTTTCTTTACTTCTTCTGGGGCTTTATTCTCTTCATCTTTATCTAGTAAGAAAGGTCTTATTACAGCATGTGGACAAACAAAGGAACATAAGTTACACATAGCACATTTTTCACTATTGTAACATGGTGCCATAGTTGAAATATTTCTTTTTTCTTTCTTAGATGTACCTGCTTCAAAAGTACCATCTTCTTTACCAATAAAATCACTTACTGTAATACTATCTACATCTAAATGATCTAGTTTAGAGAATAATGATTCATCTGAAGTTTCTTTTTCAAGATTACTAGATAGTGTATTAATATCTACTTCTTGATAGTTATTTAATGCCTCTTCTAAGGCCTTTAAATTGCTATTTACGACATCTTCACCTTTTCTAGTAAAGTTATCCCTAATTTGCTTTTCTATTAGTTCTTGAGCCTCTTTGATATCAATAAGACCAGATATCTTTAGAATAATTATTTCCATAATCATACTAATCTTATTAGGTATATTATTATTAATACTTATTAAGTTAGCATCTATGGTATATAGTTTAATATTTTTATTTTTTAATAATTCTATATCTTCTTTAGTTAAAACATCTTTTAAATCTTTACTAGTATTTAAAATAAATATACCATTGTCTTTTATCTTATCTAACATCTTATATCTTTTTAAATAAGAGTCTTTTGTACAAACAAGTAATTCTGGCTCATTAACATAATAAGTACTTCTTATTATTCCATCACTAAATCTTAAATGTGATTTAGTTACTCCACCAGATTTTTTACTATCATATTCAAAGTATCCTTGAACATACTTATCAGTAGATTTACCTATTATTTTTAAAATATCTTTAGCGGCTGTTACCATTCCATCAGATCCATATCCATAGAATAGTATCTCTTTAGATCTATTATCTATTTTAATATCTTCTTTTTCTAAACTTAAGTTTGTTAGATCATCTTTAATACCAACAGTAAATCCATTAAAGTGTTCTTTATCTAAGAAATGATAAACACTTGCTATATCTTGAGGTGTTGTATTTTTACTAGATAAACCATATCTTCCGCCTATTATTTCTACTTCATATTCGCTTAATGCTTCAACGACATCTAAATATAATGGTTCTCCTGTACTACCAGCTTCTTTAGTACGATCTAAAACTGCAATTTTTTCAACTGATGCTGGAATAGTATTAATTAGATATTCTTTACTGAATGGACGATATAGATGTACTTCTACTAAACCTACTTTTTCACCTTTATTTACTAAGTAATCAATAGTTTCTTTAATAGTTCCACAAACTGAACCCATTGCAATTATAATCTTAGTAGCTTTAGGATGCCCATAGTAATTAAATGGTTTTAAATTAGTACCTGCTATTTCATTTATCTTTTCCATATAATTATTTACAATATCAGGCATATCTTTATATAATTTATTTCTTGATTCTACATTTTCAAAATAAATACTATCTCCTTGATTAGTACCTCTTGTAACAGGATTATTTATATCGAGTGCTCTTTTTCTAAATTCATTTATTTTATTATAATTAACTAATTTTTTAATATCTTCCGTATCTAATACATCTATCTTATCTAGTTCATGACTAGTTCTAAAACCATCAAAGAAGTTTAAGAAAGGAAGACTTCCTTCAAAGGCTGATAAGTAACTAACTGCTGTTAGATACATTACTTCTTGTACAGATGATGATGCCATCATACAAAAACCAGTTTGACGCGCTGCATAGATATCACTATGATCTCCCATAATTGATAAGGCATGAGTTGCTACCGTTCTTGCTGCTACATTTATTACGCAAGGCAAACATTCACCTGCTATTTTATACATATTTGGAAGCATCAAAAGAAGTCCTTGACTTGCTGTAAATGTTGATGTTAAAACACCCATTTGTAGTGAACCATGAACCATACCTACTGCTCCCGCTTCACTTTGCATCTCTACAACTTTTACTTTTTCACCAAAGATATTCCTTCTATCTTCACTAGAATATTTATCCACTAATTCTGCCATTGTTGATGCTGGCGTAATTGGATATATACCTGCTACTTCTATAAAATTATAGGCAACACTACTACAGGCAGTATTACCATCCATGACTTCTTTTTTCATGTACCTCGCCTCTATTCTTTTACTATTATATAATAGCATAAAAAAATACAAAATAAAAGACAAGCTTTTAACTTGTCTTAGAAATATTTACCTTTAGCAGGGAAATATAATATTGTTCTTGGATTTAATAGTTTCTTAACAAATGTTGAATATGATGAATATCCATAAGGTGCACTACCAAAATATAATCCTGTTGCTACTGAGAAGTGTAAGTGTGGTCCTGTTGTACACCTATCATATGATCTAGTAGATCCTCCACCAACTTTACCAATTTGTTGTCCTTGAGTTACTACATCTCCTACTTTAACACTATAACTTAATAAGTGCATATAAACAGTTGTGTAATATACTCCTTTAACATTATGGTGTAAGTATACTTGATTTCCACCACAACTAGATTTTTTAATTATTGCGGCAACTCTACCTGATGCTGCTGCTAAAACTGGTTTACCTTCACTTGTTTGTAGGTCAATACCAGTATGTAATTTATAAACATGTTGTGTTGGATGGAATCTTCTACCAAACTCACTACCTACACGTCCTGATTTTAATGGTCTTTTAAATTCAGATGTAAATGGTATTGATACACATTTATTAATATCTTCATTCTCTTTACAACCTTGTTTTTTATAGAAATCAATTAGTTGTTTTAAAGCTTTAATTTCTTGATCAACACTTAAACTTTCATCTACAAGTGCTTTCATATCATCTTGTAAATCTTCTGCTGTTTCTTGTAATTTAACTGTTAATACATCTAATTCTTTTTGTTTAGCTGCTAAATCTTTTACTTTTTGTTCATTAGTAGTTACTAATTCTTTCATTTGATCTACTAATTCTTGATTATAAGATGTTATTTGTTCTACTACTGCATAACGATAAATAAAATCTGTATAATCTTGTGCTCCAAAAACATAGTTTAAATAGAAGCTTTCATTACTAGCGATTTGATAGAATTGCATTATTTCTTTTATTTCTTCTTTTTTCTTTTCAATGCTTTTACCTAAATCGTCTATTTCTTGTTCTGTATTTACTATATCTTGTTCACACTTTTCAATATCTTTACCAGCTTGTTCTATTTTAGCTTTAGTTGAATTTAGTTGTTGTTGTGTTTTATTCTTTTTACTTGCTGCGGTGTTTTTCTTTTTGATTAAGGTATTTAATTCGTTATTTAAATCTTTAAGTGTTTTAGCTTCCGTATCAACAGGCATTACAAACATTGAAATGCCAATAACGAAAATCATCAATACTCCAATTATTTTTTTCATACTTTTATATACCTCCTTACCGCTAATCCACTACCAAACATACCTACTACCATTCCAATTCCTACTAGAATTAGTGATGCAAAATAGATAAATGGTACTGGTTCTACTAACTTAATTAGTGTTGAGAATACGATACCTCCAAAGTATGTATACATTGCTTTATATCCAAATATTGTGATTAATATTGGAACAATAGAACCAATGATTCCTAGAATAATTCCTTCAATTATGAATGGGAATTTAATTCTAAAGTTACTTGCTCCAACTAATCTCATTATTGATATTTCTGTTCTTCTTGAGAAGACTGTTAGTTTAATGGTATTAACAATTAAGAAAACGGTAACTACTGATAGTGCTACTGCTGCTATAACAGTTCCTTTTTCTACGGCATCAAATACGTTTACTAACTTTTCTACTACTCCTTCTCCATATTGAACACTATGTACTTTATTTATTGTTTTTATTTCATCTGCTGTATTTTTTATTTTTGTTATATCTTTTACTTTAACTTTATAAGTATCTCTCAAAGGATTCTCTCCCTCTCCCATACTTCCTAAAGCTTTTTCAAATTCTTCATTTGATTCAGACATCATCTCTTTAATAGCTTCTTTTGATGTATAAACTACTTGATCAGATATAACATTATCCATTGCTCTTATTTGTTCATCAATAAAAGTTATTTCTTCTTCTTTAGCATCAGTTGCTACAAAGACAACTATTGTGACATCTTTTTCTATTCCTTTAGTAAAATTATTTACGTTATCAGATACGATGATAGAGAATGCTACAATTATTAAAGTAATTGTAATACAAGTAATAGACGCGATTGATAAACTAAAATTACGATAAACGCTTTTAAAAGCATCTCTAATACATCTACCTAAGGTTCTAAATGCCTGCATGGTCGTACTTCCCCTCCTCGTAATCTTTATATATTCTACCGTCTCTTAAGACAATAACTCTCTTTTTCATTCTATTAACGATATCGGTGTCATGTGTAACCATTAAAATTGTTGTACCTAAGTTTTTATTTATTTCTTCTAGTACATCCATTATCTCTTTACTAATATTAGCATCTAAGTTACCTGTAGGCTCATCACAAATTAGTAATGTTGGATTATTAACAATTGCTCTTGCAATGGCAACTCTTTGTTGTTCTCCACCTGATAGTTTATCAGGATATGTCTTTACTTTATGTTTTAATCCTACTAAATCTAATACTCTTATTACTTTCTTTCTAATACTAGCGCTATCTTGTCCTGTTACTTCTAGGGCAAAGGCTACATTTTCATAAACTGTTAGTTTTGGTAATAATTTATAATCTTGGAAAACTACTCCTATTTTTCTTCTTAATTTATATACTTTACTATTTCTTAGTTTTGCAACGTTTACACCACCAAGGATTATTTCACCGCTTGATGGTTTTTCTTCACGATAAAGCATTTTTATTAGAGTAGATTTACCACTACCACTACTTCCAATAATGAAAACAAACTCTCCTTTATCGACAGTTAGGTCTAAATCATATACGGCATGAACGCCATTTGGATATGTCTTACATACTTTCTTCATTTTAATTAATTCCATGAAATACACCTACCTCTCATTACAATATTATCATAAAATTCACGTTTTTTCTAGTTCTATTTACCGCCCTTTACTTCATAACTGTCTACCGCAACCATAAAAGCCTTTTTATCTATCTTGTTAATTATGCTTTTAAATGCATAATACTCCTTAGTTGGAAAGATAGTCATAATCGTTTTAGCTTTCTTATTATCTTTGCCACCTTTAGTGTCAAATATAGTTGCACTATGACCAAAATCTTTAATAATTGCTTCATTTATTTCATCAGCATGCTCTGATATTATATATAACGCTTTATCTTTAGATACACCTATCATAATTCTATCTGTTATAATCTTAGCGATATAAAGATAGATAACAGCGTATAAAACCATATCAAATCCAAAGAAAAAACCACCTATTAAGACAATTATCACATTTATAACTGTATTAGTTATAGATATTGATATATGTTTATAATCATATAATATTTTAGCGATAACATTAAATCCACCTGATGATAAACCATTTTTATAAATGATGCCATTAGATAATCCTGATAAAACTCCTCCAAAAATACTTATTATCAATAAGTCGTTGGTATTTAATTTAATTAATCCTGGTAGAAAACTCGTAAAATGAACCATAATTGGATAAACTATGGCGATATATATCATAGAAAGTGAATAGTCTACATCCAAAAATATTAGACTTAAACTGGTTAATAAAATCGATAAAATAAAGATGACAATTGCAGGATTTAAATTATATAGATCATTTAAGATAACCGCTACACCATTAGTTCCTCCTGTTACTAAGTCAAATGGTTGTAATAATAGGTTGTAACTAACTGCTGCAATTAAAAGCGCAATTGTTAGATTGAAGTAACGAGGAATTAATCTTTTATTTTCAATTCTTTCAAGGATTTTCATTATTCTCCTCCTTTTACTTCATAAGCATCTGTTACAACAAAGAATGCATTTTTATCTATTTCTCTAATACCTTCTTTAAATTTAAAGTATTCTTTAGTTGGAATAACTGCAAACAAAACAGGATTCTTTTTATTAGTATATCCGCCTTTTGCATCAAATAAAGTTATAGTATGTCCCAATTCTTCAAAGACAAACTTAGCGATCTCATCTTGTTTCTCTGTAATAATATAAAAGGCCTTACAATCAGAGATACCAAGTAATACTTTATCTACTAACATACTAACAATTGCTAATGTCACTAGAGCATACATAAATTTTACCCATCCAAAGACAAATCCACCTAGTAAAACAATGAATCCATCTGTTAGTATAGTTGCTCTACCCATGGATACCTTTCCATATTTAGATACTATTTGGTTTAAGATATCTGTTCCACCAGAAGTGAAACCTGCTTTAAATACTAATCCTGCGCCCATTCCAAAAAGAGCACCACCAAAAACCGCACTTAGTAGTTGATTATCAAGATTTAAATCAAAAATCTTTCCAACGTTAGCGGTTAATTTAACAAATACTGGTAGAAGTAGTGAACCTACTACTGATTTTAATGTTTTTTCTTTTCCTAAAAAGATTAAACTTAATAAAAGTAAGATAATTGATGATATTAAAATAACAAGTGCGGGATCAATATCTATAAATTTACGAACAATAATACTTATTCCAGATACTCCACCATTAACAATATTACTAGGTAACAAAAATAAATTAAAAGCCATGGATATTAAAAATAGCCCTGATACAAACATTAAATATCTTTTAATTTGTTTTTTATCCAATTTATTCTTTTTTACCTTTTTCATATTTAACTCCTTAAATATCCTTCTATGAATAAATCAATGTCTCCATCTAGTACTTTATCAACATTACTAGTTTCTACATCTGTTCTATGATCTTTAACCATTGAATATGGATGCATAACATAACTTCTTATCTGTGAACCAAATTCAATGTTCTTATTGTCTTCTTTCATTCCTTCTATTTTAGATTTATTTTTCTCTATTTCAATCATTGTCAACTTATTTCGTAAAATTTCCATAGCTTTTTCTTTATTTTGAAGTTGACTGCGTTCATTTTGACACGTAACAACGATTTTAAGTGGCAAATATGTTATTCGCACCGCACTATCTGCTGTGTTAACCGATTGTCCACCAGCGCCACCGCTACGATAAACGTCTATTTTTAAATCACTTTCTTTAATTTCAACATCCGTCTTATTTTCGAATTCTGGAATAATATCAACTGAGGCAAATGAAGTATGTCTTTTATGGTTAGCATCAAATGGTGATAGTCTTACTAGACGATGTACACCTTTTTCGGATTTTAAATATCCATAAGCATAGTCTCCTTCAATCGCTAGCGTTGCACTTTTTAGTCCTGCTTCTTCACCTTCTTGATATTCAAGTACATCTACACGATATCCTTTTTTCTCACACCATCTTAAATACATACGATATAGCATCATTGCCCAATCGCACGCTTCTGTTCCTCCAGCGCCAGAATGTATTTCAAGCGTACAGTTTAATTCATCATATTCTCCTGACAATAAAACTTTTAATTCTAGCTTTTCAATTTTTTGTTGTAATTCTGATACTTCTTCTAGCATAAGTTCATAAACACTTTCATCATACTCTATTTCAAGTAATGATGTAGTTGCAATATTATCATTAATTTCATTTCTTAAATCGATTATCTCGCTAGTTTCTTTTTTTAAATCACTACAACGCTTAACTATTTTATTGGCACTTTCACGATCATTCCAAATGCTTGGATCATTAATTTTATCTTCAAGCATTTTCATTTCAATTATTTTTTGATCTGTGTCAAAGTGACCTCCATAGTTTATCTACGTTTAACTTGTTTTTTTCTAATGTTCTTTTTATTTCATTTAAATCCATATTACTCTCCTATATACTATCTCAATATAATTATAACTTATACCATATCAAAACTCTATATTTTTTATCCAGAGTTTACACATCTAATAAATATTTAGTGTTGCAACTGCCATATTGTGATCAGAATATATTCCATAGACATTAGCAGTTTCTCTTTTTACTATTTCAATATGTCCTTTTGAAAGAATAAACACTGAGTCACAGTAACCATGGGCTATTCCATCATATGCTGCTATTTCAAATCCTAATGGTTTTAAATATGTTTCGTAGTTAGTGATAGCGCTAGTATTAGTATCACCTGTTAAAATTATTGGATTAGGATCATTAGCCATAATACGTGCAGCATCTTTCATATGTGTTGCAGGACATCCTTTTTGATATGAATAATGGGTATTATAGAATGATATATCAACTCCATTAATATTAATTATTGCTCTATCAAGTGATCTATTTTCATGACATGATACTAATTTTGTTGTCTTAGTACTTTTTATAGGATATTTTGAAAGAATTATATTAACATTCGCTGGTTGGGTTTTATAGTAATAACTCATTCCCGCATTTTTTCCTACCTTAATGACACTATCTGCTGGTACTCCCTCTTGGATACCTACAAGATCAACAGCATATTCTTTAAACATATTTGTTATTTGAGATTGAGTTGCTTTGCAATGTACTTTTTTGGAAGTTCCACATCCAAAGTAACCAATGTTATAAGTTGCAACTTTAATTGTTTCACGATGAATCGTTTCTTTTACTGTTAATTTAGTCGTTGCCTTTTGTCCATTTTCTTTAGCGGTTGCTGTTATAGTTACAGTACCTGGCTTTAATCCTTTTACAGTACATCCTGTTGTTACTTCAGCGATAGTAGAATCAGAGCTAGTACAAGTATAACCCTTATCTAAAGCGCTTTCTGGTTTTATTGTTACAGGTAATGTCTTGGTTTTTGCTTCGTCAACTGTATAACTGCTTGCTCCAAATGAAATGCCATACACTAAATCTCCACTTACTTTTAAATCTAACTCAGCAGTTTTATTACCATCTTCACTAACTGCTGTTATAGTTACACTTCCACCTGATATCGCAGTAACAACACAACTTGATTCTTCAGATTTTACTGTAGCGATACTAGTATTACTGCTAGAGCACCTTACATTAGTATTACTAGCATTCTCTGGTAAGAAGTTAACAATTAAATCTTCAGATTCACCTGCTATCATATCATAAGTATTACTATCAAAACTTATTTCTCTTACTGCTATTGGTAATACTTTAACATTAGTAGTTGCTTTCTTACTACCATCTATAGAATAAGCTTCTACTGTAGTTGTTCCTATCTCAATACCCTCAATAACACAAACATTACCATTATATGTTACAGTCGCTATTTTTGTATTATTACTTTTACAAGTTATAGTTTTATTACTAGCATTACTTGGTGTTACTCCTACAATAGCTTCTATCTTTTGATTAAGTGGTACTTCATAGTTATTATTTTCAAATTTAATGTTTGTTATATCAACTATTGGTCCATCTCCATCTAATTTATATACTCTTACATCAATAACTGCTTTTTTACTAGAATCTTCTTTACTAATGACACTTATCGCTGCAACACCTGTTCCAATTCCTTTAACAACTCCTGTTTCAGATACTGTTGCTACTCTATTATCACTACTTTCAAATTTTACTTCTCTATTAGTAGCTTCTACCGGTAAAATTGATACTGACAATTCTTTTCGTTGACCAATTGCTAAACCAAAACTGTTACTATTAATTTTTATTCCACTAACATAAGTATCCTTTGTTTTAACATATAAAGTGTATTTGATAGTATCATTATCACTCTTTAAAACCAAAGTAGTCTTACCTTCTTTTTTAGCATTTATAACATTACTACTATCAATATCTGCTATTTCTTTGTTTTCAACAGATATGTTATATCCTTCTAGACAAACATCATCAATATTAAACTTTAACCTGGTCTTAGTTTTTTCTACTAATGTTAAAATCATATCCCCAGTATTTAGTATTCTAGGTCTTTCACAAATTAAAAGTTCTACTCTTTCTAATTTGTTTAATTTGTTTTTTCGACCAGCCTCTATTATTAAAACATCTTTACCACTATCTTTAGCGATTATTTTTGTTTCTACTTCTTTACCAGTTTGACTAGATTCTTTAACTTCGAAATTACCATTTTGGCTTCTAAATTTAACTATTGGTTCAAAGTTACCAATTGTATCTAGTTTTACTTTTACTTTTTCTTCTTTTCCAACATAAATTATTTTATTATCAATCTTAGTTTCAATATTTTTAACTTTTTTAAAGTTTCCACTTAATACTAAGATAAGTAATATAACTAAGATAATAACAGGCACTAAAAAGAAAAGCATCTTTTTGTTGCTCTTTAAGTAATCAATTAAATTAAAACTATTATCAAAGTTATAATTCATAAGCATACCTTCCTATTGTAATTATACCATAAATAAAAAAACTAGAAATAGTTTTCTAGTTTCTATTAATATATATTTAATGTTGCTATAACCATATTATGATCAGTATATATATCAAAGGTTGTCACAACTTCTGATTTAACTATATCAATATGCCCTTTGGAACTTACTAAAACAGCATCACAATAACCCGCCCTTTGCCACATATTATTTGTGGTGGTATCATACCCTGCGATTTTAAATTGCATGTCTGCAGGTTCAATAAAATATTCCTTAAATCTAGCATATTCTGTGTAATTCCAATCTGCTGTCATAATAATTGGATTGGGATCTTCTTTTACTATTTTAGCCAAATCTTGGAAATGTTTTTCATTACAATTGCCTAAACCAAGATGTGAATTATAGAATGATATATTTACTCCATTGATTGTATAAACAGCTTTATCATAGTATCTTAATTCCCCGCAAGTGCTTAATGCCCTAACCGTCTTTTCTTTATATGCTATCTTTGATACTACAGCATTAAGTGCCATACCACCTCCATTATTTGGCGGAAATGCACGGAATCCATATTTTAAATTAGTATCTCGCATTATTTGATCAATTCTACTATATGATGCACCTTCTTGAATTCCAAGAATATCTATTTGTGCTTGTTTAGATTGATTTAAAAATTTAACAACTTCTGATGTAGGAACTTCACTATTAGATTTGTCATATTTTTGACATTTTCTTGGATATACACCTGATATATTATAATAGCTTCCACAATAAAATCCTCCTAAGTTAAATGTTGCTACTCTTATAGTTTCCTTTTTAATAGCATTTTTAACAGTTACAGTTGTTGTTGCTGTCTTGGAACCATCACTTGTTGTGACTGTTATCGTTGCGCTTCCTGCTTTTATTCCTTTTACTGTACATCCGCTTGTTATGGTTGCAACACTTGTATTTGAACTTGTACAGGTATAATTCTTATTGGTAGCATTACTTGGTGATATTGCTGGTACTAATGCTTTAGTACTTCCTACGTCCACACTATAACTTGTTGTTCCAAATGAAACACTAGTTACAGCGACTGTATTTACTTTAACTGTTGTTTTAGCTGTCTTAGCACCATCTTGACTAGTTGCAGTTATTGTAATAGTTCCAGCTTTTATTCCCTGTACTACACAGCTTGCTCCTTTTGATACCGCTGTTGCAACACTATTATCACTGCTTGAACAAGTTATTACTTGATTGCTGGCATTTGTTGGATTAAATTTAACATTTAACGTTTTACTATCTCCAATATTCATTGAATAACTTGCATTTTCAAAACTTATTCCTTTTACTGCTATTGGTTTTACTGTAATTTGTGTTGTAGTTTTTTTATTTCCATCAGCTGAATAAGCTTCAATTGTTGTCGTTCCTACTTTTACTCCTTTTATTGTACACTTATTCCCACTATATGTTACTGTTGCTATTGTTGTATTTTGACTCTTACATGTTATTGTTTTATTACTGGCATTACTAGGTTTTACGCCTACTGCTGCTACTACTGTTTGATTTAATGATACTGAATAACTTGTCTTCTCAAATTTAACACTTGTTACACTTATTGTTTGGGCAGGCTTTTTACTTACTGCCACTGTTATAGTCGCTGTTTTATTTCCATCTTTTGTTGTTGCTGTTATTGTTACACTTCCTGCTGCTACTCCTTTTACTACACAAGCGTTACTGCTTACACTTACTGTCGCTATTTTGGTATTGCTACTTTTACAAGTGATTGTTTTAGTTGTTGCATTACTTGGGGAGATCGTCGTTGCTAAGCTTTTGCTATCTCCAACATAAACACTTTCACTTGCTTTATCAAATTTTATACTTGTTACTGCTACCGTAACAGTTGGTTTCTTACTTACTACTACATTTGCCGTTGCTTTTTTAGATCCATCTTTCGTTGTTGCGGTTATTGTTACGTTTCCTTCTTTAACACCTTTTACTACACAGGAATTGCCGCTTACTTTTACTGTTGCTATTTTGGTATTACTACTTTTACAAGTAATTGTCTTTGTTGTGGCATTACTTGGAGTGATTGTTGTTGTTAAACTTTTACTTTCTCCAACATACATCGATTCACTTGTTTTATCAAATGTTATTCCTGTAACTTTCACTGTTGGTGCTGGTTTATACACCTTTACTTTTACTGTATCTTTCTTCGAAGAATTATCTTCACTTGTTACTGTTATTATTGCTACTCCAGTATTTATCCCTTTTACTTTTCCACTTGATGTTACAGTTGCAATATTTGTATCACTACTTTCATATGTTACTTTTTTATTTGTGGCATCACTTGGTTTTACTGATACTGATAAACTCTTTGTTTTTCCTATTGCTAAGTTAAATGCTTTGGTATTTATCTTTACTCCTGTTACATTTACCTTTAGGGGTCTAACATTTAAAGTATATTTTATCGTCTTACTTCCTTTTAATACTAATGTTGTCTTTCCACTCTTCTTAGCATTTAATACATAGTTATTATCTATATCTGCTACCTTATCGTTTTCTACATATATCTGATATCCTTCTAAACACTTATCATCTACATTAAACTTTAGTTGAAGATTAGTTTCTTCTTTTATTGATAATGTTTTATCTGTTGTGTTTAGTAGTTTAGGTTCTTCACATATTAATACTTTGACTTCTTCTACTTTGTCTTTTTTTCCTTCATCACGACCAACTTCTACTATTAAGATATCTTCTCCACTTTCTTTAGCAATTATTTTTGTTTCTACTTCTTTACCTTCTTGCCTATCTTCACTTACTGTGAATTTACCATTTTTACTTCTAAATTTTACTACTGGATTAAATTCACTATTAGTATTTACCTTAACTTTTACTAGTTCATCTTTTCCTTGATAAACTATCTTATTATCAATTGTGGTCTCAACTTTACTTACTTTATCAAACATGCCACTTATCATCATGATATAACCAATTGCAATTAGGATTATTGATGCAAAGATTAAAAGTAAGTTCTTTTGTGAATTAGAATAAACTTGTTGATTATTATTATTATCATTGTAATAAAAATTATTATTCATATTATCACCTATCTTATATTAATTATAACATTAAATAAAAAAACTAAAAATAATTTCTAGTTTTTAATATATATTTAAAGTTGCTATAACTAAATTGTGGTCTGAATATGATTGAAAGGCATCGACTGTTTTTGATGAAACTATATCGATATGTCCTTTAGACTTAACAAGAACAGCATCACAATAACTTGTTTTATTCCACATATTATGAGTTGTTGTATCATATGCTGCTATTTTAAATTGCATGTCTGAAGGATCAAGTAAGTATTGTTTAAACCTATCAAGTTTTGTATAATTCCAATCGCCCGTCATAATAACTGGATTAGGATCATTTTTAACTATTTCAGCAACCTTTTTAAAGTGTTCCTCATTACAACTTTTTAATCCAAGATGAGTATTATAGAATGATATATTTACACCATTAATTTTTAATACCGCCCTTGTTAATGCTCTCATTTCACCACATGTCATTCTATTCATTTCTGGTTCACCTTGAAAAGCATATTTTGACAAAATAACGTTTATATTTACTGGACAAGAAATATTCATATGATATCCAAGTACCTCTTTTGCTGCCCAAGCATTACCTGTTCCATAATAGCACCATCCACTAGTTGCTGGTACTGTATCACGGGCTTCCTGTAAACCGGCTATATCAACCTTTTGATTTTTTAGTAAAGTTCCAATACTTGTGCCGGAAGGTGAACAATGAGCTCCAGAATATGATCCACAAGCAAAATATCCAACATTGAATGACGCCACTCTTATTGTCTCTTTCTTTATAACATTTTTAACAGTTACACTAGTTGTTGCTGTCTTGGAACCATCACTTGTTGTTACTGTTATCGTTGCGCTTCCTGCTTTCACTCCTTTTACAGTGCATCCGCTTGTTATTGTTGCAATGCTTTGATTTGAGCTTGTACAAGTATATCCTTTATTAGTGGCATTACTTGGAGATATTGTTACTGCTAAAGCCTTAGTACTGCCCGCATCTACACTATAACTAGTTGCCGCAAAGGATACTCCTGTAACTGAGACATTATTAACTTTTACCGTGGTCTTTGCTGTCTTAGCTCCATCTTGCGATGTTGCTGTTATTGTTACACTTCCAGCCTTGACGCCTTTTACTACACACGTTGTATTCTTTGCTGACACTGTTGCTATACTATTATTACTGCTTGAACAAGTTATTACTTGATTACTGGCATTAGTTGGATTAAATTTTACATTTAAAGTTTTACTATCTCCTACATTCATAGAATAACTTGATTTTTCAAAGCTTATGCTTTTTGTTGAAATTGGTTTTACAGTTACTGTTGTAGTTGTTTTCTTATTACCATCAGCAGAGTATGCTTCAATTGTTGCAGTTCCTGTTTTAAGCCCTTTAATTGTACACTTATTACCACTGTATGTTACCGTTGCGATGGTTGTATTTAAACTTTTACATGTTACTGTTTTATTAGTTGCATTACTTGGTGTTATTCCTACTACTGCTACTATTGTTTGATTTAAAGACGCTGTATAGCTTGATTTTTCAAATTTGATACTTTTTACGCTAACTGGTTTAGGTGGTTCTACTGGCTTAGGTGTTGGCTTATATACTTTAACTTTTACTGTATCTGTTTTACTATTTTCTTCTGTTGTTACTGTTATTATTGCTACTCCAGTATTTATTCCTTTTACTTTCCCACTTGATGATACTGTTGCTATATTTGTGTCACTACTTTGATATGTTACTTTCTTATTTGTAGCATCACTTGGTTTTACTGATACTGATAAATTCTTTGTTTTCCCTATCGCTAAATTAAAATTCTTTGTATTTATCTTTACTCCTGTTACATTTACCTTTAGTGGTTTAACATTTAAAGTATATTTTATCGTCTTACTTCCTTTTAATACTAATGTTGTCTTACCACTCTTCTTAGCATTTAATACATAGTTATTATCTATATCCGCTATCTTATCGTTTTCTACATAAATTTCATATCCACCTAAACATTTATTATCGACATTAAACTTTAATTGAAGATTGTTTCCTTCTTTCATTGATAAAGTTTTATCTGTTGTATTTAATAGTTTAGGTCCTTCACATATTAATACCTTAACTTCTTCTACTTTGTCTTTTTTGCCTTCATCACGACCAACTTCTACTATTAAGATATCTTCTCCACTTTCTTTAGCAATTATTTTTGTTTCTACTTCTTTGCCTTCTTGCCTATCTTCACTTACTGTGAATTTACCATTCTTACTTCTAAACTTTACTACTGGATTAAATTCATTATTAGTTTTTATCTTAACTTTTACTAGTTCATCTTTCCCTTGATAAACTATTTTATTATCAATTGTTGTTTCTACCTTACTTACTTTATCAAACATACCACTTGTCATCATGATATAACCTATAGCGATTAAAACAATTGATGCAAAAATTAAGAGTAGATCCTTTTGGTTACTAGGGTGTTCTTCTTTATTATTATTGTTATAATAAAAGTTATTGTTCATCCTATCACCTACTTTAATCTTATTATATCATAAATAAAAAAAACTAGAACAGTTTCTAGTTTAATTTATTCTTTTTCCATTAACTAAAGGATTAATAACTCTTTGTTTTATCTTTGGATATTCAACATTTGGTATTTGTTCTTTAGTTACTGTTCTAAATTTTTTAAATCCATTTATTAATATTCCATATGTACATGAATATTTCTCAATTATTTTATCTTCACTTAGTTCAAATAAATCTTGGTATGAAATATATTTGTTGGAAATTGCAAAACGGGTTATATCGGCTAATAGATTCATCATATAATTATCTTCTTTTGAGTGACATGCTCTATTAATACTATCATTTAATTCTACTACTCTTCTTGCTACATTAATATCATCAAAACCAATTTCATTTCCAAATACTTTTACGCTTTTTAATATTCTATCGATATCTTCTTCTTTCAAATCTTTAGTCCATGCCATACCTGTTAGAATAATCCCATCAAGTCTATCAGCGCATAAAGATGGTCTTTCTAAATCAATTATAGAATTAGATTTAAAATCAATTATTGTGTTAGGATTAATTCCATCTTGTTTTAGTTTCTGTAATAGTTTCTTATCGCTTAGTACTATTCGTTCAGTTTCTTCTTCGGTACTTTCTTGCCTTTCGAAATCCTTGTTTAAGTAATCAATAACATGTGAAAAACATGGTGTTGCAATATCATGAAAAAGTCCTGTTATTGCAGTTTCTAAATTTCCTGTTAGCTTATATGCTAAAAGCGCTACTGTTAAAGAGTGATCATATCTAGATATTCTTTCACTAAACTGATAGATATCTTTTGAGGCATAATCCATACCACAGAAGTAACCTATACCTTTTAATCTCTGCAAAGATGGTACAATTAAATACTTTTTTAACTCTTTGGGCATTTGGTGGTATTCCAATTTTTCTAAATAGTATTTCAACATAAAAATCACTCCTAAAAGTGATTTTTATTTTAGCATATTTATTATTGAGCATCAATTAATTTATTATGATAATCTTTATAATTCTTCTTAAGTGTTTCAATGTTTTGCTTGTTAGTATAAATAGTCTTTTCACTATCGTCGTAGATAATTATTACTTTATCATTGATATCTTTTATCATTTCTCTCATTACTTCCATTGGTTGATTTTCATTTTCCTCTTCAATAATTCGATAAATGTTTCCACCATCTATTTTTTCTACTTTTATCTTTCTATATTTGTTTGTCTTAGTTACTACTTTTATATCCTTATCATCTGATTCTACATAATTAATATCATATCCTAATATTACTAAGTCTTTAGTCATCTTGATATTATTTTCTTCTTTTATATAATACTTTTCATTACTTGGGTTGGCAATTTCAAAACTAGATAAACTTGTTGCAAATACTCCTCCGCTTACACCTAGTGTAATTAAAGCTGCAAAGAACATGATAGCTAGTCTTGCTTTATTACCTCTTGCATTAAAGATAAAAAGATATAGTACTTTTAAAACAACATAATGTAAACAAATAATAGATATTGTACCTACTAATGCTCCAATAAAAGTTAAACCTGTTTTGGCAAACCAAAATGTTCCTACTAAAGCTGCTGACCAAAATACTAGTGATGATATTACAAATATTCCAAATCCAAAGGCAAATATTTTAATTATAAATATTAACATTTTACCTATAGCACTTATAAAGGTATATTCTGAATTATCAGGATCTCTAATAATTATCTTAGGTTCTTTTTTATCAAGATACTTTTTATTATCTTTAGTTATTTCTTCCTTCTCATCTTGTTCTTTTTCAACTATAACATAGTAATCTAAATATCTTTTTTTAAATGTATTTAGAATTATCATTATACCTACAATAACACAGACGATTGAATAGATAGATCCTAACACTTGAATTATAGGATTATATACTTTAGGGCTTAAGAAGGAAAATAATCTTCCAAATATACTTCCTAAACAACTCCTTAAAATATTAGCGACGATAACTAGTGCTAAAATAATTATTGCTTGTTCAAATAAACATTTTATCTTTTCTTTAAAACTCATACTTATAAACATATTAATTGTTTTAGTAACATAATTTAAGAAATCATTAACATATTTATTAATATTATTTTTAGCTTTCTTTGTATCGTTTACTTCTCCTATATCATTATTTAATAAATCATCAATATTTAAATTAAACATCTTGCATAGTTGAATCATTTTATCCATTTCAGGATAGGCTTGATTAGACTCCCATTTGGAAACTGACTGTCTTGATACATTTAGTTTTTCTGCTAGTTCCTCTTGTGAAAGATTATGAATCTTTCTTATCTTTTTTAAATTATCACTTAAATTCATGATAATTCCTCCTTTCATGTCTAAATCATACCTAATAAACCAGTTGCGCTCTACCAATTTTTAGATGCTTTTTGTCACTTTTCGGTTGCAAAATATAAATATTAACCTTATTATACCAAAAAAATAGATTAAATGTTATTTAATCTATTTATAAATACTTTCTAAATATATTCCGTGATTAACTATTATTTTATCACCTGGATAATAATATTTATTATCACTCGTATTATAGTAAGCTTTAATATTATTTGTTTTTGGTAACTTATAGATTGTACCTTCTTTTAATAATTTAGCTTTACCATTAATATTTAAATACCAATAATTATTACCATTCTTATTAATTGGTTTTTTAGTATTTTCTAATGTAAATCTTGATAAAAAGTCTACATCTAAACCATTGTTAACTAGTACTAAAGCATTTTGTAAGTTTAATCCTTTATATAAATAATATGGTATTACACTTATATCTTTATATTCTAATTTTGGCCCATTATTAATTTTATCAAAGCCTTCTCCATAGATAGCATCATCTTTAAATCCATAGATATTAGAAATACTAGATGTTGTATCTGTTGTTAATAATGAGTTAGCGAATAAATTATAGAAATAAGTACTAACTACATTATAATATTTTACTTTTTTATTAACATTTTCAATCTTAGTTACTTTTACTTTTACTAATTTATTATTAGATAATTTATATACTTCATCTCCAACTTTTAACTCTTTATTAGCGTCAACATATCTCTTTTTATTAACATCAAATAATGAGTGACTAGTTACAATCTTTAAGATAGTCTTATCGCTAAATGTTATCTTTTTATATGTATTTGATGTCTTACCTTCTTCTATCCAAATTGGATATTCATATGTAGTTTTACCATTTATATGATTATATACTAGTAATAAATCACTGTATGTTATATCTTCTATCTTTTTATCACCATTAATTGTTTTAATTAATGTTCCTTCTACTAAACAAGTATTTTGAGTTGCCGATCCTGATATTACTAAATCTCCTGTAACATTAAATACTCTTAGTGTTCCATTATTAAAAGTATAACCACTATTTCCTTGTTGCACTGTTTGTCCGCCCATAGTTATAGTTAAAGTGTTTGGCAAAGTATAGTTGTTATTAGCGGTTAGAGTAGCTTGATAAGTTGCACCTCTATTAACTGTATTTGCACCATTTGAAGACATATTTCTTAATCCTGATGAGTTAACACTAAATACCCATTTACATGCTAATTCGTTAGATTTAGAGGCATGTCCTCTACCGGTTGTTGCATTATTTATTTCACTTTGAATTGCAGTGTTATTAGATGAATCTTTTCCTACTACAACAAAGTAATAAGTGCCTGCTGATAGACCTGTTACAGTTACATTAGTATCACCATTAGTTGTTACAGTTTTAACTGGTGTACTAGTATTACTAGTACTATAAGCATAAACAGTGAACTGGGTTATTGTTGAATCATCATCAGCGTCCCAACTTACATCAACACTACCATTAGTATTATTAATGACAGCTTCTACATTACTAATGTATGGCGCTTCTCTATCGATAAAGACATTAGTATCAACACTTATTTGAACTACACCTAATTGACAATTAGATATACCTGTTGATTTTAATACTAGGCTTACTGTTTCTATTTCATTAGGAAAATTACCATTATCTTTCTTTTTAATGTAGAAAGTGTAGGTATCTTCACTATTAGCGGCAATTGTAAAATCGGATAATGTTCCTCCATTAGAGTTACATATTACAAAGTTTTGAGTATTAGCGATAGCGATTCTAAATGTCTTACTAGTGTCATAGGTGTTAATAACATCAACTGTAAAACTAGTTACAGTATGAGATCCTGTTAAATCTCCTACTCTAGCGCTTGTTATACTACCTAATAAAGTACCAGTATTATTGGCATCAATTTCTACATTAGTATCTCCTGTCGCTGTATATGTATCATTAGGATCACTTGGATGGAATATAAATTTTAATTGCACTTGTACTGACTGTTTAGATGGTATTGTATCACCATCTTCTATTCCAATAACTTCTACTTCACTAGTCGCTGTATTGTTACCGCTGACTGATACAATGTTAGGATTAATATTTGTTGCTACATAAACATAGTCTTCTACTGTATTATTTAAAATAGTAACTAAATAAGTAATATAATATTCATCTGTTTGACCAGATATTGTTAAATCAAAATTTAAGGATGTTCCATCAGTTGTCGCAGGTGTATTCTCTGTTACACTTAAACTATCTGCAACTGTAACACTTGTTATTGAAACTGTACCATAATTAGGTATATTTACAACACCTTGTAAGGTTAATAATTTACCATAATAAGCATATCCCATAGTCATAAAAGTGATTAGTCCTAAAACAACTAACCACAAACACATGCTTATATTAAATTTTCTATTTTTCTTGCCCTTACTCATGATAAATCACTCTTTTTATGTTTATCTCTTTTGTCTCTTAAAATATATACCCAAGCGATCTTATCATTAATTAAGACAAAGGCACACTTATTCTCTTTCTTACTTTGATAATAGTTAATTGGCATTCTAACTTCCCCATGAGCATCAATTAACTCTTCAAATGAGTTAACATGAATAACATTTAAGTTTGATACATCAGGCATTACATCAACATTAACTATTACATTATCATAATTATTAAGTATTTTCTTTAAAGTTAAGTTATAAGCATTTAAGCTCTTTTGGTTTTGAATCAATTGTACCATTAAAACAGTACATGCTATTGCACCTATACCACAGATAACACCACATACTTTATAAATAATATACTTAGTATCCTTTAGTTTTACTATTTCACTAAGATTACTTGAAGTCTTACTTCCTTCATCTAATGATATACTAGCCTCTACTGCTAATTGACTAAGTGGAATAATTAAAATTTCGCTATTATCTAAGTTAATGCTCTTAGTTATATTTTCGTTAGTAACACTTGATTGTGCTACTAAAACTACTTTTAATATTCCATTAGTTACTAATCCATATTGTTTTTTAAATTCATTTAAAATAGTATTATATTTATCATAATCAATTTTAATATTTTCATTTATTGTAAAACTATTTTTATCTTTTAAGTCAACTGTTTTAGTTTCTGTTAGTCTATATTCCTTAGACCAATAATTTCCACCTTCTACATTAGTTTTATTAGCCTCTATTATTGTTTTAATATAATATCTATATTGTCCACTAACTTTATCTGTATAATGAACTGCATATTTATAGTTAACATCAATATAATCAATTAAACTTGTTATTATAGAACGATTATTTTGGGCTAAATCACTTTTTGTTAAATACTTAGTATCAAAGAAATTATTCTTCTTTAAATATACACTATAATCTATATCTGTTTCTGGTTGATAACTTATTACATAGATATCTTTATCATTAAATCCTTTTTTTATTAAAGACACGCTAAGAAATGTTAATCCCGCGATTAACAAAATAAAAAGTAAATATCTAACAACTAATTGTGATTTGTTTTCCACTTTCCATTCTCCTATCTATTTCTTACCTCACTGAACCAAACTGTAGGTAGTCCTATGTATGGTACTACATATTTTACTACTCCTAAAACATCTTCTTCTGGGACAAGAAATGCATCATTGTCTTTATTAGCATCACCTTTAGTCCTAAAACTAATTGTGTTTTTACTATTATATTTTGCAACTACTCTATGGGTAACAATTAGACCTTTGTATCTAAATGCTAATACATCTCCCACTTTAATATCTTTTGGTTTATCTTTTTCATAGATAATAGCATCACCTCTATCATAAGTTGGTTTCATAGAACCAGAGGCAACAGCGATCATCTTATATTTAAATATTCCTGATACTAGCACTGTTATAATAAGTAAAAAGATAATAACTGGAGCATATACAAACTTTCTACTAACTTTATTTAAACTGTCTCTTTCTTTTTCAACATACTTAATACCTCTAATAGTTGAAGCATATATTATATAAGGCATAAGTATAGCGATTACAGATTCCAAGTATTCCCCTAAATCTGGATAGATTGGGAACATAAATGGATATAGATCAAGTAATAGTCTTAAGATTAGAACTGGTTTTAAACCAACTCTATGTGTTAAGTGACTATACAGTAATTCTTTTGATACAACTGGACAGAAGTACACACAAAAGAATTTAAATACTTGTTCCATATTATAAAAGCTATAATATTTAGCAGTTAATGCCAAACTAAATAATATGTAGTATATTGTTAATAAGATCAGTAGAAAATTTCTATTCTTTGACCTATTAGCTACTATATTTCTAATTATTTCTAATGCTACTGCTGTTATTATTACAGGATAAATATTTTTAATAATTCCTAAAGGTGTATAAAGAAACGCTGTTCTATTAAACCCTAAAAAAAATCCCGCTAAATAAACTGTTAATAAAACAGTCATTAAGATTATAATTGTTGTTCTAATTGTGTAACTATTAAGAGTTTTATTAGATTTTTGAATCTTATATTTTATATATAAGAATAATGCAACTAGACTAAAAAATCCTAAATAAACAAAATTTGCTGCCGTTCCAAGTTTTGGAACGATCCAAAAATAATATAAGAAGGCAAAAATTACTGAGATAATTAAAACAATAGAAATGGTTGTTTCATTCTTCTTCATAATTTTCGCCCTCTTTATATATTCTTTATTTTAATTATTTAAGTTATTATGCAGCTTGTTGATAATCTAATGAAACGTTTAATGTAACTTGTTGATCTGTTGATGGTAAAACAGAGCTGTTATTAGGTTGGATATATTCTACTTTAACCTTAACTTGTGCAGTGTCATCATTACTATTAGCGTCTGCTGCTTTAAGTGGAATTGATAAACTTCCAGTTGTTGCAGCATAAGCTGTATTATTATACATGAAAGTATAATGAAGATAATTAGCTTGTTCAGCTGTTATACTATTAGTTAATGTGATTGTAGTTAAGTTAGCATCAAATGTACCAGCATTTACTACATCGATAGTAAATTCGTAAAAATCACCTGGTTTTGTTAATGTTACATTATAACTCATAGTTGTTGCACCAATAGTATGTGATGTAGCTGCTACACTATTTTGAGATTCAGTATATGTTGTATCATCAAAATGAATATCCCATTTAGCTGCTTTGGCAGTAGCTGTACCGTTAATAGTTAATGTTTCATTAAATACTGCGGCATAACCTACAGCCATTACTAATAATGCTGCTGCTAGAACTCCCATAATTATAGTTTGAAAATTTTTATTCTTATCCATATCAATGTACCTCCTAGTATTAATTTAGCACGAATAAAAAAAAATGTAAATATTTTTGGACATTTACTTTACAATATTTACATTTTTAATGTTTAAATATTTAAGTCTTTATATCTTGATACTCCCTTTTTAATAAGTAAAAGGTATGAAATACAGGCAATAAACATCATCATTATTAAATGAGTAATGAATGCAGTTTTAAGAGATATTATTGATGCTAAAGCCATAACTAATACTGCACTAAACAAAGAAAATATTATACCAAAGAATAATGATATCATAACACTAAGACTTTGTTTTACAACTTCACTATCATTAGTATAATTTAATTTTGGATATTTTAGATTAAATATTAACCCAACAACTGAAGTTATAAAGATAACTAGGATGATTATTAGAATAAATGCTAAGATAATCATTAGTTTAGGTTTATAAAAAATAATATAAATCACTAAAGATAGTAACATAAATGGTAATTCTATAATATAGCAGAATAATATCTTAGATTTAAATATATCAACAATACTAACAGGTAAACTTTTTGTTATATTAATAGTCTTCCCCTCTAGAGAAATACTAGATGAACTAATTGTAGTAAAACCACCTATAATTGTTATAAATAAATAAAACAATGTGTCAATAGATAAACTTTTAACTCCATTAGTTACTAAAGTTGCAATTACCTGATCACCTTTTATACAAAGAGCAACCGTACCAACTACCATAAGTAATAGTCCAAACAAAGTATTCATCATATAAACAGGAGATGAAATATACTTTCTTAGTTCTTTATTAGCGAGTGATAAAATAGGACTTTTTGTCTTAATCTTTGCTTCTTTATGATCATGCTTAACTACCATATTTTTAGATTTAGATATAATCTTAGAATAAAAGATGGATGCTAAGTAAATAAATAATGCAAATGGTACTACATTTACAAGAATTAACTTGATAACTCCAACAATACTAGGATTATTAATTAACTTCATATATAATCCTATTGGATAATATAAAAGTATTTTTTCAGATAAATTAACTAGCGATGGGATAATATCTTCAGTTAAGCCTTGGCTTTGATAACTAAAATAGAAAACAACAAGGAAAAAGGCTAATGAAAATGCTGTTTGCATAATCTTATTTTTCTTTTTGCCGCTAAATATTACTTTGGCAAGATAACCTGCTAAACATGCTATTAATGTTGGTATTAATGGTATTAATAAAATCATAAGTATTGCTAGTGGATAAAATATAAAACTAGGCTTTTCAAAATAGCAATATATAGCGTAAGCAGGCAATATATACATTAGATTAAATATATATTGATAAAGAATAAGTTTAAATATTCTAACAAACAAGATAGTTGTTTTTTTTATTGGTAAAGAAAATAATAAATCATTATCTTTAGAATCAAAGACAATAGTCATTGATTTATATATTCCTTCTATATAAGTAATTAGAGTTGTAATACCCAAAAAGATAACTAGCATAACATGAGTTAAATTGTGTGGTACTAATACTTCTGCTATTTTATAAGCATATAATCCAATACAAAAAGATACTAATGAAAATAATAGCAAAGGAACAAATAATTTAAATAACTTGTTATCACTCTTTGTACGATATTTAAATATACTCATATCTTGAGTTAGAATTGCTTTTAATAAAGAATGCCACTTCATAACTATTCTCCTAACTCAAGGAATACTTTTTCTAATGAACTATCACCTTTAATATCTTTCATCTTGCCTACTTTGATAATTTTCCCTTTTTTGATAATAGCAACTCTATCACATAATTTTTCTGCTACATCAAGAATATGTGTTGAAAAGAAGATAGTCTTTTTATCTTTAGCCATTTCTTTCATTACTTCTTTCATATCAAAAACAGCTTTAGGATCTAATCCTACAAATGGTTCATCCATAATTAATATTTTAGGGTCATGAGAAAGCGCTGCTATTAACGCTATCTTTTGTTTCATACCATGAGAGAATGATGAAATATCATCATTTAGATTTTCTTCCATTTCAAACATCTTAGCGTATTTTTTAATATTCTTTTTTCGCTCATTTAAAGGTACGTTATACATATCGCAGATAAAATCAATGAAATCAATAGCCCTCATATTTTCATATAAATCAGGATTATCTGGTACATATGCCATATCCATTTTACAAGCTATTGGATCTGTTTTAATACTCTTACCATTAACTAGGATATCTCCAGAATCAAATTCTAATATTCCTAAAATGGACTTAATCATTGTTGTTTTACCGGCCCCATTATGTCCTATAAAGGCAAAGATTTCACCATCATTAACATCAAAACTAACATCGTCTAATGCTTTAGTTTCTTTATTATAACTCTTAGATACTTTTTTTATTTCAATCATTTTTATCACCAATTTAATTTTAACACTAAAAAAGAACTATTTAAAGTTCTTATATATTAGTATTGTTGCTTTTTATATATTCTATAACTGCTTTGAATACTGGTGAATCTTCATATTTAACTTTATCAAATTCATACCAAACATCAAAAACAGTTTTAGCACCGTTTGATATTATTTTCTGAATCTTAGGATATTCAAAAGTAACATTTCCATCTTGGTCATCAAGAGTCCTTTGTTCTCCTTTGTCTTGATATACTTTAGCTTGAATATCTGCTTCTATCTTATCGCAAAGATAGGCAAATTGAGCTTCATTTGTTTTATGAGAATCAAATTCTATTAGTAAAGACAAAAGTTCATCCTTTCCAAATATATCACCCAACATATCTGCCATAGCTTTGTGTTCTATTTCTTCTTTTTCTTTTGATGTAACATGGTCAAATGGTGTAATATCTCCTATTATAACTTCACCTATTTCATGTAGAGTTAACATCTTTAATACTTTTTCCATATCTACATCAATATTACAACTATACTTTAAACTTATAGCAAGTATGCACGTTCCATAGACATGTTCAGCAATACTTTCTTTCCTTTTACTGGTGACATTCCAATGCTTTTCATCCCAACCACTTCTTAGTTTATATTTTAATTTAGTTGCTAATAGGTAAAATCTCATAGCATCGTCTATCTTTTTATCCATTTGAATCGAAACCATCTTTTTTTCTGTACTCATAACAAAACTTCCTAAAATATCCCCTTTTAAAATCTTTTTGTATAATATTCCGGCTCTTTCATTAATGTTTTTTCTTCTTCGTTGTATGGCCAGTTTTTAATAAGATTATCTGCAAAATCATTTTCATTTAAAAGTATTTCGTCAGCATTTAATAATGTTATTTTCTTACCAAGTACATATGAAACTCCTAAATCAAAGACACTACCTGTACTACTTTTATCATAGTAGATGGCAACTTCACTTGATTTTGCAACTGCCTCAGCATTTTGTCTACAAATTGCATATCCTTTAAACATATCAACTTGTCTTGTATCAAGATGTGGTGCATGAATCTTATATCCTTCCCTTGTTTTAGAATAGACATAATTAACA
>JAEEGL015394802.1_pt1 | contig 27770 bp, 31 predicted proteins | sample 9134231 | NCBI WGS metagenome assembly JAEEGL01 (sample SAMN16246548, study PRJNA631951) | gut metagenome | biome: gut microbiome; feature: rumen; material: fiber-attached | host: Bos | place: Iran: Karaj | collected 2018-10
CACCGGCATCAAGGAGGGCAAGACCCAGACCTCACACGGCAAGGCCCAGACCCCCGACACGCCTGCCATGCTGCGCGTCTCCTTCTCCGGCCCGTTCCACAGCGACTCCCGCGTGATGCTGCTCGACGCCGACTACCAGTGGGCGCTCATCGGCAGCGGCAGCGCCAAATACCTCTGGATCCTTTCGCGCACCCCCGAGCTGTCGCAGGAAACACTGAATACCATCCTCGCCGAAGCCCAGCGCCGCGGCTACGACACCTCGAAGCTCATCTGGGTGAACCATAAATAACCCATGCGCATCATCCTTCACGCCAACTCAAAACGACGAAAGCCGAGGCCAGCAATGGTCTCGGCTTTCAGTTTGTGATTTTGCGGACGGGCGCTTCCTTCTTGTGGGTTACTATTCTTCAGCTGTTTTATGTTCAATAGTATCTATCAACCCCAACACAATGCTTTTACCTATGGGTGAAATGTAAAAGAACCCCATAAAAGAAAATCCTACTCCTTCCTCATACATTAGTTCCTCAACCCATTGCCCTCTTTTACAGTTGTATACTCCGACCACCCATTTATCATCGGAATTGCTAGCGCACTCGATGGACATCTTGTAGCGAAGATACATGAACTTGTCCAAGAAATCGACATGTCCGAGGAACGAGCGGCGATACTTATGTTTGCATTTGGCTGGGAACTGCAATTCGGGGAACGGGAAATATTCCAACAGGGCAAACTCGCCCGAACGCGGAGGATGTATCCATACCTTTTTGCCGTTCTCGATGATACCCGTGCTTTCCACTCTGTCCTTGTACGGCCACACGGCGGCGAGGCTATCCTTGTTGTAGCTGTCGTGATAGGCGTAGAAGAGTTGACGTTGCGATGCGTCGGCCTCAAACGCGCTGTCCGTCGCCCACATGCTGAGGTATGACACCTGCACAGAATCCCCATTCCCCGAAGTGACTTTGTACACAAACTCTCTGTAAGGCCTGTAGACATTCTGAGCATTGATGGAGAATGCAACCATCGCCGCGCATATCATCAATACTTTCTTCATATCATAAACCATTAAAAGTTAATCACCGTATCAAACGCCGCAGGGGCGCTACTCTTCTTCCTGTCGGTGTCGGGGGCGGCGGACTTTGGAGCGCTCCCAGGGGATGGAGCCGAGGGCCAGCGTGGGCACGTAGCCGGGCAGGCCGCCGGGGCGGCGCCGCTTGTCGGGCAGGAAGCGCACGGTGACGGTGCTGAACTGCGAGGCGGAGCAGTCCTCTTCGCGCTCCACGCCGTTGCCGGAGGCCGAGGCGGTGAGGCGGAAGGTGCCGATGCGGTCGAGCTTGACGGGGCGTCCGTCGATGAGGTACTTGACCATGGCGTCGCTCAGGGCGCGCACCACGCCGGTGACATCGGCGGGCGTCATGGTCGTGCCGGCGGCGATGTCCTCGCACAGCTCTTCGGTGGTGACGGCTTTGCTGTGCGACACGCTCTTGGGGAACCACAGTCCCTTGTCTTTCTGGAAATAGGGTATCCACTTCATGGGGTTTCTCCTTGTGTTATTGTTGTTTATCCTATGTGTTTTTGATGTTTCTTCTCGTGTTTTTGCGTGCACACCATGGTGTGGAGGCGTGCACACCATGGTGTGGAGGCGTGCACACCATGGTGTGCACGGCAAAGGACGGCGTGGTTTTGCCGAATGGTGTACGACGTGCACGGCTTCGCAGCCCCTCTTTCGGGGGATTTACGGGCGCACTGATTAAAGAGGAATAATGACACAAACATCCACAAGGCGACGAAAGCCACCAGCGCCACACCGAGCAACACTATCTTTTCTTTGGCTGCTTGCGTATCAACGCGACCGTTATCGCGACCGAAAAAAGAAGCAACCCCGCCCATAGCAATATCCACGACATATCCTCAAACCTTAATTAGTTATCTGGCCGGCGTTCAGCCACGGAAGGTGTTCATGGCGGTGTGCAGGCTGTGGAGGAAGGTGATGTTCTCCTTCACGCTGGAGCGGATGCAGGTGTCGAAGTCGTAGTCGTGCTGCGGGTGGAAGCGCACCTGGACGGGCAGCTGGTAGACGGGCAGCCCTTGCAGGAGTTCGGCCAGCTGGGGGGCACGCAGCCGCGCGGCGTCCTTCTCGGTGGTGAGGATAATCTTGCTGTCGCCCTCGATGGCCTCGAAGTCCTGCACCACCTGGAGGAGCTCCTTGGCGGTGAAGGCGTGGTGGTCGGGGAACTGCCGCAGGACGACGGTGCGGTTCTTGCCCACGTGGTCGACCAGCGGACGCGGATTGGCGATGCCGCAGAGGAGCAGCACGTGGCTGGCCCCCTCGGGGTCGGCGCCCACGGGGTCGAAGAGGGGTTGCGGCTGGCCGTATTCGAGATAGGAGAAGAACACCTTCTGGGTGTTGCGCACGCGGAGGTCGAGCAGGATGTTGTGCTTGGTCACGGGGTCGAGATTCTCGGGGCACTTGGTGACGATGACGATGTTGGCGCGGTGACGTGCCGAACGGAACTCGCGCAGGTTGCCGAAGGGCAGGATGCGGTCGCGGAAGAAGGGGCGCCCGTACTCGGTGAGCAGTATGTTGACCGTAGGTTTCACCTGGCGGTGCTGGTACACGTCGTCGAGCACCACTACATCGGGGCGGTGCTCGCCCTGCATGAGGCGGCGGATGCCCGCCAAGCGCTGCTCGCACACGGCGACGGTCACCCCGGGGAACTTGGCGGCCACCATGGCGGCCTCGTCGCCGAGACGGCCGGCGTCGGGCTCGCCGTCGGCCAGCACGAAGCCCTTGGTCCTGCGCTTGTAGCCGCGGCTGAGGAAGGCGGTGGCGTAGTCGTCGGCCAGCAGTCGCAGCAGGTGTTCAGTCATGGGCGTCTTGCCCGTGCCGCCGGTGGACAGGTTGCCCACGCCGATGGTGGTCACATGCGGTGCCGTCTCGCTCTTGATACCCAGGGCGAACATCAGATTGCGCAGCATCACGCCGATGCCGTACCACATCGAGAGCGGGAAGAGCACATAGGAGGCGATTTTCCTTGCTTTAGTCATCTCTTTTCTTGTTGGGCGGGCACCCTGCGGCTGTCACCGCGACAGGATGCGGGCCAGTGAACGATGCTGCAAAAGTACGGATAATTTTCTAATTGACGGCAAAGTAACACCGAAATGACGGAATAACGCCCCCTCCGGCACGCGCCGTTTGCGGGATTTTGTGTACTTTTGCATCTCGAAACCGACACTTTTCCACCGATGACCATCCTGCGCAACCTCCGCCGGCTCTTCTTTCCCCACTGCTGTTGCTGCTGCGGCGCACCGCTGGTGGGCAGCGAGCACGACGTGTGCACCCGCTGCATGGAGACGCTGCCGCTGACCCACTACGCCACGCTGCCCGACAACCTGGCGGCGCTGCGGCTGCGCGGACGGGTGGACTGCGAGGCGGTGACGGCCAGCGTCTTCTTCCGCGAGGGCAACACCACGCAAACCTTGCTGCACAACATCAAATATCGCGGCGAGACTGGGCTGGCGCACACCATGGGGCGCTTCATGGGCGAAGAGCTCGCGGCATCGCACCGCTTCGACGGCGTGGAGCTGCTGGTGCCTGTGCCGCTGCACCGCCGCAAACAGCGCCGTCGCGGATACAACCAGTCGCTTGAGCTATGCCGCGGCATCGCCGAGAGTTTCCCTCGCCCGATAAGCGTGGACAACCTGGTGCGCACGGTCTACACCGAGTCGCAGACCCACAAGAGTCGCATCGACCGCATGGCGAACATGGAAGGCGTCTTCGCCGTGCGGCAACCCGAACTCTTCGCAGGGCGCCATCTGCTGCTTGTCGACGACGTGATGACCACCGGTGCCACCGTCGAAGCCGCCTGCCAGCCCCTGCTGGCCATCGACGGCGTGCGTGTCAGCATAGCCACACTGGCCGTGGCCGGCGACTACTAAGTCCTCCGCATGCCCTACCCTGTTCCCCACGAGCCATATTACATTCTCCACGAACCCCGCGCCGCCCTCCACAAGCAGCGTTCCTCCCCCCTGCTGCCGGCGGCGGAACAAGTTTTTTTCGCGCATGGTCTGCCCGTTTACAATATTTTTCTTATCTTCGTCACACCGTAACAAACGGAGCTGTCCCGTGTTATAGAGTAGATATCAAACAATTACCACCTAAAGACAATATTCCCGAACAATGAAATACCATCGAGTACTGTTGAAATTGAGCGGCGAGTCCCTGATGGGTTCGCAGAACTACGGCATCTCACCGGCCATGCTGGAGCAATATGCTCGCGACATCAAGCAAGCCGTGGAGAGCGGCGTGGAAGTGGCTGTCGTCATCGGCGGCGGCAACATTTTCCGCGGCCTCAGCGGAGCCGCCAAGGGTATGGACCGCGTGCAAGGCGACTACATGGGCATGCTGGCCACGCTCATCAACAGCATGGCCCTGCAAGCCGAACTGGAGAAACAGGGACTGCGCACGGAGCTCCTTTCCGGACTGGCCATAGAGCCGATATGCAAGGAAATGAGCCGTCGCCGCGCCATCGAGGCACTGCGCGAGGGCAAAGTCGTCGTCATCGGCGGCGGCAGCGGCAATCCATTCTTCACCACCGACACCGCGTCGGCACTGCGCGCCGTGGAGATTCAGGCCGACGCCATCCTGAAAGGCACACGCGTCGACGGTGTATACACTGCCGACCCCGAGAAGGACCCCACAGCCACCAAGTTCGACACCCTCACCTTCAAGGAGGCCCTTGCACGCCGCCTCAAGGTAATGGACCTCACGGCCTTCGCCCTCTGCGAGGAGAACAACCTGCCCATCTACGTGTTCGACATGAACAAGCCCGGCAACCTGCTCCGTGTAGTCAGCGGCGAGAACATTGGCACCGAGGTGAGCGGAGAATAGGCCGATAACGCCTAATCCATAACGAATCAAAAATCTAAAAACGTCATACATTATGAACGACTTATCGAAGAACTGCATCGCCGAGGCGAAGAACAGCATGCAGAATGCGGTCAACTTCCTTGAGAAGGAACTGGCCAAGATCCGCGCCAGCAAGTCCAACCCCGCCATGCTCGACGGCGTGAAGGTTGACTACTACGGTGCCCCCACCGAAATCAGCCAGGTGGCCAACATCAACACCCCCGACCCACGCACCATCATCATCCAGCCGTGGGAAAAGACCATCATCGGAGCCATCAACAAGGCCATCCTTGACGCCAACCTGGGCTTCACGCCACGCCATGAAGGCGACATCCTCCGCATCACCATCCCTCCCCTCACCGAGGAACGCCGCAAGGAGCTCTGCAAGGCCGCCAAGGCCGAGGCCGAGAACGGCAAGGTCAACGTGCGCAACGCCCGCCGCAACGTCATGGACAAGGTGAAGAAACTCAAGGACAAGTCCGTCCCTGAAGATGAGGTGAAACAGGTGGAAAAGGAAATCCAAGACATCACCGACAAGTTCATCGGCGAGTGCGACAAGGTCTACGCCGCCAAGGAGAAAGAGATTATGACGGTATAGCCCTGCGGCGATGTACCACATCTTCGACTCCCTGGAGTCTACCAACAAGTACTGCGAACTCCTTGACCTGGACGAGGTCGAGGAGTTCGCTGTCGTTTGTGCCCGCGAACAGACTGCCGGCATCGGCCAGCGAGGAAACCACTGGGAGAGCGAGCCAGGACTGAACCTAACGTTCAGTATCGTACTCCACCCCAGATTCCTTGCCGCCGCCAAACAGTTCGGACTGACACAGGCGCTGTCGCTCGGCGTATGCGACTGGCTGCGTCTGCACCTCGCTACCATCGGCGCCGAGCCGCTCATCAAGTGGCCCAACGACATCTATGTGGACGGACGCAAAATCTGCGGCATGCTCACCTCCGTGCATCTCTCGGGTGACCGTGTGTCCAGTGCCGTGTGCGGCATCGGTATTAATGTCAACCAGACCCGTTTCCCCGATTGGATACCCAACCCCGTGTCGCTCGTTATGCTCACCGGCCACTCTCTCCCCTTGCGCGAAGCACTGGAGGGGCTTACTGATTGCATCCAACGCCGCCACGAGCAGCTGCGGACCGATGCGCCGACCATCGACGCCTGCTACCACGGTCTCCTCTACCGCCGCGGTCTCCCCACTCTTTTCCTCCACGATGGGCGCACACTCCGTGCCACCATCGAAGGGGTCAACGCCTACGGCCACCTCCAACTCCTGTCCGACGATGGCACCCACCTCAGCTGCCAGCTGAAAGAGCTCCAGTTCCTTCCCCACACGCGGCAGCCCACAATAGAATAGACAGCACGGCAAACCATGCCGTTGTCTCCACCGTCCGCAGGTTGGGATGTGCACATACCCTGCACACCACGTCCTTGAATTCATACAGAAAATGTAACACAAGAGGCAAAAAACAAAGAAATATTTTGCCATATCAAATATTTAGTATAACTTTGCGAAACGTTTTCGTAAGAAGAAAGCGCATTCTTTTCACTTTATATCAAGCAATTAAATAACAATTAAAACGTATAATATCATGGGTATTAATGCAAACAAAAAGGTAAAGAGAAGAAAAGTTAGAGTTCAAGGCAACAAGAACTCCACCAACAACTGGAATCTCAATGCTGCAGGTTGGAACGCCGTCCATAAAGCCATCATCAACGCTGAATAAGCGACAGTTCCTGCAAAAAACTAAAAAGTTCCGAAGGGGAAAACCTTTCGGAACTTTTTTTATACCATATATTATATAGCCACGGGGATTATTCCTTGAGCACTTCGACGGTGCCGCGCCGATAGGCCTGTCCCAAAAGGCCGGAGCCCTTGAAGACCCAGAAATAGGTGCCGGTGGGGACATTAGATGCGGCTGGATCCCAGAAGTCCTCATCGTCGTCGATGTCCTCACAATGGTATATGCACCGACCCCAACGGTTGTAGATGTAGAGCATATTATGGCTGAAGCCCTTGGATTCCAACAACCCACGGATGACGAAACGGTCGTTGACACCGTCGCCGTTGGGGGTCACCACGTTGGGGAACTGTAGGAAGAGCCCTCTCATGGGCACACGGTGAGTGGCCGTGTCGCTGCACCGCAGCGTGTCGCCGAGCACCGTGAGGTAGTCCCTGTATGCAACGAGCCGCACAATATATTCGGAGGTCTCGTACAGCGGACGGTCGGAGACATTCCATCCATAGTATGCCATGCTGTCGTAGAGCACATCGAAGTGCGTGGTGTCATCGTAGCCACGCTGAACCAGCCACAAGAAGTTGCGACTGAGACTGTCGGCCGGCGAGTCGTTGCGCAGCCAGATATACGGATAACCGATGGGGATGCTGTCGGGCGACCATGAGAACTCGGCCACCGGCGTGGGGTAGACACGTATGGAGTCGGCCATCCTCAGTGAGTCCTGACAACCCACGCTGCTGGTCACATAGCACGCAATCTGGAAGCTGCCCGGACCATAGACGTGCGACGGGCTGGAGGACTGTGATGCCTCGCCGTCGCCGAACCGCCACATATAGTTGTTGCGACCGGTGGTGCGGTTGGCAATGCGGATGGTAAATGGGGCACACCCGATGGTGTCGGGCTCGATGGTGAACGAAGGATGAGGCGTTGCGAAGTCGTTATGGTTGAACGCATAGAAGGCCATCACGTTGTTGGTGGTGTCGCATTCGGCCTGCATACCGGCGTTCTCTGCAATGTGCAAGCCGTCGCTGTTCACCCGCACGACAAAACTGTCGGTCTGTATGTCGCAGAACGTTGGGGCTTCCAAGAACAGTTCCACCGTGTCGCAACTGCCGACCGCCAAGTGGCGCAACACCGTGTCCATCAGCAGAAGTGAATCGTCAATATAACTGAGGGCGAGCTGATAGGGAGCCGTCAAGGGGTCAAATCCCTGGTTGCAGACACTGACGGTGACGGCCACCGTGTCGCCCTGCACATCGGCCCATGCCGCCGAGACATAGGCGTCGGGCAGCGGCGAGGTGACGATATAAATCCATGAAGTGTCGGAGAAGAGGACGGTCAGTGTGTCGTTGACCATTACTTCACAGGTGATGGCATAGCGGAGCGTGTCGCCGCCCAGAGTGTCGGCCGAATAGAAGATGGTGTCGTTCTGTGTGGCGGTGATGCGACCGTGGGAAGGGCCTTGCACTATCTGTGGCAGCAGGCCGCGGCAATTGGCTGAGATGGTGTCGTTGACCAACGGAGTGAGCACCAGCGACCCGCTGCCGCAAGCCGCATAGGTGTCGGGATAGGCACGCAGCTTGGCGAGCTGTGCCTGTGCCGTGGCTCCCGCCAGGAGCGCCCACAGGAGCATCAACACGCTGATTTTGCTATATCCCTTGGCCAACATCACTTGATAGTTCGTTTTATTTGATTCTGCCGTCTTTACCTCTACGGAAGTCGCACAGGGAAAGACACATTGCACCTATGCCGTCACCGAATGACGTCACGGTTTCGATTTGCAAAAATACAAAAATATTTTGTTTATCGGAGATAAATGTCAATATTTCTGCCTCCACGACCAGCCTATGCCACGTCCGACGCTGCACCCGACGGCGAAAAACCCCTTTGGGCGGAAGCCCCAAAAGACCATAGTCATTCTCTCCAGAAAAGATAGTCATTTTCTCCAGAAAACATAGTCATTCTTTCCAGAGAACATAGTCATTTTCTCCAGCGACTATAGTCGGTTCCTCAATCGACTATAGTCGGTTCATATCTGGATGGGTATGTCGCGGCCGTCGAGTTTGGCCGCCACAAGGTCGTCGCCACGGTAGACAAGCTTGAGTGAGAAGAAGGGCTGGGCTGCGTCCTGCAGCAGTCGAAGGAAGATACGGTCGCCCGGCCAGAGGTTGTGTTCGAAGAGACGCTGACGGTCGACCCACTGCAGGTCGCCCTCGTCACAGCCGGTCTGGGTGCCTTGCCACTCTGTGGCGGTGAAGAGATGCATGTACTCGCACGGCCACACGTCGGAGATGAAGGTCACGATGCCCCGGTAGCGCCACTGCAGGATGTCCAGACCCGTCTCTTCCCTCACCTCGCGCAGCATGCACTCGTCGGGACTCTCGTCTTTCTCACACTTGCCGCCCACGCCAATCCACTTGTCATGGCTGGCATCGTTCTCTTTCTTCACGCGGTGGAGCATCAGATACTTGCCGTCGCGCTCCAGGTAGCACAGGGTCGTTTGTTTCATGTTGTTCGGTTCAGTCGACACGGGGGTAACGGCGGAGCGGGCTGTTTTATTGCACGCACACATGGTCCGACCATGAGTGGGCATATAGTCGCACCATGTGTAGGCACGTAGTCGCACCATGTGCGGGCACGTGGTTGGGGCCCCTGTACATAAAACGTCAAGCAACGCATATTCAAACGATTGACATCACACGTGCAGCTGCTTGCAATAGAGCAGCCGCTCGAAGCCATATTTCTGCAGCCGGCAGTCGCACCGATAGCCGAGACGTTCCAAGCTGCGTCGGCTGGGCTCGTTGAAGGGCGACACCGTGGAGCACAGCACGCCGATGCCTTGGCTCCTCGCCTGCTGCTCCAGCCGGATGCCCAACGTGCATTGCAGCCCATGTCCACGGAAGGGCGGACGCACAATGCACAATTTAAAGTTGGCCGCCTTGCCACCAGGCCGCACAGCGAGCGACAACGAGAGGTCCTCCGCCTCACAGTCGGGCACATATAATATGGCAAAGCCCGCCAACCTCCCACCGGCAAAAGCCCCCAGCGACCAGTGCGGCGACTCCACACAACGTGCCAGCACCTCGGCACCGTTGCGGCGCAACAAGTCGGGACGTTCCAGCACGGCCAGCGCCTCCGCCTCGATGGCAGCCATGGCAGCCACATCGGCCGATTGAAGCTGTCGATAAGTGAATTCCATACCTCCAGAAACGCCACGAAACGAAAAATATTTTGTCGCCACTGTCATGCCCGGCGTCCATCCCCCTGTCCCTGCGCCCTGACTGCCGCCAGGGGGAGAAAATTTGCAGGCCTGCGCACTAAACGAAGGGGCGCAACGTTATGGAGAAAACAAATCTAACAACATCTAAAAACGCAAGCAATATGAAAAAAACACTTCTCGTATTCTGCTCCATCGCCTTGAGCGGCCTGTTCCTCATCCTGGCCGTCAACCGCTTCAAGTCGTACGAACGCACCGTGAGTGTACGCGGTCTCTGCGAGCGTGAAGTCAAGGCCGATGTGGCCATCTACCCCATCAGTTTCTCGGAAGGCGGCGACAACCTTATCGAGCTCAACAAGCTGATACAAAAAGAAAATCAGATCATCATTGAGTTCCTGAAAGAAAACGGCTTCGACGACAACGACATCACCGTGTCGGTGCCTTCTATCAACGACCACCGCAACGACTCGTACCGCAGCGCCAAACAGCCCGACTTCACAATGAACTCGGTGGTGACCATCTACACGAAAAAGGTGGACTCGGTGCTTGCCCTGCAGAACAAACTGACGTCGCTCATAGAAAAAGGCATAGCCATCAGCACCGGCGACGGATGGAGCAACCCTGTGACCTACAACTTCGCCGCCCTCAACAGCATCAAGCCCGAAATGATTGAGGAGGCCAACAAGTCGGCCTACGACGCCGCCGCGCAGTTTGCCAAAGACTCGAAGAGCCGCGTAGGCAAAATCAAGGATGCCTCACAAGGTCTCTTCAGCATTGAGAACCGCGACGCCAACACGCCTTACATCAAGAATGTGCGCGTGGTGAACTATGTGACCTATTACCTGCGATAAACCTTCCCTCCATACAGGACACCCATTACGACCTCTGGGTTGAAACTCGATTGTTTCGTATCTTGTAATCGGAATGGTAGAGATAAAGAACATACAAGGAGACACCATCGCGCAGATAGACGGCGAGTCGTTGAGATTTTCAACCATCAAACGAATGTCTTTGAAAAATGCCGACTTGCGAGGTGCCGACTTCATCGGTTCAACCATCATAGCTGTGGATTTCTCTGGAGCAGACCTGACAGGAGCCAATTTCGAGGGTGTTTCGATGTGCGACTGCACGTTTGACGGAGCCATAACGGACGGTGTGAGGTGGCCATCCTGGTACAAACGCCCATCATACCTATAGCGATATACTATTACATAAGAGCGGAGGTATCCTGTAAAAGGATGCCTCCGCTCTTATATGGTATACTTCCACGGTGGGCGCAACCTTGCCCGATGAGAGGACACTATTTGCAGAAATCAACCAACTCGGCAGCAGGGATTGTCCGCTGTTCGCCAGTGGACATCGTCTTGATGGTGACGGTACCATTGGCAATCTCGCTCTCGCCTACAAAGATAACATATCCTACATGTTTCTTGTCGGCGAACTCCATCTGCTTCTTCATCTTGGCCGCCTCGGGGTAGACGATGACGGGGATGCCTGCCTGACGCAATTGCGCTGCCAGCCGTATGCAATGTCCTTGCTCGCGGGCACCAAAGTTGATGAACAGGGCTCGTGCCGCCTGACCAAGGTCGGCGGGGAACTTGTCGAGCTCGGTAAGCACGTCGTATATGCGGTCGGCACCGAAAGAGATACCCACCCCAGAGATGTCGGGCATGCCAAAGATACCTGTAAGGTTGTCGTAGCGACCACCGCCGCAGATGCTGCCGATGGACACATCGTTCGCCTTAACCTCGAAGATGGCACCGGTGTAGTAGTTCAGTCCGCGGGCCAACGTAAGGTCAAGCTCTATCTGGCAGCGAGGTTGTGCATCGGCGATGAGGCCAAAGAGGGTGCGCATCTCCTCTACTCCTTTGAGCCCTGTGGGCACCGAGACAAAAAGCTTCTCCAGCTGGTCAAGCTTGTCGGTAGCGATACCGCTAAGGTTGAACACAGGGTCGAGAGATGCAATCTGGGCATCGGTGAGCCCCCTCTCTTTCAGCTCGGCACGCACATTGTCGAGACCAATCTTGTCCAGTTTGTCGATAGCCACAGTGATGTCCACCAACTTGTCTGGTGCACCGATAAGGTCAGCAATGCCCGCCAGTATCTTACGGTTGTTGATTTTGAGGGTTACACTGATGCCGAGTCGCTGGAACACAAGGTCAATCATCTGTACCAATTCCAACTCATTGAGTAGCGACGGCGAGCCAATCATATCGGCATCACACTGGTAGAACTCACGGTAGCGCCCTTTCTGCGGACGGTCGGCACGCCACACGGGCTGCAACTGATAACGGCGGAAGGGGAAGGTAATCTGGTCACGATGCTGCACCACAAAACGGGCAAAAGGCACCGTAAGGTCGTAACGCAATCCACGTTCGCAAATCTGTGGAGCCACCTTGTGATAGTCCTGAGTGAAATCCACATCCTTCATGAAATCGCCCGAGTTGAGCACCTTGAAGAGCAATTTGTCGCCTTCTTCACCGTATTTGCCCATCAATGTGGAGAGATTCTCCAGCGAAGGCGTCTCGATAGGTTCAAAGGCAAAAGTACGGAACACGTCACGGATGGTGTCGAATATATAGTTGCGTCGAGCCATCTCGAACGGCAAGAAGTCGCGCGTACCTTTAGGAATGGAACATTTCATGGTAAGTTCTATGTTTTTCGTTTATCGATAATCGTTTAGCAACACGCTGATGCCTGCAGCTAACTACTTATTGCAGTGCAAAAATACAAAAAATAATGTACAATGGAGTTTTTTTCGTATTTTTGCATTCCCTGTCAGGTTGGTATCAACCTCCTAACACCCATGGCATGACGACACTGCATCAACGGATTTCTCAGACACTGCGACTTCTTGTCGCGACAGCAATGCTCTGGCTGCCATGTCTTCATGCAGTCGCACAAACGGAAGTCAACGGGTTCCATGTGAAGAAATACTCATGGGAGAGATACTCTTTCGACCTCTCCGTAAAAGCGGTACAATCCACAACAATCGACGGACACACGCTACTGCTGGCCGAAGGACTCTCCACCGACAATGTACGCGAAGGACAACCTCTGCTGCCCATGCTGACACGGCTCGTGGTTTTGCCTCATGGCGCCGTGCCAATCATCGATATCCTAGTTGACGACACTACCACCATCCTGTCCCTCGACAGCGTCCCACCCATCGCACGGTCCGTCGGACCACAGTTCAAAGCTCCACGACTTTTCGCACCCGCCGCATCTGACATCGCCCCACCCACAGAGAACGAAAGCGTCGTCACCTTCGAGATACTCGGCACCATGCGGGGCATGCGGCTGGCACGCCTCACCGTGCGACCCTTTCATTATAATCCGGAAAATAACACCGTCATCGTTCATCGCAAACTTTCGGCCACCATACATTTTACACATGCCGACCGACAGCAGACCACGGACATGCGGCAACGCTATGCATCGCCATTCTTTGTCGGACAGATGCCTAACCTCGACGACAAGGCGTATACCAACACGCTGATAACTGACAGTATCCCGCCACGATACCTCATTGTGTCCCCGTCACAATACCGCAATACACTGCAACCTTTTATCGCCTGGAAACGACAATGTGGCTTTCATGTAGATATCCTCCACACCCATACCCCAGACCACGACAGTATCAAGGCGATGATGGCGACCTATTTCGACAGCTCCACTGCTGCCAATCCAGCGCCCTCTTTCATCCTGCTGGTTGGCGACATGCAGCAAATCTATCCTTTCTATGGACAGCACACAATACCAGGGTTGAACAGCCACGTGACCGACCTCTATTTTGCCGAATACACGGGAGACTACCTGCCTGATGCGATGATAGGCCGTCTGCCGGTGGCTGATTCCTCAGAACTGCGGGGGGTAATCGAAAAGACACTGATGTACGAACAGTACCGTCTGCCCGACCCCAACTACCTGAACCGGATCCTGCTGGTGGCGGGCAAAGAGTCGACGCCTCCGGCCCCGACAGCAACCAATGGCATGGTGGACTACCTGAAAAGAAGTATTGCCCATGCCCGTCCCTCCGCTGACACTCTGTGTTTCTACAGCCCATCCTCCGACGAGCTTCGCGACAGTATCCTGCACCTATGGCGTGAGGGGGTGGGATGCATCGCCTATAGCGGTCACGGTCGCTACCGCGGATGGCAACACCCCACCATTTTAGACTACACCATAGACTCGCTGCCTGCAGACGGACATCCTGCTTTCATCGTCAACAACTGCTGTAGCAGCAATGACCTGGCGACACCCTGTTTCGGGTCCCACCTGCTCGTCCTGCCACGCGGAGGGGCCATCGGCGTGATAGGTGCCTGCAACGAGACCCTATGGAACGAGGACTACTACTGGAGTGTGGGTGCCAAGACCGTCAGTACAACCCCCGCCTACAGCGACACTGCCTTGGGTGCGTTCGACCGACTACTCCACTCACACGGAGAGGCACCGTGCGACCACGCCGCTACCCAAGGACAGATACTGCTGGCCGGCAACTGCGCTGTGACTCAGGCGGGCTCGGTCTATGACGCTTTCTACTGGGAGATATACCATCTGTTCGGAGATCCTTCGCTGATGCCTTACATCGGTGTGCCCGAACCACTCTCCATCACCATCGACGACAGCATCACCCCCGGTATCACGCAGGTGGGGCTCCACGGCACTCCAGGTGCCTATGTTGCCTTGACAAACGACACCATGTTGCTGGGTGTGTGTTCCATCGACTCGACAGGGGCAGGTCGCTTGCGGCTCTCACAACCTATAGATGACGGAATGGTGATTCTCACAGCCACCGCCCAGTTCCACCAGCCCTGGATTGACACTGTCATCCATCCCATTGGCGGCATAGTCCCTTGCAGCGATGCACCGTCCTGCCGTCTCTACCCCAATCCTGCCAGGGACAGAGTGCGTCTTGATTTCGGCAGCAGCCGACACTGCACAGTGCGCATCTACGACAGTCGGGGGCGCATTGTTGATACTTTTTCCAATAATTCGCAAAGAGAGATGCAATATTCCACCCAAAAGTTGCGTTTAGGGGTGTTCTTTGTCGTCATCAGCAACGCCGATGAAGTCAGTACCCATCGATTGCTTATATTGAGATAGCACCATGCTCCAAGTCGATACCACCAAGCGCCCGCAACAGCCCGACACCAGTCACCATGGTGTGGCGCTTGGCACCCCGCACAGTGACAGTGCCACGCTGACCGCATCGACGGCGAAGCAGAACTCTCCGCAATCCACTACACAGGCGCTGCAGACACAGCAGCACACGCAGACGCTGACACAGTCGGCACCTGTTGTCCAGCCGCAGGTCGCGACACCTGCCGTCGCCGTGCAACCGGTGGAGCAGACCTCTGCCATTGCACATTTCTATTTCTACGACACCATCAAGGCAGCCAAATACACTGCCGATACCGCAGTGGAGGAATACCATCTGTTTGACCTCGACTCCGTCATGGCCGCCTGTGCACGGACCGAACCTCTGGTGCACCCAAGCATATTCAGCGGCCACACGCTGCAGGTGGACTCCCCTTTCCCGCAGACCTATCCTCACCACGAGGAGCATGTGTCAGGATGGGCTTTCGGCATTGTCCTCCTGTTGGCCGTCGCCGTCGGCTGGTTCATGAAAGGTTACAGGCTGCGTTTCGGGGAGATGGTGCAGTCGTTGGCCAGCACATCGGCGCTGGGAAGAATGTTCCGCGACCACGGTCTCAGCAATGAGGTTTCCCTGCTCCCTATGGCCGTGGTGTATGTGGCGGCACTGGCGCTACTGGGGTGCTACACGGCAGGACTCTACGACATTATACTTCTCACCACCAGCCCATTCATCAACTACCTGATTATGCTGGGATGCTGTGCGGCCTATTATTTCATCCGCATCGGACTCACCCTACTCTTCGGCATCATCTTCCAGAAGACGTGGACCTGCCAGGTATATGTGACAAACACCTATCTCTTCAACTTCTTCGGAGCCATCGCACTGATACCCATTATGCTGGTGGGCTACTACGGCGAGTTGGACAGCGCGTCAGGCATGCAGCTGCTCTATGTGGCGGGAGGATGGGTGGCGTTGCTGTTCCTCCTGCGTATGGTTCGTGGTGTGCAACTTATTTTATCTACCACAAAAGGTGCCAGTTTCTATTTATTTTACTATCTTTGCATCCTCGAAATCGTGCCCATCTTAGTAGCAATAAAGATATTTCTGCTTTAGAACACAGTAAGTTGCATACAATATCAGTTTAGATGAACATCAAGAATATTTTAGTTTCCCAACCCGCGCCCGCCGATCTGGAGAAGTCTCCTTATCGCAATTTGATTAACGAGCACCATCTCAATATTACATTCTTCAAGTTTTTCGACGTTGTGGGCGTGCCTGTCTCCGAATTCCGCAGAACACGCATCCACCTGACCGAGTACACGGCGGTCATCTTCAACAGCCGCCACTCGGTGGACCACTATTTCCGGCTGGCCAAAGAGCTGAGGGCGGTGATTCCGGACACGATGAAATACTTCTGCTCCACCGAGTCGATTGCACTCTACCTGCAGAACTACATACAGTACAGGAAACGCAGAATATTCTTCGGCAACCAGCATTTCGCCGACCTCCTCGACGTGATGAACAAGCACCGCGGTGAGAAGCTCCTCTTCCCCTGCTCGGACGAGAAGCAGACGGAGTACACCAAGATGCTGGACAAGGCGAAGTTCAAATACACGAGGGCCCCGATGTACCGTTCGGTGCCGAAGGACATGTCGCAGTTCAATCTGGACGATTTCGACCTGGTGGCGGTGTTTTCGCCCATCGGGGTGCGTTCGCTGCTGCAGAATTTCCCGGACATCAAGGAGCGCAACATCATGATAGCGGCGCTGGGCACGGCGACGCACGCGGCTCTCAACGCGGCGGGACTGCCCATCACCATCGCGGCACCCACCAAGTCGGCCCCGTCGATGGCCATGGCCATTGAGAACTACCTGCTGGGCAAGGAGCCGGAGGCGGTCATCGTGGCCAAACCGGCGCTGCTGAAACCCAAGCCGGCGCAGTCGCACGGCCGCGGCGGCGGGTCGGGGACCACGGGTGTGGGCGGCAGGAAGACCAAGTCGGTCATCGCCAGCCGTGCCAAGTACAAGCAGCTGATGGAGGAGAAGAAGGCCAAGGCGGCGGCGCGTCGTGCCGCCCGTGCTGCGGAGCGCGCCCGCAAAGAGGCCGAGGCCGCTGCCAAGGAGGCCGCCACTAACGCCGAGAACAATGCCGCCACGGATGGAGGCAAGTGAGAAACATACTTTTGCAAAAGCCGAACGGCTGTGCAGCCAGAAGCTGATTGACGATGTCTACGCAAACGGGCATCGTCTTTTGGTATTCCCGTTCAGCGTCCGCTGGTCGGCGGCAGAGCCCGTGGAGGGGCGGCCGCCGGTGCAGGTGCTGCTGACGGTGTCGAAGCGACGCTTCAAGCATGCGGTGGACCGCAACCGCGTGAAACGGCTGATACGCGAGTGCTTCCGGCTGAACAAGGCGGAGCTCCACGCCGCGCTGGCGTCGCGGGGGCGGCAGCTGCGCCTGACGGTGGGCTACGTGCACTCGGAGTTGCCGGAGTTCCACACCCTGCAGGAACGCTGGCGCAAGCTGGTGGCGACGCTCGTCAAGGCGCTCGATGCCGACGGCGAGCCCTTGCCGGAGCAGCCGCAACCGGAGGAGGGAGGCGCGGCATGAGGTGGCTGACCAAGGCGCTCAGCTGGCTGATGCTGGCCGTCATACGCTTCTACCAGTGCTGCATCTCGCCGCTGACACCGGCCATGTGCCGCTTCACACCGACGTGTTCGCAATACGCCAAGGAGGCCATCCTGAAGCACGGCCCCTTCAAAGGCGGGTGGCTCGCGCTGCGGCGCATCCTGCGATGCCATCCCTTCGGCGGCTCGGGCTACGACCCAGTGCCGTGATTCCATGCAATTTAACTCGACCCTACGCCACTCCCCCCGAGAAGTGGCTCGTGTCAGACTGAGAGCATGACATTGTCAGACTGAGAGCATGACGTTGTCAGACTGAGAGCATGACGTTGTCAGACTGAGAGCATGACAATGTCGCACTGAGAACGCGACAGATGAGCGTTCAGGACAAACGAACGGGGCTTTCGGAAGTTGCCTTCCGGAAGCCCCGTGTTTCAACGGCTTGCGCCCGCCTGCAAACGGCCTATCCGGCGCATTGTACAATTCTTCGGTGGAGATGATTCACTTGCAATGGAAAATTCCCTACCCCACGCAGTCGAAGCTATAATAGGATTACTATCGTAAGCACACCTAAGGTAGCTATGAGAACCCCAGCCATAAGCAGCAACGTGGCATCCTCATCATACAATACGGACACCTGGTCCGAATCAATGCGGTTGAGTTTCTTCACCGCACCATCATATCCACATATCTTGCCGTAATCTTTCGGATTGGACGTTTCGCACCCAACCACACTAACATTCACGACATATGACTTCCCATTATCATCCTCGCCAAACTGGTACTTCATCTTATAGCTGGCCGTATTGTTCTCGCCATCGGTATAGGTGTAAGTATCATATAAGTAATAGTCGTTGCCTAACGCCGTGCTGTAGCCGGCCTTAGATGTGTAGGAAGTCGCAGCCACATACACCTCGTTGCGAAGGTCGGAGGACTTTCCAGTGATTTTGTACCCCATTGTTCCCAGCTCATCGTCCACATCACCAATAACGCTCGCTAACTTCGTAACCGAAACCGTGGGAACCGAAACCGAACAACTGCTGAGGAACGTCATTCCCAAGAGACCCGCCGCCATAGCGGCAAAGATTTTCTTCTTCATGTTCAAATGGTATTTAATAACACAAAACGCACCGTTGCATCTCCCATGCCATGCCTGGCTAATTGAACTTCACCGGAGGAATGCCGAGCTGTTTACAAATGGCGCGAGCGGTGGGTTCTGCGATATCGTTGTGCATCGGCACCACGCTCTTGTTGCCGTTCGCCACGTTCAAGTACTGCGCATGACTCCCTTTCTGACGGCCAGTGGGGAAACACTGGTTCTCGCGCAGAAAACGGAGAAACTTCTCTTTCTTCATACGTTGACGGCGATATTGCGACGGGTGAACGAACGTCCCGAATAGAGGCGCTTGATGTTTTCTGCACGTTCCTCAAGCACCAGTTCAATGGCCTCGCGGATGTTGTCCAACAATTCATCCTCGGTGCTGCCTTGCGAGATGGCCTCGGGCAGCTGCTGGCACTGGCCGCAGTAGAACCCCGTGATGGGGTCACGCTCAATAATTACAGTGTATTCTGCCATAGTGTTGATGTTTCTGTCTCGGTTTGCAAAGGTACAACTATTTTCCGTAACGGCAAAACTTCTTGTCTTCCGTGCGGCTACTTCTGCATGTACTGCTCCAGCAGGCGCTGGACGTACTTGCCGAAGACGTCGAACTCGATGTTGACCACCGTGCCGACGCGGAAGTTATGGAAATTGGTCACCTCGTAGGTGTAGGGAATGATGGAGACCGAGAAGGAACCCCGCTCGGAGTCGACCACCGTGAGACTGACGCCGTTGATGCTGATGGAGCCCTTCGGCACGGTGATGCTGGGGGCCTTGGCGGCGTCGTACTCGAAATAGTAGCGCCAGCTGCCGTTCTCGTCCACCACACGGGTGCAGGTGGCCGTCTGGTCGACATGCCCCTGGACGATGTGGCCGTCGAAACGGCCGTCCATCCGCATGGAACGCTCCACGTTGACCTCCGTGCCCACCTGCCAGGTGGAGAGGTTGGTCTTAAGCATCGTCTCGTCCATAGCCGTGACCACGTACTGTTTCTTCACCTTGTCGACCCTCACCACCGTCAGGCAGCAGCCGTCGTGGGCCATGCTCTGGTCGATGCCCAGCTCGTCGGCAAAGTCCACCTCCAAGGTGAAGTGGAAGTTCGTGTTCTCCTTTTCAATCGCGACCACACGGGCCGTCTTTTCAATGATTCCTGTAAACATATCCGTCGTTCATTCAATGGCCGCCCCGCGCAGGGAGCCGCCGCGTTAATACTGTCAGCCCGACCAAGGGTCCCGCCCCCAGCGCCGGGTCATTCCTCCTGTTTCTCCAGCCACTCGCGCGCCGCCTTCGAGCCCTTGGCAGCCGCCTTGCGCATGAAGCCGAACGCCTCGTGGAGATAGTTCTGCTCGTTGGCCATCCACCCCAGGTTGAAGTAAGCGTCCGCGTAGTTGCTGTCAATCGCCAGCGCACGGCGGTTGTACTCGTTGGCCTCCTCATACTTGCGGTCCAGGTAGTAGAGATGTCCGATGTTGACATACCCCTTCACGAAATGGCTGTCCAGCGCCACCGCCCTGCGGTAGCACACCATCGCCGAGTCGTAGTTGGCGTAGGCGTCCTCGTAGATGTAACCCATCAGGTTGTGCGCCACCACCAGCGTGCTGTCAATCTCCAGCAGCCGACGCAGGCAGCGCATGGCCTCGCCCGGCTTGTAGTCCCGCTGGTAGCGGTAGGCATCCGCATACAGACGCTGCATCTCCCTCCAGTCCCGGCGCGACGGCTCCTGGGCCGACACCCCAGCAACGAGAGCCAGCCCCAGCAAAAGCCACACTATGTGCATCGTCCGCCGCATCGCCGCCTATTTCAAAAACGACTCGTAATAGTCGAACATCTTCTTGTAGAGATGCAGACGCTCACCGCCGCGCACATTGTGCTCGTGGTGCGGATAGACGAAATAGTCCACCTGCTTGTAGTTGTTGATGCATCTCTCGATGAACTCCAGCGAGTGCTGCCACACCACCGTGTTGTCCTCCGCACCGTGGATGACCAGCAGACGCCCCTCGAGGTCCTTGGCCTTGTTGAGCAACGAGTTGCCCTCGTAGCCCTCGGGGTTCTCCTGCGGAGTGTCCATATAGCGCTCGCCGTACATGATTTCATACCACTTCCAGTCGACGACCGGTCCTCCGGCACAGCCCACCTTGAACACCTCGGGGTGCGCCAGCTTCATGGTGATGGTCATGAAGCCGCCGAAACTCCATCCCTCCACGCCCATGCGGTTCTCGTCCACATAGGGCAGCGACTTGAGGAACTTCACGCCCTCCATCTGGTCGGCCATCTCAATCTCGCCGAGGTGGCGGTGCGTACAACTCTCAAACTCGAAGCCGCGGTTGTCGGTGCCACGGTTGTCGACGGTGAAGACCACATAGCCCTGCTGTGCAAGGTAGAGGAAATAAAGGTTGCCGCCACCCAGCCACGAATCGGTGACCAACTGCGAGTGAGGGCCGCCGTAGACGTAGACCAGCGTCGGATATTTCTTACCCTTCTCCATGTTCGGAGGGGTGATAAGGCGATAGTAGAGGTCGGTCGCGCCGTCAGCCGCCTTGATGGTGCCGAGCTTCACCTCAGGCATAGCATAGTCCTTCATGGGGTTCTCGGCGGTATAGAAAGTATGGATGACGTTCTTGTGCTTGAGGTCGCGCAAGTCGGCGCGCATAGGCACATCGACGCTGCTCCAGACATCGACCCACATCGTGCCTTGCTCATTGAGAGCGATAGCGTGGGTACCATGCAGGCCATTCTCCTGCATGGTGAGGCACTCCATGGTGCCCTTCTTCAAGTTCACTCTATAGGCGTCGCGGCCGGCGAGGTTGGCACGGTTAGCGTAGATAAAGATATTCTCACCCTTCTTGTCAAACTGTATGAAGCCCTCCACCTCATACTCGCCTTTGGTCACCTGCTTCACCAACGTGCCGTCTATATTATATAGGTATAGGTGTTTGTAGCCGTCGCGCATCGAATACCAGAGGAACTGGTCGCCCTTGGGGGTGAAAATCATCGGCTCGCAGGGCTCCACATAACGGGAGTTCTCCTCCTCGAAGAGCACCTTCATGAATGCTCCTGTAGCGGCATCATACTGCTCCAGCCACATGTGGTTCTGCTCGCGGTTCACCTTGGCGATGAACACATACTTCTCGTCGGGACTCCATGCAATGTTGGTGAGGTACATCTCACGTTCATGCACCGTGGTGTCGCGGGCGGTGTTGAGGTAGACAAGCTTCTCGGCCGTGCAGTCCCACACGCCCACCGTCACCTCGTGGCTCTTCATGCCGGCCATGGGGTACTTGATGTTGCGCACCTCGGCCTCGCGGGCCTTGGTGTCGACGATGGGATAGTCCTCCACCATGCTCTGGTCCATGCGATAGAAGGCCAGACGGCTCTGCTTGGGCGACCAAAACAAGCCGCCATTGATGCCGAACTCATTGCGGTGCACGCTCTCGCCGAGGACAATATTATATCCGTCGCCGCGCTCCACCAGCTTGCCGTCGACGTAGAGTTTGCCTTCTTTCAGCTCGACGCGTTCCTCAAGCTTGGGGTCATGGCTCTTCGGCTTGCGCCAGTTCTGCTGCTCCTCGCTGAGTTTGAATTCCTTCTTGCCGTCGAAGCCATAGAATCCTTTGTCCTCGCCCCCCTTGTAGTAGGTCACCGTTTTGCCGTCGGGAGCAAAGATGAAACTCGACATCTCGCGCTGCGGATACAGCTTGCGGTCCATCAGTTGGTTCCACTGCAGGAGTTTCTTCTCCTGACCAAAAGCGGTGCCCGCCATCAGCAGCACCGCCAAAGTAATAAGTATCTTTCTCATAATGATTAATAATTCTTCCAGTTACGAAGCCGTAGGTTGAACACCCCGAAGAAGGCCTCCTTGAATATCTTCATGCTCATCTTCGAGACTCCCAGCACTCGGTCGGTGAATATAATAGGAACCTCATAGATGTTGAATCCCAGTCGCGTGGCTGTGTACTTCATCTCTATCTGGAATGCATAGCCGACGAATTTCACCTTGTCGAACTTCATCTTCTCCAGCACCTTGCGGCTATAGCACACGAAACCTGCCGTGGAGTCCATCACCTTCATTCCTGTCACGGTGCGGACATAGACGGACGCATAGTACGACATCATCAGACGCCCCATCGGCCAGTTGACCACGCTGATCTTGCCTCCCACATACCGGGAACCCACCACAACATCACCCTTGCCTGTGGAGCATGCCTCGTAGAGACGCGGCAAATCGTCAGGATTGTGCGAGAAGTCGGCGTCCATCTCTATCATATAGTCATATCCATGCTCCAAGCCCCAGCGGAAACCGTCAAGATAGGCCGTGCCGAGACCCAGTTTGCCCTTGCGCTCCTTGATGAACAGACGCTCCGGAAATTCTTGCATCAGACGTTTCACGATATCGGCCGTGCCGTCCGGAGAGTTGTCCTCAATAATCAGCATATCAAATTCTTTATCCAGAGAAAAGACTTTTCTGATGATATTCTCTATGTTCTCCTTCTCGTTGTAGGTTGGAGTAATAACTAAACAATCAGACATATAAATTGTTTTTATTGGCTTGTTTGCAAATGTTTTTGTCTCCTAAGAGGAAGGCAAAGATACAAAAAAAATGGCAACCTCACGCATATTGGCCGCAAAATCATGGTAAGTTATTGCAATTCGGTCTGACCTTACAGAGTCCCCACGGGCCAAATCCGCTCTCTATCGCATGGCATTTCCTGCTGCGCGTTTCACTATCAGCAAGGCAACCCATCCCACTGTCACACCGAGAAAATTGGCCACCAAATCATTGATGTCGAACCCTCGGTAGGGCAACAGATATTGCACCGATTCGGTCATCACCGCCACGCCCATGGCGGCAAGCCAAAGCCATCCATAGCGGCGGCGAGCCGTGTCAGCCGACAAGAGCCAGTCCATCAGAAACCATGTACAGGGGATATAGACTGAGGCATGGAGCAGGTGGTCCAGACGAATGTGGAAAATGAAATTGTTCAGCGGTATGCCCAGCGCTCCGACCGGACCCCACATCAGCAACAGCAGGCATACGAAATATGTTGGCGACAGCACCCGCCGCGCCTCCCGACCCAAACAGCGGTGCGCCAGCCGACGCCACCTCATCTTGCACAGCACTCGCCGCGAACGCCTGCGCCAGTCGTCGCTGTCGCAACTGACCTCGCCATGCTCATCCTCCACTCTGGAGAGCCGTGCGACAACATCGCCCGCCATGACTTGCTCAATGACGGGGCTGTTGTCGCCCTGCGTGGTGATATGGTCACCGCTGACATGGACAACCCTGTGCAGGATATGCTGGCCGCAATAGCGGATGAGAACGACATCGTTCTTCCTCACGCCTCCCTCCAACGGGGACAGCTCCACAAAGCATCCCTCACGGAGAAGCGGTTCCATGCTCCTGCCTTTGAGCGGAATCGTCACACGCTCGCCCCGAGCGATTCTTTCCTCGACCTCGGCAAAGACGACCTCGTTGGGTAACACTATCGGCTGGCGGCTCATCTCGGAAAGATTGTTTCGTGACACATACGCGCTGCATCGCCGTCGGGAAGACACTCCAAGTGATAGACCGGCACTTGTCCTATGATGGACGAAATCAACGCCACCATGCTGTCCGAGAAATACTCATCGTACGCCAGGGCTGGCGGACACGAGGGTTGGAGAGCCGCTACGGCTTCCAAGGTGTTCAGACGCCTTATCCGGTTCTGCGGCGCCTGCGACAACCGCACCACCGCACTCAACGGATAGCCCTCCTGATGATAGCATGGCGTCTTGCCGCTCCACGGCGACCCATATACCACCGGCACGCCCGCCTCCAATGCCACCACGGGGCTGTCGTCGTTCAGCAGACGCGAACCCTCAATATGTTGCAGCCACTGACGGGCATGGGTGCTCTTGCCTGTCCCCGACTCGCCAAGAAACAGCACCGTCCACCCACCATACACGACAGCCGAGGCATGAACCAACGTGGCACCTGCAGCAGCCGACAGCAGCGAGAAGGCAAACCATAGCGAGAAACGCAGCACGGCCGCATCGCACGTCGTGGTCGCTTCTACCACCTTCGTCCCTCGGCGATACTGCATCGCCAAGTCGCCCATCGTGAAATAATAGACATCCCCGTCCCGGGAGAACTCCCAATTCCCCTCTTCGGAATCAAACACATACAGCACTTCCCTGTTCTCAGCAAGACAGACCTTGCACCCAAACCGAACCGTCCACACCTCGTTCCCCGACAATGCTCCCGTAGCCCGGAACACATCGAAACCAAGCAATTCCGATACCAGGCGCACCGTCGCGCCTTCCACCCTAACGTCGCGCCCCGCTATACGGAGCATGAGCGAATCCTTGGTATTCGAACTGGAACAGATCATACATTATATAATTATATGGCATTCTGCCATCTGTCTCACCCATTCGGCAGCATCGGCTTGGGCCACCTCGGGCGACACATCGAAGGCATTAGTCAGCGCCTCGGCCACCTCCTCCATCGTAAAATCGCGCCCCTGGAATATGTCCCACAACATCGCTGACGTCTCGTTCAAAGCCACCACCTTCGATTTCACTTTCCCCGCTACACCCTGAACAAGAATAACTTTCTCGTTCGCCACCGTGCGCAACTTATATCTCGGATTGAATTTCATACTGCCCGTTTTGAGTTTGCAAAGATACACAAAAAAACGGACACATCGGCTGCACGGAACGGGACTTCCCCCACGACGGACACCGCCCGTTTTCATCCCCGTTTTTTGCCTCCAAACAATTGCCTCGGTTTTATTGCCAACAATTGCCTCGGTTTTATTGCCAACAATTGCCTCGGTTTTGTTGTCAACAATTGCCTCGGTTTTATTGCCGCCCTTTTTTCCAATATAGGATATAAATGAAAATCAAACAAGTACCTCACCCCTGTCCCCCAAGTAAGATTTTCAGTATACCCAAAGTAAAAGCCCTGGCATACCAAGCCAGACAAAGGCAGTATACTCTGTTGAGACACAAGTGTATTACCACCTTCCTTGCATGGAACAGAATAATATATTTTGCCACGTTGGAAAATTGTTGTAATTTTGCAGCCGATTTCAACAAGAAATCACGAAGCGTTATGCCTCGATTCTTGCTTGTGGAAACGTGAGAAACTTCCAATAATAATGCGAGAATGGTATAATGGTTCGCGTGTATAGCGTGGACTGTATCCAATCTACATTATTAGGGCAATTCTCACGGCCTCCACAAGGAGATGTGGTGTACGGTGCCACGCTTCTTATGTTGATTATCTGCTCGACGAGGCACGGAAGAGTGATTAAAGTTGCGCCCGACACGTAATAGGGATAACAAAATGGAACAATCGAAGATTGACATGTTTTATGCATCCAACAAGGATTGCTTTAACCTTCAGCAATGGCAGATGATCAAAGAGAAAATTGCAAACCTTCCCGATGACAAAGCTTCCATGCTCTTGTCAAACTCATTCAAAAATCCGACGACCATGTTAATTATCTCCATCTTCCTTGGCAGCTATGGTGTAGACCGTTTCATTTTGGGAGATACAGGTCTGGGTATTGCAAAGCTTCTCACATGTGGTGGCTGCGGAATCTGGACCATCATCGACTGGTTCGGAATCAAAGAGAAGACATACAACTACAACATGCAGAAATTCAATGAAATCATAATGTTTTAAATGAACAGCATCCGAAAGCTTCTTTTTATTAATTTGGTTTTCTGCACATCAACAATATGGTTTTGGCTGGGGAGTATCCACCTCATACCAAAGCCATTTTGTCCGTTCCACATGCTTACAGGTATCCCCTGCCCTGGTTGTGGAGGTACAAGAGCAGTTATGGAGCTACTACATGGTCATTTTATGGGAGCCCTAAAAATAAACCCACTATCTATCCTACTAATACTCTTTTTAATGGCAATTTTCATTGTTTCCTGGTGGGACTACTTCCACAAGACCAACCATCTTGACATGCTCATTCACAAAAGATGGTCTAAATCCTTAACCCTATCCATTTTGTTCCTCACAGTTATCGTCTGGATAAAGAATATTTATCTAGGAATTTAGTGTTTTTGAAAAATATCATATTATTTTGCAACGACAAACGGAACAAACAGACAATAATATAAATCACACAACTCTAACAATCAATGTTATACCCCCCTCATTCAAAACATCTACAAACCTCACTATTGTGTCTAAATTATTAAAATTCAAATTATAAAAAAAATACAACATGAAAAAAACAGCATTAATCATTTCATTTACCATTGCCTTTCTTTCATTTGTTGCATGTGGCAACAAAAATAACAAAGTCTTGAATAAATATGAAAAATTGGTAGATAAACAAGTTGAGCTTATCCAAAATAGTGATGAACTTTATCCAACTACAACCACTGAATACATGAATCTTGAAGAGCAAAAAGCAAAAGTTCTCAGTGACATTAATCTAACCAAATTAAATAAAGAACAACAGGATCGACTAGTAGAAATAAATGCAAAGATAGGCACGGCCACATTAACAAAAACACAAAAAATAATACAACAATCCGTAGAAAAGACGGATCAATTCCTGAGGGATGCACAGTCAAAGAACGAAGAATTACTTGAAAATCTTATGGATGAAGCCACCGATGATGATGAGTAATTATTTTTAGAAACTGTTTAAATTTGATTGATGAATTTTATTATGGACATGGACGAACATTTTTTTGCCTTTCCTGATGGAGCAATGGGGTTCCATTGTGACTGAGGAAAGGTAAAAAAGATGCCATTCAGGTACTTTAAGAAAAACATTGAATTATTTTTAAACAGTTTCTTAAAACAGAGACCAATAGTGAGAGAATAAACTCTTTACTTGTTGCGGCGGACCTAACGATCTGCCGCAACTTTTTATAAGCACATACAATCCATATCATACAAAAAAGGAGTCCCGATTGGAACTCCTTAGAAAAATGGGCAGCGACTTACTTTTCCACAAACGAGTGCAGTATCATCAGCGAGGACGGGCTTAACTTCTCTGTTCGGAATGGGAAGAGGTGAACACCGTCTCTGTAACCACCCAAATATGCTTCGCGGTCCCCGGCTCGCG
>JAEEGL016886808.1_pt1 | contig 27770 bp, 16 predicted proteins | sample 9134231 | NCBI WGS metagenome assembly JAEEGL01 (sample SAMN16246548, study PRJNA631951) | gut metagenome | biome: gut microbiome; feature: rumen; material: fiber-attached | host: Bos | place: Iran: Karaj | collected 2018-10
ACCATTATAGGTAACTACTACTCCAGCAGGGATATTTGCAACAACCGGTGCAGATGAACCGTTCCACGCCACTATAAAACTGACACCTCCAGCAATAGCCCCTCTTGCTACGGCATCCTTGATGTCATAAATATTGCCCGAAGGCATCTGGATTTTACTAGTGTCCGCCATTATCTTATAAATCTTATTGTTTCGTTCCTTACCTCGCCACCAGTCTCGTCTATGTCAATCTTATGACTCCACGATGTTCTTTCCAGGGCTGTGATATGTATGTTGTTATTATTGATATGGTCTAATAGTGTATCAGCGGTCTCATCTCCAACAAAAGCGAGGTCTTGAACATATCCGTTACCCGACCCTATTTTTATGCCTGGTACGTTTTCGCCATCAATAATAGCTTTATCGGTGTATATTATTATTGTATTAGCATCAGGAATAAAACCGGTGCGTGACTCCCAGTACTCTGTTGTTCCTGACAATACAGTAGCCCCCTCCCTGTTAAGTTTGTCTCGTACCTCTTGAGATAAATGGGACTCCGGTATACCGCTTTCCGGTTTCTGATACGCTGTGTCTGCCTTATTTAAGGACGATTGAACCTGGCCTGAAAGGTCTGACTCGGGGATTCCCCCATCAGGCTTATTGTATTTAGAATTCCAGGTGGATTTCTCCGTATCGGTAACCAATCGATGATTGGTATCATCAGCAAGATCGGATAATTCATCGGGGATAGTCGGTGTGCCACTGAGCAAACTATACGGCAGCTTGTTGTCCGCGTCAATCTTGTCCTGCTTGACGGAAAGGTCAATCTTTGCGATGGTGCCATCCAGCACACTCTCGTAGCCATCATCATCTTTAACCTTAACATCGGTGACATATGTGCCACTAATGATGAGGTTTGTGCCAATAACGATGTCCGTGGTGAAGACACTCTCCGTGGGCTCATAGTCGAGTTCCCACTCATCGTTGGTTATCTCAACCCCGATGGACAATACATTGATGGCCGCAGTATATTCAAGTGGCCACTCCTCATTCCGTATCTCAACGCCGATGCTGATGTCATCCATTCCGATATCCTCCTAATTATTCTGCGGGGGCTTCGGTTGCCCACTTTGCAAAAGGTATAAAAAGGTCTTGGCCGTATTCTTCGCCCGTGGTGGTTGTTTGTGTCTTTACCACGAGCATCATCCTATAACGAACCTTACGGCCGGGAAGTTTCATCGACATATTGTATGTCTCAGTCGGTGTCATCATAACGGTGCAGGCACCGCTCTGGTCGAATATCTCAAGTTCTCGGCTCCATCCTACTGGGTCGATGTTGCAGCACGGAGGGGGCGTTACGGCATAGTCGGTGCTTACCGATGCACTTGATGATGTAGGATATGGAGCAAGCACCAGCTTGGCGGTAAACTCCATTCCCTCCCTCTGCGCGGCAGTCATCACAACGCCATCTATCTTCGGTGTGAATTTGATGACTACGCTTGTGCCGCCCTTTATCGGTTTGGTCTCAGTCATATATTTGTGATGTTTATTTGTTTCCTATTGAATCAGCGCATCGACCCTTGCTTTGCATAACTGCGCCCTATTTGCATCTCCCATTGCCGCGAAAACTTTCTCTGCGGTAATCCACTTGGCAATCTCATTCTCCGACTCGGTGCTATAACTGACACTTGTTCCATTGATGTGTGTGGACTTTGCTATATAGTAAAGTGTTGCCCCGGTACCACCATACACTCTTATGGCGGGGCCAGCGGTCGCGCCGGATAGAACCGCTACGGGTTTTTCGCTCCCGGCTCTTGTGTACTTGTTGTCCTGGCGGACAGCGACGGAATCTCCCTCTACATTGAGGGTAACGATAACGCGGTTTGAGCCAGCTACGGTAATGTACCCAAAGCGGAGGTAGTCCGAGGGGAGAGAGATGGTGGTAATACCATTCTCAGCAGTCCCCTCCTCGTCATCGACTGGAAGCATTGGGATTGGAGCAATACGCGCCACCTCGCCAAAGGCTTCCTCGATGAGGCCGCCGATGAGTTCGTAAAGGGGATTGTTGTCCGTTATGCCCACGGATACCGATACCTCATCCGATGAGGATATCTCATCCATACGAAGTGCCACGTCCTTTATAAAGGATGCCTTTGACTGTTGTGCCATATCTTATTGATTGTTATTTGTCTTTTACAATCTTGTAGTCAAGACCTTTCTCCTTGCAGATGCGGAGCAACTCCGGATACTTCTTCCCGGCAATCTCTTCCTCTGCCACATACTCGGTCATTGCACTACGCATCTCCTGTATGTTGCGGAAGGTCTTCTGGTCTATGATAAGAGTGGTGGGGCCATCCTCTTCCACCTTGGGTTCGGCGACCTTGGCCACCTTCTTCTCCTCGTTCTCTACCTCATCCTTCTCTTCCTTCTCGAGGTAGAATTCTTTATTGAATAGGGCGGTTGCCTCAAGCAACTTCTGAACCTTTTCATCAGAGGTGGTATATTTTGCGGTGGAGTCTACCTGAATACCACCACGGAAAACCACTTCTATTGATTGTCCGTCTTCCTGCGAAAAGTGGAAGTCAAGACTCTTGAGGAAGTATGTTCTGTAAGTTTTCTTTGCCATATGATTTGTGTTATTCTGTTATTGAAAAAGGGCGGCGGTGAAAACCACCACCGCCCTCGATTATGGTTAGGTTGGAGTACTCGACTATGCGGGAACGATCTTGCGGTGGCAAGGCAGGTTCTCGAGGAACAGTGAGTAGGTCTCGTGGATGCGGACTGCGTTGTCCACACGGCGCTGACCAGTCTTGTTGAGGTCGAGCTGGGTGGTGGTCAGAGGCTCCATCACATACTTCTTCACGAAGTTGGGGTCGATGACCATACCGCACTTGCTGTAGTAACCCTCGAACAGGCTGCCCATAGGTTTCACGAGGAGCTCGCCGAAAGGAGTCTCAATCTTGTAGACGCGGAGACCGAGTACCATCTCGGTGTTCTTTGCCTCAAGCTGCTTGGTGTAGGACTTGGCGTTTGCAATCTGAGCAAGCAGGTCGTTGCCGGCGAAGAGGAGGCGACGGTCAGAACCATTGTTGCCGGTGAAGATAGCCTTGCCGATAGAGTTCCAGTCCTGGTCGCTCATTGCGCTGGCGAAGTTCACGGTAGAAGTCTGGTTCATCTGCCACCAGAGGCCGGTAGCGAGGTGAACGAGTTCACCTGCCGCATTCTTGGAAAGACCACCGACACCGAAGAGGTTGGAGAGTTCCATGCCGCGTTTGAAGTCCCAGAGGGTCTGCTCTTTGTAAACGGAGAAGTCCATAGCGACTTTCTTCTTGAGCAGGCTGTGGATAACGGACTCCTCTACCTGGGTCATGTGAATCTGGTTGTAGTAGTGGCGCTCCGAAGGCTGGATAGCAAAGCCCTGAACGGATGCCTCAAGCTCGGAAACGGCGGGAGACAGGCGGCAGAGGATGGAGTCTGCTGAGATGGCGGGGAGTGCTGCGGACAGGGTGCCGACACGCTTAACGGTAAGGGTGTTAGTACCAGGGGTAACGGCGGTTACGAGGCACTGGATAGGCAGGCTACTGCCATCGAGCATAGGGCCCTGATCTGCGCTGGAAGAATAGGTGTTCACAATAAAGGTGTCACCAGGCTTCCACATATCGACATTGTTAACAACAATGGAGGTGGCGCTTGCAGACACATTGGATGCAACGGTGTCGCGGGTCTCGCGTGTGCCGACTTCCCATCCGCCTGCTTCCCAACTCTGGCTCTTGACATTGTTGGCGATGGTGCGGGTGAAGGTGTCAATAGGAGTGTCCTGGGGACGGATGAGGACTAACTTTTTGTCAAGGTCGTCTTCAATGTAGTTGGGTTCTACACGGGTGGTGCTGGGAGCATTTGCTCCGACAACGGTAGTACCCTCGGGATTGGTGGTGAATTCCTCGGTTACTTCAGCAGTACCGGGGCCTACAATGTATCTCTTGAAAGGATACGGATGGATTGAATTCAGTCTCATGTGATGAAGGGTTTATAGTTGATTGTTAGAATTTTCTCTCTGGAATGTCATCGAAGATTGTCTGGCGTTTGGGTTTATCCACAACAGGTGCGCTTGCGCCACCGAATGCGGGAACGCCATCGCCATTCATACGGCGTGTCTCTGCCGCGCTACGAGCCTCAATGTTCGCATTCTTGCCATCGAGTTCTCCCTCTGCCCGGGCTTCCTCGATGTCCTCGGCATAGTTGCGGGCATTGTCAAGGCGCTGAAGGATTGCCTCATCAATCTTACGCATCTGCAAAGAGTTGTAGAAGTCATTGATGTAGGCGATGAGAGCCTTCTTCTCCTCCTCATCATATGCCTTCTTCTCGCAGAATGCATCGATGTTTTTATAGGCTTCTTCCTCGTTCTTGATTTTCTCCGCAGCGATGCGTTGCATCTCCTTGCCGATAGCAATGCGCTCATCGCGGTTCTTCTGGTAGTATTCGTAGTCATCATCGCCCTCCTTGGCCTCAAGCGAGGCGGGGTCAATGACTGCCGCAAGGGCGGCACGGAAAGGCTCTCCGTAGGCAACGATACGCCCTACCACCGCAGCAAGGTCTTTGTCTGATGCGAGGGCGTCCTCAATGATCTTGTTGTTGTCATTGAACGCCTTGATGGTCTCGGCATCCTCGGCGAAAGCCTCTTCGGTCTTAGCGTTCCAGTCATCCTCCGACTTAGGGTCGAAGTCTGCGTAACGCTCTCTCAGCCTCTTGCGATATGCGGGGATTGTGGGTTCTTCCTTAACCTCGGGAGCGGGAGTAGCGACCACTATAGTGGCCTCTTTCTCCTGTTCGGGTTTCTTGTTTTCCTCGTCCATAGTACTATAGTTTGAGTTTAATCTAAACAAAAGTAGACAGGGTGCACTTTTATGCTTACACAATTTGTGTAAAAGTGGAGAATTAATTATATTTGCCAAACGACTGAAAACCAATGTCTAAATACCGGGATGAAAGCAGGGACGCCGAAGCCGCGGAACTGTATTACACGATACTGAAGGCTCGAAGGAAGAGCGGCATCGCACACGATGAGGCGAAAAACCTCGCGTTTGACGCCGTGGAGATGCGCTATGGCCTCAAGAAACGCACGATGCTCAACATCCTATACCGCAATTCTGCGAGGTTTACGATAGACAAAGTGGCCTTTCGCGCAGACAACGAGGTTCTTCTCAAAGCACTCGAGGACTGCAACGCGCAGTTGCTTGCGCTCGTTACCCGCAATGAGGCGGTGATAAATGTCTTGGAGGAGATGTGCAATGAAACTAACCGATAAGGAAAAGCGGGAGATAATAGCAGAGGATGTCAAGCGCCGGCACGACTACTTCCGCTCATACGACCCCATCATCGGTGACCCCAAGAGCGAGGTGCTCCACCGCCGTGCCCTCGTAATAGATGGCATCAAGTACTTCGTTCCCTCCGATATGTTCAAAGACCCTTTCGTGAAGGCGTTCATCAAGTGCGAGAACAACCCGGCGAAACTGCTTTGGCGGTCTGGCCAGGAGGTCAACACCAAGAATGAGAAAGCCATCATCAGCAAACTCTTTGAACTTCGGCTCAAGTACGACTTCGAGTTCTATGCCGCCACCTGCGTAAAGATTCAGGACAAGCAGAGCAAGGAGATGATTCCTTTCATCCTCAACAAGGGTCAGCGCATACTGCTTGCGCAGTTCGAGAAAAGCCGTTTGCAAAAGAAACCCTGCCGTGTCCACCTTACCAAGGCAAGGCAGTGGGGTGGTTCTACACTCACGGCTCAGTATTTCCTCTGGATGCAGCAGATGTGGTATCGCAACTGGCACTCGTGTATCGTGGCTCTCGACCAGACCCAGGCCACGAACATCCGCACGATGATGAAGAACACCATCCGTTTCTATCCGGCATTCTTCCAGCAGACCACTTTCAAGAGGTTCGAGGGTACCGAGCTTATCCGTATCATTCCGGAGAGAGGATGCCGTATCCAGATCGGGTCTTCCACCAAGCCGGATAGCCTCCGTTCATTCGACTTCTCTATGATTCACCTATCCGAGGTGGGACTATGGAAGGATACCGCAACCGTAACGGGTAGTGACCTCGCGCAGTCTATGTATGCCACCGTGCCCAATGTGCCGGGCACGGTCATCGTGATGGAGTCCACCGCAAAGGGCGTGGGCACATTCTTCCACGAGCAGTACCTCGCCGCCAAGGAGAATGAGGAGAACGGCAACGATGGTCTCCTTCCGGTATTCGTAAGCTGGTTCACCGACTTCCGCAACTATCTCGAGCCATCGAATGCGAGGGCGTTTATGGATCAGATGACCGAATACAATTGGTGGCAATGGAGACAGGGAGCAACTCTCGGCGGCATCCGGTGGTACAACAACTACAAGATGTCGAACCACTACAACGACTTCCAGATGAAGTCCGAGTATCCTACTACTGCGGAGGAGGCATTCCAGTCAAGCCAAGGCAAGTACTTCACCGAGGATGCCCTCGACACGCTGAAGTCTATGGTGAAGAGACCGCAGTTCATCGGTGACATCCGGGGCGACAGCCTCAATACCGCAGAGGCTATGAACAACATCACCCTCTACGAGAATGACTCCATACCCAATCAGTTGAAGATATGGATAATGCCCAACGATGGTGTGCCTGAAAACAAGTCCGTGAAGAATCGATTCGTGGTGACGGTCGATGTCGGCGGCAAGAGTGCCAAGGCGGACTGGAGTGTGATATCCGTATTCGACAGGCTTTCCCTCGCAGATGACTTCGGTGCAGTTGAGAGGGCTGCTCTATGGAGGGGACACACCGACCCCGATCTTCTTGCATACAAGGCTCTCACCATTGCCGCTTTCTACAACAACGCACTCCTCGTGATAGAGTCCAACACCTACGAGACAAAGCACCGCAAGGAGTCTGCCACGGTATACGAGGGCGAACATTTCTACACCGTGCTCGATGTCATCGGCGACCAGTATCCCAATATGTATCGCAGGCGCACCTCTCCCGACAGCACCACTGACAAGCCCATGAAGCGTGTCGGATGGCATATGAACAAGGAGAGCAAGATCAGGGTGTACGACTTCTACACCAAGTTCATCCGTGGTGGAGACTATGTGGAATACTCGCAGGATGCCGCAGATGAGGCTGGATGGCTTCTGCTTACGGCAGATGGAAAGATTGAGGCCGCCAAGGGTACGCACGATGATATCCAGGATACTACGGCAGTAGGGGTATACATTGCCCAAGAGAGTATGGAGCGTGTTCGCATCATTGATGATGAGGCACAAAAGAAAAAGCCTCACATCGTCTCTGCTGGGGGCGGCGAGGCTACTTTCTAAACGAGTACAAGTATCAGCCTATGCTTATGCGAGAGCCTTCTTCTTCAACTGGAAGAGTCGGTGTTCGAGTTTGGCTATCTCGGCATTGTATCGATCGTTAGCTACCTTGAGCAACTCGGGGTGGTAGCAGGTTGCATAGAAATCCCGGAGGACACCATAGATGATGCAGTTCTTTATCGATGCACTAACGAGGTCTACCGTATTGGCATTGTATGCATCGTTGTCCTGAATCGTAATCGAGGGTGCTCCGCTTGAAATGGAGTAAGCCCCACTCGTTGAGTGGCTGGTTATCTTCAGCACGGTTTCCCAAGTGTCGGGGAGGCTTGACTCAAGACAAGCATTATACATGTCCTCCTCATCATCCGTCATAGAATAGTCATCCATGGCAGATGCGTCGCCATCCTTGAGGTTCTTGGTCATATATGCGGATATCAGACACGCAGTGTTGAATATCTCTGCCTTAGTGTATGAAAATGTTAAGGGTGATGCCATAGTAGTATATAGTCTAAGGATTAAGAAATGGCTTTCTTCTTTAATTGGAAGAGTCTTTGTTCAAGTTTCGCAAGTTCTGCGGCATAGCGGTCATCCGCTATCTTCAATAGCGTGGGGTGATAGCAAGCCGAGTAGAAGTCGCGCATCACTCCGCAAATAACACAGTTTTTCATAGATGCATCCACGAGTTTGAGCGTGTTCTGGTTATATGCTTCATAGTTTCGTATCTTGATGGTCACGATTGGTTGCGTTGTAGTAGCTTCATCATCTATCTCATATGCATCTCCCGAACCGCCGGATTCAACACCACTCGTAATCTTCAGAACCCTGCTCCAAGTATCGGGCATACTCGACTTGAGACAAGCGAGGAAGATATCGCTCTCGTCATCGGTCATGGAATAGTCATCCATTGCGGAGTTCTCCCCGTTTTTAAGATTCTTCGTCATATAGGCCGATATGAGGCATGCCTTGTTGAATACCTCATCGTGCCCATAGGTGAAGATTACCCGACCTGCTTCTGTTACAGTACTATATGCCATAATGTTGATATTTATTGTTTTACAAATCTATCTTCTATTGTGCCATACATTTGCACAAATTGTGTCAAATTATCGGATTAACCCTGCGGCTCACGGGTCTACGGCGGAAGTGGAGACAGTGAAGGACATTCTCCCTCTCTACCTCGCTACCGAAGTTGGTGTGATACCACTGCTCAAGAATCTTCTTTATGAGATAGTCGAGGCAGTATTCGGCCATGGGCTGAAGCACAAACGGCTCGTGGTTGATTGACATCCTCAGATAGAAGGTGGTGACCTTCTCATCGTTGGTCTCCACTCCCCCTCCGGGGAACTCCATCCTCCTTGCCAGAATCAACTGCAAGTCCATAAGTGCCCTTACATAGTACTGATGGAAGGTAGGCTCATCATCATCCTGTATGGCGGTCAGATCACCCTTGGGATTCTGCGCCGCTCTCATATACTTCTCGTAGAGCGTCTCATTGGTGACACGCTTGAAGACCTCCTCCTCATTTATCGATATGGTCCAGGTGCTGCCGAGCATCCTGTCATCGGGTCCGCATACCGTGATGCACCCTGCGTGGCAAAAACATCTCTCGTTCATATTACATCATAGGGTTTTGGTAGTTGTTCATCTTCTCAATCTCACCCATCGCCATGGGGTCGGTGGGCGGCACTTCCTTCTGCATTGCGTTTATCTGCTCCTGCGTAGGCATCTGACCCTGCTGAAGCATCGACTTCGCGCTCTCGAGTTTCTTGAGCAGACTCTTCGCGAAAGGAGCATCGGTTTCCTGCAAGAAGGCTTCAAGCGGAATGATTTGATTTATCATCATATTGTAGAGCATATCATCGTAGTATGCCCTTGCAAGAGGAGTATTGTTCGACTTGACAACCTCGTTGTAGAAGTCATAGTTGCGGACAATGGCGGGGTCATAGTGTTTGGCTTCCTCCGAATACATACTTCCGGCAATCTGGATGTACTGCTTGTCATCGTAGAACTGACGGATAATCTGTATCATCTTGTAGTCGCGCTTCATCAGGAACCAGGCGAAGGACTCCATATAGTCGAGGGTGTTCAACTGAGCGTTGGCGGTCTCCTGCTGATAGAGTGATGCCGGTGTGCCACTGCCCACTGCCTTGCCCTGTATCGCATCGTGAACACCACCGATGTCATTCATCAGTTTGAGTTGGAGGTTAATCATATCGAACTGACCGACATTTATCTGCCGTGATACGACCTGCTCTGGCTGGCGGACCCCATCCTTGGCTTTGTACTTGATGACTCCGTTGTACTTGCTCCACTCATCAGCGAAGTCCTCGATGTCCATATCATCGGGGATGGCATCCTCCGGAACGAGGAGCACACCCTTGGCGGCAGCACTGCTGATGAAGTCCTGCATTATTATCATTCGGTTAATCATCCTTTGCTGGTCGATAAGGTCATAGACCATACCATACGCCATACCCTCGTACATAGGATAGAACTTCTCCACATAACTGTGGCTATTGTGGTCGTAGGGGCATTCCTGTTTCCACAGTATATTGCCATAGGGAGAGATGTGGTAGTACATCCACTTGAGGACATACTTCTTCTCGTACTTTATGAGGAGTCTATTGCCGGGGTCATCGTAGTCCATACCCGCCTCCTTGGCCATCCTTTTTCTTCTGGCTATCTCCGCCTCGAGGTTGTCGATATTCTGCTTGGTCATCTCGTAGGTATCCCAGCTTGCATCGGAGAAGTCGTGCACCGCGAGTTCCCACTTGCCTTCCTTGTGGCACACACGGATGACACGGCAACTGCCATCTTCGGTTGCAAGTAGGGGAGAGTGTGTATACTTTGCGAGAGAGTCCACAAGTGGCTTGAACCGATACGGCAAATCCAGTTGATGCCCATAGATGTTGTCGAGTTCATCGGCCTGTGCCTGGGTGTGCGCGTATGCCGCCTTGAGGGCATCCTTGGATACATCGATGAAGTCTCCGGCAAAGTCAAGGTCTTGTCCGTTGGGGTCGGTCGCATTCGGTGTGCGGAAGTATCTCGAGGGATCGATCTTCTCCAGCCTTGCATACGGCATCTTCCTCTCGCTGTCGTAGCTATACGATGTGTTGTAGACTGCCGCTCCGGACACGAGGAATGTCTCGAACTGCCGTGCATCCATCTCGTGAGAGTTGTTCTGCGAGAGAGCCGCCTCGAGTGCGATGCTCATCATATCGGCAGCGAGTTGTGCATCCGCATTGCGGGAATACACGATGCTCTTGAACTGCGACCTGCGAAGCTGACCGATGACGTTACGCACATTTGGGCGGATGAGATTCTGCTTCAACGCCGGGCGTCCCTGGCAGGTGATGTACTGCTCCTCGGTCATAGCCTTGCCGTTGACCACTACGATATCCTTCCATTGGTCACCCTTGTAGTAGGCAGAACTGCGCCGTGTCTGTCTGCGGAACGGCTCCATATAGTCATATGCCTGAACGGACATATTCAACATTTTGAGAGCCTCCTCGGTCACGGGGAACGATGGCCCGGTGGGCACCTCGAAGCCTACGATATCCTTTGGCTTGGCGGCCTTACCGCCCTTTTTCTTCTTGGACATCTTCCTGACGTCCTGTTCTGTCAAGTTTTTCATATCCTTTATTAGTTCATTTCAAGCAGTCTATCAATAAGGTCTTCATTCCAAGTTCTGAGTTGTGCTTCTATCTCGGCCTTCTTTTCCTCATCGGTTTCTTTGGCCAACTGGTTTTTAAGTTTCCTCTGCTCCTTCTCGGCCTTATAGAACTCTTTCGCGATGTCATAGTACGCGCCACCATAGATTCGTGCCTTGCGTGTAATATCGTTATCCTCATCGGAGTACACATCCTTATCGCTTCCGAGAGGGCGGAGGCGACCGGAAACGCGGTCTTTAATCTCCTTAAAGTCGTAGTAGGCTCTCGTGTAGAAGTCCTGTTCGTTCTCCTCCTCCTTGTGTCTCCAGACATCTCCGATAATCGGGACTTCGGCTACCTTGAACTTCTCGCCCTCGGTGAAGGGGAATACCTTCTGCACGGCGGGGATGTCATCGATGAGCCTCGATATCTGCTTGAGGAGGGTGTACATACCGCCACCATATCCCTTGAGCAGGTGGTCTACCACTTCGGGGTTGAGGTTCATAGGGTTGAGGCCTATGCCACCCTTCGGAGGAAGACCTCGGTTCAGGCCGTAGAGTTTCTCGGCGAGAGCCACGAGAGCGGAAGGAGCACCACTGAACGCCTTCATATACTCGGGGTAGTTCTCCTGTCCCGTGTACTTCTTATAGATCGGAGCACCACTGAACGAGCGGTTGGTGAATGCCGCCTCCACGATGGGCGATACTACATCCGGCACGAGAGTGTTGTATACTGCCGCGCCGAGAGTGCCCATATCTGCCGAACCCTCTATGGGGTTGAGAGGGAGGATGTCCGCTGTCTGGGCTACGAGGTCTCCGGCGATACTGCCAAAACTGCGGTCTGCACGCTTGTCGTAAACGACGCCATTGATGATGTCGCCCATACCGAAGAATGCCCTCAACTCGATGGGGAGAGGTATCATCACATAGTTGTCACCCCATCCCACGCAGAGGTTGTTCCTGCGGATGTAGTCCGGCATATCGTAGTAGTTGTCATCATCATCGCCATCGCCAAGCATATAGGCAAGCCAAGTGTTTATCAGAGGTACGATTATCGCTCCAGCAGTCACAAGGCCAGCGAGGTTCGCTCCGGTGAGGGCGGCTCCCTTCTTGGTCTTGAACAGGTTGAGGAAGTTATTCATGCCCTGCATACCCGCATTGAAGAAGAAGTGGGTTGCGCCGAAGAACCGGGCCACGATTCCGGCGAGACCACGGCCACTCTGCGCTCCTCGTGTACCGAAGTTGACGGACACTTCCTTGGAGTCCTTAATGGAACGCTGGATGCTTCTACCCTGATCTCTCGATGTCTGGAAAGCGGTAAACCTGGTGAGGAGCTCGAATGCCTGGTTGAGGAACTCTACGCTCTCACCACACCAGCGAAGTGCCTTGCCCACGGATACCGTGCGGCCTTTCTTCATCATCTTCATCTCGCGCTCGATACGAGCCTTGTTCTGCTCCACGGAGTGGATGAAGGTATATCCGGTCTCTCCGCCGTTCTCCATAAACTCCTTGAAGGTCTTCTCGGTAGCAGTAAGGCCGGATGCATTGCGCATACCGCCATTCTCGTACTTGTTGAGCATCTTCATTATGGGAGCGCCGGTGCCGGCGAAGTTCTTCCACCAGTTCTTGCGGTAGTCGATATTGTATTTCGGCCCCTCCTTGGCGGAGATGGCCATCCTCGAGTAGATAGTATCCCTGAAGAGGTTGCGTGCAGTGAAGCCGAGGGAGTAGTTGGTGAACATACTCGACACATTGCGGTTCAGCATACGGAGTGCCTGTTCGATTGCACCCATATCCTTGCGCTGAGTATTGTTCACGGCTCGTGCAGCCTCGTTGTCGCCGTTAATCCAGATGACCTTCTGCTCTCCACCGATGTTGACTGTGATAGCGTGCTCCCTTCCGTGGAAGTCGTTGATGAGCGGGTAGGGGAGTTTCAGCCCCTTCTTGCTCTGGAAGGCCTCGCCGTTCTTGGCCTTGGCCTTCATCTCCTCCTCGAACTTGTTCCACTCCTCATTGACGCGCTCGGCAGATGCATTGGAAGGGATATTCGGCAGAGCAAGTCTGCACACCCTGTTACCAGCAGAATCGGTGCTTACCTCATACCAGGCGTTCTTGATAGTCGCAAGACTCTGAGGTATGTAGTTGCCGTTGGCATCGAGGCGGTTGGTATCCTGACGGGTTATCAGGTAGTTGTACAGGGCGGTCTTCGCACGGTTGCTTGCAGCGTTGGATATCTCGGTCTCGGCCATCTGCATGATGGTCGCGATGGGGTTATCTGCTATGGTTGTACGGCCTCCTACCTTCTTATACTTGCCGCCGAATCGGTTGTTTCCAAGTCCGAGGTAGCCATAGACATCCTCCGCCATATCCTGCTCGAATCCGCGCAGAGGGATGTAGTACTGGAACATATTCCTTACATAGTCGTAGGTGTCCCTCGAGATGTTTCCTCCGGCATAACTATGGCGAAGTATCTTGTCGGTAGCCTCCTTGGTCAGCCTCCAGAGTTCATCGATATCTTCCGCACCCACCTCGTTCTCGAAGTCGGCCACATACTGCCGTGCCTCATCCTCGGCATCCGCAACCATATCGGACTCATACCCATAGAGGGCGGTGAGGCCTGACCAGTCGCGTACTTCTCCGCGCTCGTTGTCATAGTACTCGTTACGCTCGAGGCCGTGCTTGGACATCATATAGCGGATGATGTCATCGTAGGCTTCCTTGCCTCCGAGTTTCTTCATGATTGCATCAATCTGCTTGAGTATCGGCATCCAATAGAACCTCTCGAAGTTCTCGGTCTGGGCGTGCGATACGGAAGACTGCTGGTTCTCCATAGTGAGATAGTCCTCGTAGTCCTCTATAGGCCTGTTGCCCGTAACCTTCTGAATCTCATCGATGAGGATGCGGACGGGGCGGTTCTTGTCCTGGAACTCGGTGACGATTTTGTTCCACACATTGGCCACCCTTCTATCGTAAGCCGCCCTCGCCATATCTGCTGTCGGCGTCACATTGCCCGGCTGACCTGCGAGGGACCAGCGAATCTGGTCATCCATTGCTTCTCTTGCGGTCTCTGCGATGGAAGGCCTTCTCTCGGGTTCGCCCTTCTCGCCACCGACTGCCCTCAACTCATCGAGGATGTCGTTGAACAGTTCCTCCTTCTCGCCTCCGGAGAAGTCGCGCTTGCCCCCGTTGAAGTCTTCCTCTTCGAGGCGGCGGTACTCATCAATCATCGAGAACAACTTCTTGGTGTCCTGCCCATAGGGCATCTCGCGCTCTATAGCATCGAATAGGACATTCTCCGACATCCACGGATACTCATTGCTTCCATCTTGGTTGTCGTACCTATCTGCGATGTCTGCGGCTACTTCGCGGGCATTTTGGTCAGAAAGGCTGAAGCGGGTATTGTTATTTCCAAAATTATTACTATCTTTGTCCCCGGATAAAGGCTCTGACTTGTCTGAGGCTTCCGCGATCGGTGCGGAGAGGTGCAGATATCTCAGGGCCTTTTCTTTGTTTATGTAGGTATCGTATCTCCTGTCCAGCCACCGAAGAACTCCTTCTCCGTTTTTGCCAAATAGTGATGTAACAATATTAAAGTCTACATCGTTGTTCTTGCCGACATTAACTGATACCAGCACATTCCCATCCTTAGTCTTTAACTCTGTCAGAATAGCCCTATCACCCGGTTTGCGGTGATTGTTGAATACGGCAATGGGGTCTGCCACGGCCAGCGGAAGGTCGCGTATTTCTCCATAGTCGAAGCCGTGAGTCTCTTTCTTGGAACGAAGTTTTGAGCCATAAAGACGCATCGGCTTATCCTGAACGCCAGCCTTCCTCAGCAACGATGACGGTCTTCCCAAATCAAAGTCGGTTGATTCTATACTCTTGGGTGTGAGGCCATCCAGCTTCTTATTGAAGGTATCGTTTGTCTGTTCTATCTCTTTCCGCTCATCCTCCGATAGTTCATCTACAGTGTCATCCATTGCAGAGATTCTATCGTTGACCCTTTCAAGAAGCGAGAACATCGTCTGCCCCTCCATCACGGAGGACTTCATCGCATCGTTGACATCCACGGCGTGGGCGGGGATTTGTTTCCCCTCTTCGAGAGTGATGCTTGCATCCCTTGTGGACACTCCCCACTGCTTGCCGTACTTGTTCATAAAGCGAGGGAGGATGTCATCATAGAATCCTTTCATACCCTCGCCACCAATGCGCATATCTTCAGCATCAAAGGTTTCTCCATCTTCCATACGCATCATCTTAATGGCTACTTCTTTGCCCACGATAGCGGAAAGGGGTTTTCCCTCGAGTTCTTCAAGATTAGATGATGTAACCACACCCTCTTCATCTACGGTCACACCTATCATTGATCCGGTATAAAGAACGAACCTTTTTCCTTCACCAACATCTTGCCGCTCTATCGCATTAACAATATGCCCAAGTCCATACCTCTCGGACTGCTGTTCTCCGGTAGTCCAAGCGACAACATCGTAGCCGTTCTCGGCGGCATAGCGGAGCATACGCTTCATCGTGAGTTCAGGCCAGTTCTTCTCGAAAGGAGCGGCAGGGATGCCATTTGTGGCTCTCCCAAGGGTAGCACCGGCCTCATTGCTGGCGGCTTCCAACTCTCTTAATCTCTGCTCCTCCTCATCGGTCATCTTGTCCATCCACCCAAGGTCATCATTGTACTTCTCCATAAGAGAGCGCCCATAGTTAAGTTGCGCCTCATTCGCCTCTCTCGCGGTTCTTTTAAGGTTCTCGAGTCCTGCCTCGCTGACTCTATACCCTTTCTCCCTCGCCTCCTGGTGTCTCTTGGACTGTATTTCATCGATGAAGAGAACCTTCTTGTCGGGCTTCTCGGCATCATACTTGGCTCTTACATACTCCTGCCACTTGGCTCTCTCCTCATTCTTCAATGCATCAAGTCTCGCCTGCTCTTCCTCGGTGGCCATCTGATAGTAAGGCTTCTCCTTCCCCTCATACTTGGCCATCAATTCTTTACGATAGGACTCAAGCGCGGCGGATGCCTCATTGTGCTCGGCTTCAATCTTGTCACGCTTGGCCTGACTCTCGCCATTATACTCTCCAGCATCTCCGAACCTCGCCCAGGATATTGCCCTGCCTTCTCCAGCATCGCCGAAGTGAATCTCATCGGACTCATTCCACGGTTCGATGGTCGGAACGGTCAAGGCTATCTCTTGCTTGTTGGTAAGACCCTCGGTGGTATAATCGAGGCGTGTAGAGTTTATCGGTCGGTTTGTCTCAAGGAAGTACTGTGCAGCCTCCACAGGGTTATCGTAGATATCGCGCTCGATATCCAACCATACATTCCCAGCCAGATTCCATTGAGGCGTGAAGGCATCGCGGAAGTCATCTCCGTACTTGTCGACCATCTCATCGAAAGCCGCCTCTTGCGGAGTTCCCTGCCACTTTTCCCTTGCCTCAAGGAGTTGCCCCTCTCTATAGGACTCTCCTCCCGTCAGGCCTGCCGACTCCCAATCTTCGCCATATTTCGCACGCATCTCATCCCAGAAGGCTTCGAGCTCATCCTCAATTGCCTCGATACGATTAGGGGCTTCCTCGAACAATGCTTTATATTCATCCTCGAACTTCTTCATCTTCTGAGCCACCTCCTGATCGGGAGTTCCGTAGAGGGTCTCCTCAATCTTTATCTCGTTCTCGCCGATGAAGTCGAGGACTTCCTGCTTGGTGAGTGTCTTCCTGTCGGAAGCATCGAGCCACATAGAAAGGCCGAGCCACTTGTCCTCTCCGGCTTTCAGACCGCCGTTCTTCTCAATCATCTTCTTCCACTGCTCCGGAGTGGCCTTGTCCTGCTTGATGGACTCTACGGCCTTCTCCGCGTTGCTGATGAAGATGCGCTGGTTGGCGTTGGAAAGGGAGAATCGTGTGTTGCCCTCCGGCCTGTAACCCTCATCGTAGTACCTGTCGATGTCGTTGAGGACTCTGTCTGCCCTTGCACCCTCATACTCGACATAGTGGTCTGTGCTTCCGTTGTTGTCGAAGTCAATCCACACATCGCCACGGTTGTGGTCGATGAGTCTATTCAGCCTTGCCCTCTGCTCTACACTCGGTTTCTTCGAGAGGTTGATCATCGCACCACGGCCATCGTGGATGCGGATTGCACCACGATTGATGAAGTCGGTCATAGATGTCTCCCTTCCCGAAGGAGTGTTCAGGTCTCTCTCGTAGTTAAGGTCTGCTATATCGCGGTGGTCTACATGTCTGTCACCGGCGAGATAACTACTATCACTATTGGGGTCAACCTGATGTCTGCCGCTGAAGTCGAGCATCGCACCATCGGGGAGCACATATCCGGCTTCCCTTATATCGTTGGTGGTGCCGAACCTTTCCTTGGCGGCATCGAAGAGGTCTGCACTCTCCCTGTACATCTCTGCTCCACTCGGAGCGAGAGAGTAGCGGGTATTGAGCATTTCCTCCACCTCATCAACGATAGGCTTGGCTTCGGCTTTCAGCCTCGTCTCTACCGCCTCCTCCTCTGCGAGTCCGCGTCTCATCAGTTCATCGGTAGAACCTAACGGCGAACCCTCCTGGGGAAGTTCGAATTCGAGTGCTCTTTGAGGATAATAGTCGAACCCACCTTCATCATTGGGCACATATGTGGTGAAGTCTTCAAGCATCTTGTAGTAGCCTTCACGCATATTGCCGTTCTCATCGTAGGCGAACTTCTCGAACTTGGGAATATAGTTGTGCTCCCTACACCAGTCGAGGTACTTCTTGGCGGCGGCATTGGGGTCGCCCTCGCTACGGAGGAGCTCGTTGAAGTTCGGCTCCTTCTCGTGGTCTGGCTGGCTCAACTTCTTGCCATCCGCATATCTCGTGTTCTGAGAGCTCGTGTAGTCGGAGAACTTATCGATGCCGTTGTATACGGCTATCTTCTTGTTAAGGCCACTCTTGTGATAAGGAATCACCATACGGATGTTGGGGTCAGCCAGCATCTTGAGGATGTGTGCATCCGAGATACCTACGGCAATCGTTCCGCAGTTCTCGCGATACCCTTCCGTGTTCTGAATCCTAACGGCTTCCTCGTAGGGGAATGTTTCTCCTTCCTGCCAAGTGTAGTTGCCATTGGCATCCAGACCAGGAGCAATACCACCCTCGACCACAGAGGGAACGAGCGACATATTTATCTTGGTCCCAGTAAGACCGAAGAGTTTCACAAACAGTTCCTCCTTGGTATAAGCGTGAGCCGGATACCTTCCGGCAGCAAGATCGGCGAACATCTGCATATAGTCAAAGACCATATGTGGCATAAAGTCGGAGAAGGACTGAATCCTCACACCGCCTACCTTGAATGCTTCCTCCGGAGACCAGTTGGATTTTGAAACCTCGCCCTGGTACTGAACATCGCTCTCGGCAGCCTTGGGACCGCCGCTTCCTTTCTTGGAGTTATAGAGTCCGAGGACAGCCTCGTTCTCCGCCTTGACAGCCTCGAAGCCACGGGTGGATATGAAGTCCTCCCTCTGCACGAACTTGCGGTCTTGGGGATTCTCGAGCAAGTGCTTTGCTATCTTGTAGGTCACCGTTCTGCCCGGCTTGTCCTTCTTGGCCTTGTCCTCAAGGTCGACTATCTTCTGAAGAGCGGCGATGTTAATCTGGTCATCACTCGCCTGGTCGAGCATCTCGGCGGCAATGTTATGCCTTCCGGTCTTGGCGAAGTCGAAGTAGCCAGCCTTAATCTTGCTCCCCCTCGGTATCAGTTTATTGACGAGGCCGTTATAGAGTTGCACGAAGTCATCGGCAACCTTGACCTGACGGAATCGCTTCGCATCCACGAAGCAGAGTCGGCACGCGGTCTCAAAGCCGTGGTTACGGATGATGTCCGCTATCCGTGCTATAGTAAGGTCGTCATTTGCCGAACCCATATACTGCACAAGATTCCGGTCAATCATATCATTAAGGATGGCATTCAATGCCCTACGCTTCTTGCATACGAGCGAAAAGTCGAGGTTCATACCATACTCGCTATTGGGCTTGATGACGGTATAGATGGAGTTGCCATTCCTATCACGAGCCACCTCCAGATCGTTCCACTCGTTGAATGTCTCGAAGTTTCCACTCTCGTAGATAATCTTCGCCTCATCGTAGACCTTGTCCATCCTTGAGATGAATGTCTCGCGGGAATCCTCCGAGAGGTTGCCGAGCTTTATCTGCTTGTCAACGAAGGAGATGAAATCATCCCGGCCACCATTCTCCCAGGTATTCATTGAGAAACGGGAGGTGTTGTCGGGGGTCTCATCGCTAACCATCTCATCAGTACTCGCCTTGATGCTATGCTGCGCATCGCCCTTTTCTTCTCCCTCTATCGGAGTCAGACCATCTTTGCCCTTGGCCACATGGCCCATATCCTCCAGCCTCTCTCTGCTTCGTGCGAGAGCGACTGCGAGGTCTCTGTCATTGAGGTCGAGGTTGATGTTCATCTTGGCGAGAACCTCCTTGACCCACGCGACTATCTTGTCCCAGAGTGTGGGGTTCGCATCGGTATTCTCTGCGAGGTGAGCCACATATTCATCTGCCGCCTCGCGGTGTATGCGGTCGAGGAGTGTCTGCTCCTTCTTGGTGAGTTTCCTTCCGGAGAGGCTCTTCGCCTCGGCAATCTTGTACTGCCTGCGGGTTTCCCCGGTCTTGGACTTGAGGGCATAGTCTGTCATCTCACGCCTGTCCTTCTCGCCCATTGAGTCGAATACCCTGTCGCAGAAGCCATCGAACTCGTTGCCCATCAGTCCGCGAAGACCATTATGGGCAACAACCTCGTGTGCTATCTTCGATGCGATGTACTGCTCGGAACGGCCTTGGAGTGCGGGAGCGACAAAGTATATCTTGCCGTTGTTGAACCACGCCTCGGGGAGCGGCTGTGAATGGTCGGCCATATATCTCTCCATTACCCTCCTTGCGTCCTTCTGGTCTTCCGGGATGTCATCGAGGCTTTCCACAATCACGATGTCGGTGTTGAGTGGCTTCGCATACTTCTCGATGGCAGCCTTAACCCTCTTGGTGCTGCGGAGAATCCTTCTCCTCTGGGCGAGGCTGAAGCCTCCTCTTGCCTTCTCATCGGGTCTTACGGAAAGGTCATAAGAGCCTTCTGCCCTCGGCTTGCCACCCCTGGTGTATATCTCCTCACGGCTATTGATTGCCCTTCCGGTGTCATCGATGCCGATGTCGTGGAGCATCCAGTAGCCATCCTCCTCTGTGAGCTCAACGAAGGGAGTGCCATTCGGTCCCCTCCTTCCAGCAACGATGATGGAGTTGTATCCCTTGCCATCGGTATCCATACCACGCACGATGCGTGCAGGATTGCCGAGGACACTCTGGATGTGGCGCATTGCCCTCGGATAACTCAACCCGGTGGCGGCGAGGCCGTATGCCTCTCTGCCTTCTGCGCCCTTGTCACCTATGCTGATGCGGATGGGTCCGGCCATCAGTCCGCTCTCTGCGGGGATGCTTCCGAAATCTATCGTTCCATCCGGCGCGGTGATGAACTGATTGCCATAATAGTCCTTCTCCTCGGAGAGGATAGGCTCATTCGCGTTCCTTGCCTGCGGCGCGGGAGTGGGTTCAGGTGTGGGTGTCGGCTCTTCTGCCGGAGTAGGTGTCTGCTCCGGAGTCTCCGCTACCGGAGTCTCTGCGGGGGTGGGTGCTACCTCCGGTGCTTCCTCTGCAACGGGAGCGACGGGTGCTTCTTCCGCAACTGCGGGTGCTTCCTCGACTGCCGGTGTCTCAAGGGCGGTCTTCACGCCCTGCCAGAATGCGAGAGCCTTCTGTGTGGCTTCCTTCTGCTCCCTTATCGCTGCGGCCTCTGCCTTGAACTGCGCCCTGTCGGTGCTCTTCGGCGTGGCCTTCTCTGCCTGATCTGCGGCTTTCTTGGCGGCGGCGAGGTTGTTGTCCACGAACATCGCGGCATCCTCTCCAAAGTCTGCAACGACTGCGCGTGCGCCAGCCTCCACATTGCCATCGTTCATCAGCACATTGTAGTCTACCTCCTCGGCCTCCGGCTCCTGCACCTCTGCCTGGGGTGCTTCTTCCTCTGAAGCCTGCACCTCTGCGGTAGGTTCGGTTCTGCTGTCAAGGGCGTTCTGCCCAAAGGAGGCGGCATCCATAGATGCAGTCTTCTGCCTTCCGTTCTGGTCGGTATAGGAGATAACGACACCGATGCCGTTGTCCTCCACTCCGGTGACGGTTGCATCTACGGGGTTGCCACCGATGGTGACCCGGTATGTGCCGTTGAGATATGCGTTGCCATCCTCGGAAGGTCTGCCATCCACGAGGGGCACTTCCGCCGTGGAGACGGGCTGTGTCTCTGCCACAGGCTCGAGTTCTGCGCCGTTATCCACCTGCTGGGGTGTCGGCTCTTCCTCTATGGTCTGCTCCTGGTTCGCGTATGCGCCGACGGGTCTGCCGTTGCTGTCAAGCACCAGTGAGTCCCATACCTGCTCTGCGGGGAGGTATATGTTGTTGCCTACATCTTTCTTCGCTCCATCGATGACTACCATACCATCCTCATCCACCACGGAGATGGTCATCTTACCGATGCTTCCATCCTCCTTGCGGAAGAGTACCGTGCTTCCCTCGAGGCTCTTCACCTCCTCGGACTTGGCCTCCGGACTGAGGGTCTTCGCCCAGCGCTCATAGTTCTGGCGATGTGCCTCCCTTATTGTCTGCGATGCGAAGTCGCTTGCATCCTCAAGGGTTACGGCCTGATCTATGGTAAGTTCGCTTGCGGGCACTGCGCTTACATTGCCCTCCATATCCATCACGAGGACTGGCATTGCAAGTCCCTCGCTCTCGGGAAGGATGACATTGCCATCCTCATCGACCTTGGCATCAGAGCTCTTTATGTATACGGTCTGACCTTCCCTGGTCTGGGCGGTCATCATATATCCGTTGTTGGAATGGTCTTCGAGGAATCTGTCGGCAGCCTCCTCATCGGAGGTTATCCTATCCGCGAGTGTCTTATTGATACCCTCCTTCATCGCATTGGCTCTCGCCATATTGAGGAGTATCTCGCTGCCCTTGGGGTCGGAGTCCTTGATGCGCATCGCCTCTGCATAGAGTTGCATCGGGTCATCATCGAGCATATCATCTGAATATCCCGCCTCTTCTCCGGCAGTCCTCGCGGCTTCCCACTGCTTATTGATGTCGTAGAGGTTCTGCTCGTTTGCCATCTCGCCTATTATCATCGCATCGGCAAGAGCACGCTTCTCCGCGCTGTCCGCCCACTCGTCGCCCATAAAGTTATCGGCGGCTCTCTTCTCCATAAGTGTGTACACATCAGTGAAGAAAGACTGGGGCAAAGTCCCTCCGTTATCCTTAACGCTCTTACCCATCTCAATGATGGTCTTGGATAAATCCTTGGGACTCATCTCGGCCATATTGTTCGCAAGGTTCTGCAATGCCTCACCGCTTAACTTACCTTCATCTACCAGTGGCTGGAGATGCTCGATGGCGGTCGTATATCTATCTTGCAGATCGCGGTAGCCGCGTATCGACCCCACGGCCTGTGGGAGTAGCATAGGGAGGAATGATATGGCCATAGTGCCGAAGTTCTCGGCTTCGAGGAGAGAAGGTAGTTCATCCTTGTCTCCAACAAATCCGCCCGTCAAACTACCGACGATGGAACTATTGGCCGCTCCTACGACCTCTTCAAATGGCTCTGAGAAGAAACTCTGAATGCCACCCCGATCCAGAACCTTCGCACCTTCTGTTAGGTATCTACTAAGCGTAGTGCCGATGGCGGTTGAGGGTGCCATCCTTGCAATACCCTTGAAAGCCTGCATCAAGGCCTTATCCATAACGATACCGCTATTCTCGAAGAAGTTATCGTTGATTGCCTTGAACTGCCCTTTAGCGAAAGCCTCCCACCAGCTCATCTGGTTGCCATCCTCATCTACGAGCATCCTGTTCTCGTAGATGTTTTTGTAGGTGGATGGCATCAACTGCGTTCTCGCCACGGTACCGGCGAGAGTTCCCACTACCTCGGGGAGTGCTTTGCCAAGAAGGTTCTTCGCCGCCCAACTGCTCATCGCCTTGGTCACGGCGCTCTTTGCGGCATTCATAACACCTCCAGTAAGGATGAAGTCTGCCATATACCCGGCACTCTCTGCCGCCATCTCTCCGGCGTTATATCCGGCAGTTTTATCGTGTGCCCTAAGGGTAAGCGCATCGGTGTAGCCTGCATAGGCCTTGAGGATGTTCATCTCCTCCTGACTCATAGTCTCGGCCATCTTCCTATCGATAACACTCTCAAGTGCGGCCTCTTTCTCCTTGTCGGTGTAAGGCCTGCCCTCCACGACATTGTACATCCCATCCACCTCTTTCGATGCTTCCTCTGCGGCCTTGCGCATCTTCTTCTGCACATCCAGCACGCGGTCATCATCGATGAGCTCGGAGAGTCCTCTCGTGATAAAGTCGAGAGATGCAGCCTTGTCTACCGCGCCGTGGATTGCTCCGTAGCCGGTGGCGTTCCAGTATTTGTTGTCCGCCTCGAGGAGTTTCTCGGTCCTCTTGTAGATTCGGTCTGCGGTCTCGTAGCCGATGGAAGGCATCTTGCCTCCCTGCTCCTTGTTCTCCTTCTTCGCCTCCTTGGTCTCGGCGAGAAGGTTCTGCTCGGCCTGATATATCTCCGGGGCGGCCTGTTGAGCCTTCTCTATCTGAGACAGTTTGCCACTGATCTTGTTGAACCTGTCCTGATTCTTTCTGACGAACTCTTCCGCCTCCCTCTGTTCGGGAGTCGCAAGGGTTGTAGTTGTAGGGATATAGCCTCCTCCGGCGGGGGTAGATACGGTCTGTATCTGGTCAGCAAGTGCTTTCTTTTGCAGATACTCATTGTAGAACTCCTCATCCTCACCAAGAGCCTCCTTCTTGGCGGTCTCGAGTTCTTCAAGACCCTTGCCCATATAGGGGTTCTTCTTCGCTTCCTTGGCCTGTGCCATAAGTCCGCGATAGCGAGGGGCATTCTTCTTGCGATAGTCGAGTGCGGCCTGCTCCTCCTCGGAGTATGCCCTTGTGGGTCCTCCGGGGACTTTGGTCATCATCTGCTCGTACTCATCGATGAATTCCTTGTTCTGCTGGTAGATGGGACTTTCCACATCAAAGTGCGGTGTCCGCTCTGCATTGCGTTCCCCGATCTTGAAGAACGAAGGGCGTTTCCTCGGCTTCGGCTCGGTGACCTCTGCATATGAGGCATCCGAGAAGTCGTTCATAAATTCTGGACGCTCCTTGGCGGTGATGGAATACTCCGAGCCTCCGGCGGTCATCTTGACCGTTGCATCCGGCATATCCTTTTCGAATTCTTCTACCTGACTTTCTGGGATGTCATATTGCTGGTCGCCAGCAGTATATCGAATGAGTCTATCGTCTGCCATTGCTAAAGAATGCTTTTATTCTCTTCCTACTTTTTTACTTTGTTCTTCTCCCACTTTTTTGCGGGGTCTACCGATGATGTTGCAGAACCTGCTGGTGCATCCGGTGCTAATACTCCCGCTCCAGGGGAAGTCGTATTCCCAGCCCCATTTGCGGTAAATGTTTCTGCGGGTGCTGCCGTCACTGATGCGGTAGTCCCACCTCCATTCTTCTTGCCTGAGCCACCTTTAGTGTTTCCCTCGATTACGGTCTGTATGATGGGCTTCATCTCATCTGCCGTCATCCCCAATCCCTTCATCGCAGAGATGTAGGATTCCAGGTTTACGCCATATGTCTGAACGGAAGCGATGCCCTTGACCCTTGCCTTCGCCTCGGCATCCGCAGCAATCTTCTCGAGGTCTGCGACACTCTTGGCTTTAATGAGGCCCTCCTGAATTGCTGCCTCGTAATCCATCAGAGCCTTCTTGTCTTCGATGGCGGCCTTCTGCCTTGCCAACTCGAAAGCATTCTTTATGTTGAGCATCTCTCTCTGGGCGTTCATCCGGGATTCCTCAAGGTCTTTGCGTGCCTGTATCTGACGCTCGTAGTTCTCGCGGTTGAGGCCGTATGCTCGGCTCTCGCGGTCGATGTCGGCCATCCTGTCGGAGAAACTCTGCGCCCTCTTGAAGGCATCGATGTATCCCTGCTTCGTGCCGTTGTCGTTCACATCAGAGGTGGCGAGTGTCACGGGGCCGTTGCCGTTTGCAAATGCGGATGCGCCCCAGGCCACTGGCTTGAAGATGTTCTGGAGGACACGCCCCCTTGCCTGCATCATCGCGGTGTTGTATGCACGCTCCCTCTCGGTGGCGAGGTTGCCCTTCGCCATCTGGAGCATCTCTGCATATGTCCACGGCTTTGGATTGGGGGTAGGGATGATGTCTGCGGTGGCGGTGCTGACGGGGTTCTGGACCCTCGCCCTGCCGGAGAAGACATTGCCCACATCCACCCTGGCGAGTTGCTCCCCGGTATTCGGCCTCTGCTGCGCGGGAGCGTTCACTCCCTCGACATCGCTATCGGTGAAGTCCTGTCCGGTGGCGGCAGGTCTTGACTCCACATCACTATCGGTAGAGTCATTAATGACCATCTTGTTCCTTGCTATTCTCTGTTCCTCTTCGGTCAGAGGGGTGTTCTTCTTTGCCATAGTCTGTCCTCCTTATGATTGTGCTCCGAACAGGTTGCCAAGCGTAGCGTGATTGCCCGTCTTGTTGTAGTAAGCGGTGTCGTAGTCGAGCATACCGGATGCGAGGGTGCTGCCCCAGTCGTTCCACGCCTTTCCGTTGGCCTGCGCCGCAGCGATGTTCGCCTGGGCGTTCTGCGTGTCGAGGGCGAGTATCTGGTTGTTCAGCGCCCTGCGCCTCTGGTCTTCGGACTGAAGCAGACTGGAGTATGCGTTGGATATCGCATCGTTGCCGGCCTGTTTCGCCGCAAGAGTGTTCTCGAATGTGGCGTTGCCGGCAACGGCTCTGTTGGCCACGGCCTCGTTGTTCTTGGCAATTCTCTCATCTAACTGACGGAGCAAAGCCTGATTGGACACATTGTCCAGGGGGCTGGTGTATAGATCGGTATACAGGCGGCTTCTATTGTTCTGGTAGTTTTCCTGCTGTATCTTCTGCGCCTTGGCATTGGAGATGCTTTGACCAACCGCTCCCGCAAGCGCCAATATCGCAGATGCTGCTGCAAGTGAAATCATATCTTCAAGGTTTTATAATGCTCCCAAATGTACCGCACGGGAGCAAAATTGTTTACACAATTTGTGTAAATCCCCCCGGCCTTAATTGCTAAACTTGCATTGACAACCAATTAGATACACGATTTATGGCAATGACACTGGCGGAGGAAAAAGAGTTCTGCTACATCTATCTTCTCAAACGGCACTTCAAGGGTGACACCACGGCTCTCGCACGGGTATTCACCCTCCGTAGGGAAGACATAGCGAAGTACGAGAAACGCTGGAAGGATGCCGTTCACGATGCGATATATGCAGAGAACGAAGGTCTGAAGGCGGAAGAGCCGAAGGCACCGAGCATCAGGAGTATCAAGGACAGGCTTCTCCGGAGGATATCCGATGTCCTCGACAAGGAAGAAGACCCCTCCAAACTCGCCAACACTTATGCAAGGCTCTCCGAATTCCAGCAGTCAGTGGAGCAGCAGACTTCCACCACGAGCATCACCGATGCGGTGATGGCAAGCATCAAGGGTAACAAAAAGAAAATAAAATAAGAATTCTTATGGAACACAGCGAACTCAAGTTCAGCGGCATCAACCGGAAGGTGTCCGACTATGGCAACGCCGGGGCGTGCGAGGAACTGATCAACCTCAGACCCCTCGAAACCGGACTCGAGGTAGTAAAGAAGAAGGGTGCCCTCGTCAGTGCCGGCACCTACACCAACCTTTTCGTACACCACACTTCTCTCGGAGATGTGTATATCGGCGAGATTAAGACCGCATCCAGTATAGCCTATTACTACCTCAACAATTCTTTTGGGGTCGCAGGGGGATTCGGCACATTCTCGGCTAACACAGCGATTGCGTTTCTTGGGGACTATGCGGTGATATCCGACAAGGAGAACTATGACACCTCGGTGTGGAAATGGAACGGGACTAATTATATCGCTATGGGGTCGGAGGTCCCCGGCGTGAACATCGAAGTAACCTACGAGGATTACCCCGCCACTCCTCCCGCCGATCTCGAGGCTCTTGTCGCAATGTCCACCTGCGTGGATGAGTTTATAGCTGACATCGAGGCACAACCCTCTGCCGCCAGAATGAGGGTGCTGGAGGAGCGGATACCCACGATGATGGAGTATGTCAGGGACAATAATCCCGGGCGCTGCTACGGTATGTGCATCCTCGCGTTCAACTACACCCTTATCACGGGAGAGGAGTTCTGGACATTCAAATATGTTCCAGTCGACCCCTACTACGACCTCATCTTGGACTACACCCCGGAAAGTAGCACCTGGTCAACCGACGACTACGCCCTACTTGTAACCGATTGGGCAACACCGGAAACGCGCAGTTGGTATCTATCTATGCCCAGTTCGAGGATTAAGGTAAGGATAACCACCACGGGTCTATACAACGCAAACACCTCGCTGATAAAGTGCGTGAATGTGTACTCCACCGTGCCTACGGCACCCTTCAGGCTTGGGACTTTTGCCACGGATGGTACCTCCAGTGTCGCAATGCTTGCATCCCCCGACACCACAGCCTACACCGAATACGCATCCAACGCATTGTTCTACAAGCAGTTCTCTATGAACCTTGCGGAGACCGCCCAGGCCGACCGCTACCTCCAGTTCGGCTCCTCGGCATCCATACGGGCACGCCCCGTGATGAAAGTCGACGCCGGCCCCACCCAGAGG
>JAEEGL010920264.1_pt1 | contig 27768 bp, 19 predicted proteins | sample 9134231 | NCBI WGS metagenome assembly JAEEGL01 (sample SAMN16246548, study PRJNA631951) | gut metagenome | biome: gut microbiome; feature: rumen; material: fiber-attached | host: Bos | place: Iran: Karaj | collected 2018-10
CGTGATCGAGACGGGATCAGCCGTGCCCGAAGGCACGACCGCGGGTCTTACCGTTGAACTGTACTGTTACGATGAAGATATGACTGTCTACGATCTCGGCGCGGTCGACGGCTCTTCCGGCAGGCTCGTCGTAGATTTAGGCAGTCTGATACCCGCCGGCAAAGATTTCAGCTGTCAGCTGAAATGCTCCGGCTCTCAGGGTCAGGCGCTCGACTTCACCTGCGTAATGATGACCGACACGGCAGCACCGTAAAACAAAATAAAAACGGCGTCTTCCCGTATGGGACGACGCCTGTTTTATTTTATTCTATTCTTATATTACTCTGAAAAGTCGTTCAATCCGGTGATATCAAGCGCTTTTTTATATTTTTCGAGGCTTATCACCGGGTCGCCGCACAGATACGTGTTGCGGTACGTACCGCCGTCGTATTCCCACTCGATAAGATAAAACGCGTGATCATCAAAACCTACGTACGCCGCGGTCGCGCTTTCGTTGTCTTTTAACGTGATGACGCCGTTTGCAATCTCCGTTTTTTCGAAGTCACCCGTGGCGTCGGGCGAAAGAACGCCTATGCGGTAAACGCGGTATTTGCAGTCGGCGTCTTTTTGCAGGTCGTTCACGCCGCAGAGCCTTACGCACGTTTTGCCGCCGCGCTCCTCCGGCTCGTCGAACATGAAGCAGACCGGCTGCTGAGAACGGCGTATGTAGTGATACGCGAGCTTTTTACCATAATAATAATCCACTACAGCGTCCGAAATCTGCGGCCAGCCGTCGATCAGGTTCCACCAGATTATGCCCGTGCGCCGCCATTTCGACAGTCTGAACCGTTCGATAAAGAACTTCATCGCCTCGGCCTGCGATATCTGACTTGCAAGCGCAAAGTCACACAGTCCTTCCGGCACCGAGCCGAACAGCGTTTTTATCTGGTTCACCATAAGAGCGGTGCGGTACGCAAACGGCGCGTTCTCGGAGAGCTCGGGCGAGGAGCCGTGCACGCGCCATTCCGCGTTCGACGTATATCTGCCTTCTTTTTGCAGTATTTTTTCGTCGTACCAGTGATAAAGGTTTTCTTCCGATATGAATTTTGCAAGCGACGAAGGCGAGGGACAGCCGTGATATCCGATCTCGCTTGCAAAATGACATAACGTGCTTTTATAGTATTCGCCTTTGTAATAGTCGCGCGGTCCCCAGATATGATCTTCGGATAACGCGCCGTATCCGTCGCCGCCGCCCGATCTGAACCCTTCCTCGTCGATATACGGAGAGGAGGGAAGATACGGACGCGAAAAATCCTCGGCGCGGAGTATCTCGGGTATCACGCGCCGCGTTATCGCGTTGCCGTTCGGGTCAAGCGTGACGCCGCTGCCGTACATATACGAGTAATCGCATTCGTTGTCGCCCGCCCAGAGTATTATGCTCGCGTGGCTGCGCAGACGCTTTACGACCGAGCGGACCTCGTCGCTTATCATGTCGTAAAAATCCTCTTCCTGCGGGTATACTCCGCACGCCATTGCGAAATCCTGCCAGACCATTATGCCGTGCTCGTCGCACAGATCGAAAAAGCGGTCGCTTTCGTAAACGTTGCCGCCCCAGCAGCGCACGCCGTTGCAGCCGGTATCGAGCAGAAGCTCAAACGCGCGGTCGAGCCGCTTTATATCGTTTGAATGGAACGCGTCGAGCGGTACCCAGTTAGTGCCGAGATAAAATATCTTTTTGCCGTTTATTATGAACCGGAATTCGCCGCTGCCGTCTTTGTCGGTCGTACTCGTGCGCTCGAGGCGCACCGTGCGTATACCGACGCGCGTTTTATATTCGTCGACCGGCTCGCCGTTTTTACAAAGCGTTACTTTAACGGTGTAAAGCGACGGCTCGCCGTAATTTTTCGGATACCACAGCTTTGACGACGGCACGTGTATTTTAAGCGTTCCGCAGACACCGTAGATGCGGTTTTCGGCGTAAAACCGGCTGTCTTCGCATACGCCCTCGGCTTTGACCGAATAATCCTTCAGGCCTCCGTCCGAAATATTGAGCGTATAGCGCAGATATAACAGCGAATCTCCGCCGTCGACGGCTTTTACCGTGTATATGAAAGCGTCGGCGATCCCGTCGTCGGGCTTGCTTATAATATATGCGGAACGCCAGATGCCGCCCGTCGGTATGCGCGGCATTATATCCCATCCGCAAAGCGACGGCGCGCGTCTGATATACAGCATATCGGACAGATACTCCAAAGAAGCCGAATTCGCGGGAGTCGGGCGCGTCCCGTTCACACGCGACGCGGGAATGATGTGTATGAATATCTCGTTATCGTCTTTCAGAAAGCTGCCGGGGATACACAGCTCGTGAGTTATCAGCATATTGGCGGTACTTCCGATAAAACCGCCGTTTATAAATACCGCGGCAAACGTGTCGATCCCCTCGAAGCGCAGACAGATCCGCCCGCCCGTAACGGAGGGGAACCGTCGGTAATAGAAAAGATGCGTATCTTCATAGTTTTGCAGATCGAGGATGTTGAGAGAATAATAAGGATCGCCTGTTTTACCGGTAAGATAAAGGTCCTGACCGAAAACGCCGGGAACTTTCACCGTCAGTTTTTCAAGCGGCGGCAGATCCGCCGAGCACTGCGGTTTTCTGCCGAGTTTTTTATATTCGCTTTCTTTCATATACGACAGCGTCCATTCGCCGTCAAGCTCAAACAATATCTTATCCATCTTTTATCCGCCTTTTTTTGCTTTATGATACGATTATAGACCGCGGCGTCGGATAAAGCAATACCCATTATGCAAATTTTCGGTAAAATTACGCGGTCCGCCCCGCTTTCCGCGTTGACAAATCATATCCGGGGTGTTATAATCGAAATGAAATATATTTATTGGAGTTTATAATGAAAAAAGAATCTGCAAAGATAATCGACGGGCTGATAAACAGATATCCGTCCCTGTCGGTATGTAAAGACGATATAATAAAACTCGCGGACGCGCTGATACTCTGCTGTAAAAACGGCGGGAAACTGCTTGTTTGCGGCAACGGCGGTTCCGCCGCCGATGCGCAGCATATAGTCGGCGAATTGATGAAAGGCTTTTGCAGCAAAAGACCGCTGAACGGTAACGAAAAAGCGGAACTTCAAAAATACGGCGAAGAAGGCGCGCTGCTCGCAGATAAACTGCAGTCGCCTCTGCCGGCGATATCGCTTTATAACGAAACGGCGCTGATCACCGCGTACTGCAACGACGCCGATCCGTCTCTCGTATTCGCTCAGCAGGTTTACGCGTTGGGTAAACCCGGCGATCTGCTTCTTTGCATAAGCACCTCCGGCAATTCCGAAAACGTGTTCCTCGCCGTGCCCGCCGCTAAAGTAAGGGGGATGACGGTCGCCGCGCTGACGGGCAACACCGGCGGCAGACTCAAAAACGTCTGCGATATTTGTATAGCCGTACCCGAGACGGAGACGTATAAGGTCCAGGAGCTTCATTTGCCGGTATATCACGCAGTCTGCCTTTGCGCGGAAGAGGAATTTTTCGGGTAAACGAATGAAACTTATAGGGATCGATATAGGCGGGACTAAATGTTCCGTGGTCACGGGCGACGAAACAGGCCGCGTGACCGGCAAAGTGAAAATCGAAACGAAAGGCGTAAAAGAAACGCTTAAAAGCATCTTCGACGCCGTGCGCGCCGCGCTGCCCGCCGACGCCGTCGGCATAAGCTGCGGCGGACCGCTCGACGAAAAAAACGGCGTCATACTTTCGCCGCCGAATCTTCCGGGGTGGGACCGTATCCCGATCTGCGATATGATCGAAAACGGATTCGGCATAAAGTGCGCGATAAAAAACGACGCCGACGCCTGCGCCGTCGCCGAATGGAAATACGGGGCCGGCAAAGGCTGTGACAATATGGTGTTCCTCACGTTCGGTACGGGTATGGGCGCCGGGCTGATAATAAACGGCGCGCCCTATTCCGGCGCTAACGGCAACGCGGGCGAGGCGGGTCATATAAGGCTTGCCGCGCGCGGTCCGGTCGGATACCGTAAAGCCGGCTCGTTCGAGGGCTTCTGCAGCGGCGGCGGGATAAAACAGCTCGGTGTTTCCGCGGCAAAAAAGCTTTTCTCAAAGGGAGCTTCCGGCCCTCTGTTCTGCAAAACAGAAGACGAATTGCCGTCGATAACCGCAAAAAGCATAGCCGAGGCGGCGTATAAAGGCGATAAGACAGCGACAGATATATATAAAAAATCGGCGCGGTATCTCGGCGCGGGGATATCCGTGATAATAGATCTGCTGAATCCCGAAGCGGTCGTTATCGGCGGCATCTATCCGCGCTGTGAAGATCTTTTGCGCGGCGAAATGACGAAGGCGATAAAAAAAGAAGCGCTTTCGTTTTCCGCGTCGGCTTGCCGCATAGTTCCGGCGTATTTCAAAGACGGTATAGGCGACGTCGCCGCCCTTTCGGCAGCGGCCTTTCTTGCGGAGCGGATCGCGGGGGAAAAATGATATGGAATACGTAAAATTCGACATAAAAAAGGAGAGGTGGCTTTATGAATATCGCTGCGCGTTTTTCGTTCAATTATAACGGCAGACCTTTTGACTTATCCGGCGCAAAGGTGACGCCGGCGGATTACGGATTTTTATACGAGCTGTCCGACGGGCTTTGCATAGAGCTTCGCAAGCGTGAATACCCGAAATATAACGCCGTCGGCTGGACGCTCTGGTTCGAAAACAAAAGCGGGACCGAAAGCGGTCTGATAAGCGATATATGCGACTGCGACTCCGCGTGGTGCTTCGGCGAAAACGGCGGAAAATCACGGGTTTCGGTATTCGGTACCGCGGGTAATCTGGGTTACGAAACGTACCGGTACGCGGATCGGATCGCGCGCGAATTCGAGGTGACGGAGAGCGTGCTGACACGCGGCGGCTCGCTCAGTTATCATCCGCGCGGCGGGAGATCGTCAAGTTATCAGATGCCGTTTTTCGATATTTATACGCAAGGTCACGGGCTTATCGCCGCCGTAGGATGGTCGGGGCAGTGGCAGGCTTCTTTTTCGCACCTCGACGGCGATATCATTCAGATAAAGACGGGACTGCAGTACACCGCGTTCAAGCTCCGTCCGGGCGAGCGCATACGCACGTCGTCGGTCGTTTTACTGGAATATTACGGCACGCAGACGGACGGGAGCAACGCTTTCCGCCGCCTTGTCAGATACGAGCTTTGCCCTTATACGCCGGACAGCTTTCCGTTTGCGATCGAGGGTATGGGCATGCCGACGGAAAAACATTTATATCATCTTGCAAAATTCAAAGAATACGGCGTAAAAGCCGATTATTACTGGATAGACGCGGGCTGGTACGGCAAAGGCGGCGCGCCGGGCGCGGGCGACTGGTACAAGCAGGTCGGCAACTGGCAGGTGCGGGAAGACGAACATCCGGACGGACTTACCGACGTCGTTGCCGCCGCGAACGGCGAAGGGATGAAGTTCCTCCTGTGGATGGAACCTGAGCGCGTTTATCCCGGCACGGATATCGCCGCCGCCCATCCCGAATGGCTGTACCCGCTCGACGGATTCTATATCCTTCTGCGGCTCGATCTCGACGAGGTGCGCGAATATCTGTTTGATATGATCTGCGGCTTTATCGACAGACTGCATATAAAATGCTTCCGTCAGGATTTCAATATGGAGCCTTTGCAGTCGTGGCGTATAACCGATGAGATAAACCGCGGCGGCATGAACGAGATAAAGTATATAATGAATCTTTACAGACTTTGGGACGACCTGCGTGCAAAATATCCCGATCTGATCATAGACAACTGCGCGTCCGGCGGACGAAGGACAGATATCGAAACGCTGCAGCGTTCCGTTCCCGTATGGCGTACCGACGCGTTCTGCGAGCCTGACTGCGACGCGGACGCGATACAGACGCAGATTTTCGGCTTCAACCGCTTCATACCTTGCGCCGGCGGCGTTTGCAAAAGACCGGGCGACACCTACGCGCAAAGAAGCGCGTACTCTCCCGCCCTCGTCGGCAGCTGGTGGTGGACCGACCGTCCCGAACCGACGAAAGAACAGTTTGAATGGATGGCGCGCGTGTGCGAAGAATACAGACTTCTTCGCCCGTATTTTTCCTGCGATTTTTATCCGCTCGAAAACTGCGGCTGGTCTTACGGTCACGGCGGCTGGGCGGCTTACCGTTACGACCGCCCCGAACAAAATGACGGCGTGGTTATGGCGTTCCGCAGGTCAGGCTCCTGCTGTGTCACCTCGTCATACGTTTTGACGGGACTTGACCCAGACGGCATTTACACCGTCACTGACATCGACACGAATGAGGTACGCGAAATACCGGGCAAAACGCTTTTAACGGGAGGTTTGAGCGTAACTATACCGAACCGCCGCGAAAGCAAGGTATTATTATATAAGCTCAATTAAAATCCAATAAATAAAGGGGTTGTTTAAAAACCTCGCCGATATTACAGGCGATCAAACAACCTCTTTTTGTGTTTTATAACTGAAAAACCATAAAAAATACAGTTTATAAATACCGTTATCTTTCGGTCGCGTCGCTTTTCTTCACCGGACATTTGCGCGCAGCGCCGCGGCGGGGATCCCCCCACCTCCTCGCCGCGGGATTTTATTCGGTTTTCTTTGAAGAAAACCTTTGCGTACCGACACTTATTATCATTTTTATAGGTTACAGCTATTTATTACGCAAAAAGGCTGGTTATCCGCCTGAAATATTATTCAGGTTTTTAAACAGCCCCTTTATTTTTTTAACCGATACGTTCGCCGAGCTCAAATCCGTCGTCGGTCTCGGTTATCATAAACAGTCTCGGGCGCTCGTTCGGGTTGACGTTCGGGGAATGCAGTATAAGATACGACTTTCCGTCAATGCCGTCGAAGATCATTCCGTGACCGCCGTCGTCGTCGTAAATGAATTCTTTTGCATGGCGCCACGGACCGAGAATGCTTCCGCTGTCGCTTATCGCCAGCGCCTGCACGTACCGGTACTGCGGGCTGGCGTGAAAGCCCGACCAGAGCAGATACAGTTTGCCGTTTTTTCCTTTTCTGAAAAACGGGCCGTCGGTCACGAAATTGTTTCCGTTCGGATCGATCAGAGAATGCGCCCAGTCGGCGTCTCCGGCGCGCAGTATTACGCGAGATTCTCCCGCCGGCGCCGAAAGGTCTTTTTTGAGCGGCATAACGTCGATCGTTCCGTTTCCGATCTGCGTCCATTCGTGGCAGAAAGCGGTCCACGGCGTACCGTCTTCGTCAACGTAAAACGTCGCGTCAAGGCAGACCCAGCCGTCGGGCGTTATGGGTCCGTCGGTAAACGGCAGAAAGGGTCCTTTCGGACTGTCGCTTTTCAGTATCTGCGAACAGCGGAGGTGCGTTTCGCTTCTGAAGCTCGCGAACATATAGTACGCTCCGTTATATTTATAGACCTCGGGAGCGAAAAAATCGCGGTCCGCCCAGAAGTCGGAAGGTCTTGTAAAGCACTCGAACGGCTCGCTCCACTCGACAAGATCTGTCGACGTATATACGTCAAGTCCCTGCCACGGCACCGCTCTTGCGTCAAAGCCGCGGCGGGTGCCGTATAAATAGTAAACGCCGTCTTCAGCAAAAACGAACGGGTCTCTTAAATGGATATCACACAGTTTCACGGTAAAACCTCCAAAGTTCTGATTCTTATCTGAATAATATACGTTTTACCGTCCGATTTCAAGAAATATTATGTAAATTATCAAAATAACCGTTCTTCTTTTCCGCGGTACTTGAAAAATTCATCATTTCCGCGGTATAATATCAACAAAGATTGAAAAAACGCTCTGTTTATAAAATTGAAAAGGAATGCGCCTGCTGTTCGGGCAAAAAAAGAAAATGAAAAAAATGTTATGCGTAATACTCGCCGCCGTTATGCTCGGCTGCGCCGCCGCCTGTACGGGAAACGAAATTCAGACGGATACCGCCGAAACTGAAAAAACGATGCAAACCGCGAAAGTTACGGAAACGGAAGCCGTAACGGAACCCGAGGTCACGGTACCCGAATACGAGGACGTCGGACTGACCGCGTATCTTTACGGAGTCGACAGGCGAAAAACTTTAGAGTATGACTTTTCAAAGTACAAATACAGCGCGCTCCGCGCCGATTCAAACCTCGTTTTTACCTCAAACGAGGATTACAAGGTCGATAAAAACGGCCTCACGATAACAGACAAAGGCTGGAACAGCGTGGGATTTTCCCATACGCTTACGGAGTCTTATACCGCAAAGGCCTCGGTGATCAACCGCGGCGCCGTCAATAACGTCCGTACGGTAATGTTCGGCGCGCGAGTAACGAGAAACAACCATTTATATATAGACAGCGGTATATGGTTTACTTTCTCGGGCAGTTCCGTCTTCGCCACGGTCAAGAACGGGTTTACATCTCTTGTCGGAGATGATTTTGATTTTGACGCAAAAGACGGGCTTGACCTGACGATCAAGGACGACGGTACGGAGATAATCTGTTACGTCGGACAGACGCAGGTCGCCCGCGCGGTCGTTACGGATGAAAACCTCGTGCTTTACAATAACGACGGCGCGGAGGTCGCGCATACGCCCGACCTTGCGCGCATCGCACACGGCGACACGCTCGGCTACGTTCGCACTATGTCGCATTTTGCAAATTCGTCGACAAGATCGATGAGCTTACAGACCGGTAAATATTTGCCTTACGCGCCTGACGACACGGTCACGGAACTCCGCAAAGGGTATGATCATCTGCTCTGCGGCAAGACGATGATACGCGCAAAATACCCGATCACGACGATTGAAGGCGTGACGTATCTTGACGCGGCCGCGGCGGCCTCGCTGTTCGGTTTTGACTGCAAAATCTCGGACGGCGGCGACTCCGTTACGCTCACGCGCGACGGCGCGGCTCTGACTTATAAACAGGGAGCCGCCTCGGTCGAACTGAACGGAGAAGCGCACAACTGCCCGACGGCGGTCATACGCGACGGAGTTATGCTTATAGCCGCCGACTGTCTTGCCCGCTGGCTCGGATATACGGTGACGGCCGCTGATTCATCGGTATATATTTCAAAGTCCGAAACGTCGCTTACGGAGGAGAGAAAACAGGAAATGAACGACAGATATAAGCTTTACGGCGACGTAGTCTATAACTACGACGACGTTCTGATAGAAAAAACGGGCGTGGGAAAATATCAGCAAACGCCGTATGAGGACCGTCTTGTAGGCATAGCTTACTCCACGTGGCTCTGCCCTAAAGTGATCACGTGGGGCAAAAGCTCGTGGGATACGCCGCTTTACGGAGAATACTATTCCGACGACAAAGATATGATAGCCCGCCACGCAAAGCTGCTGCGCGACGCGGGAGTGGATTTCGTATTCGTTGACTGGACTAACAACACGACCTACGACCCCGCGACGATGCGCGAACAGCTGTCCGATTTCCGTATGATTGAAGAAGCGACGGATCTGCTCTTTGAGATATGGTCTCAAATAGAAGGCGCGCCCAAAATATGCATTTTCGCGGGTCCCGGTCATTCGGGTCCGGAAAACGTCAAAAACGGCAAGCACCAAAAGAAGGTGGATCAGATATATTCCTCGTATGTGGAAAAATATCCGGATATGTACTTTAACTACGAGGGCAAACCTCTTCTCATGTGCTACGGCGCGACGCCGAACCAGTACGGCAGAAAACCGACCTGGAAAGACAAGCGCTTTACGATCCGCTGGGTAACCGGCTACGTCGGTCAGCAGTCCGATCTTTACAACAAAAAAACGATGGCGACGCAGGGTTGGTGGAGCTGGGAGGAAAGAGGTCTTCAGACGTTTTCCGTACAAAACGACCGCGTCGAATGCGTGACCTGTACCGCCGCGAGCCGCAAACAGGGAAACGAAGGCGACAGCGGCTATATACCGGCATATGAACGCGATAACGGTCTTACTCTCAAAAAACAGTTTCAGCGCGCAAACGACTTAGGCGCCGGCATGGTGATCCTCGTTTCGTGGAACGAATGGACGAAAGGAGAACAGCCTTCGCCCGAGGAATCGAAAGATCTGGAGCCGTCAAAAATACACGGCACGTTCTATTACGATCTTTTGTGCGAGCAGATAAAGAAATTCAAAGGGCAGATCGCCGGGAAATAAAAAACGCTTATGAAAAAGTATTTACTTGTACTTATTGCAAGTCTTATCGTATTTCCGGTTTGCTTCGCCTCGTGCGCAGAAAAGCAAACCGCGACGGAGGAGGAGAGCTCAATGACCGATACGGAACTTATAACGGAAAAGATGACGGAGAAGATAACGGAAAAAATAACGGAGGCGGAAGAGCAGTCGCCGTATCTTATCGCCGACCCGTGCCGCGTGGATTTTTCCGCGTTTGATAAAGAACTGTTTTCCGCCTCGTTTTCCCGCGGAAACTGCGCGTCGCCCGAGCTTACGGCGGACGGCGTGCTTATTACCGCAAACAAACAGTCGCGCGACCCGGGCATATATTTCCGGATAAACAGTATGTATAAAGCCGCGGGCTATCCGTCGAAAGACGGAACAAATTACGTGCCGTTTACGCCCGAGGAAATGAAAGTCATAGTATTGAAGATACAGGCGGAATGGGGCGGCGCGTTTGAGATGTTTTACGCGACGGGCAGTATAAAAACCGCGCGGGAGGGATATTCGATCATCTGCGTTTACGGCGGCGATTCGGAGTTTTTCGGCGAGCGCAAAACGCAGTATCTCATATTTGAAGCGGATAAAAAAACAAAAGGCTGGAAAACGTCGTTCAACGACAAGTTCCGCCTTGATTATACAAATTACGTCGAAGAGGGCGATACGTTCCTTATTCAGTCCGCCGCGTTCTGTACAGATCGCAAAGAAGCCGAAGAATATATAGCCGCCGATAAAGAAGAGGATACGCCGAAGACGGTCGAAAAGGGCTATTACGTATGCTTATACGAAAACAGGCTCGATAAACCGAAAGACAACGTAAAGGGCGCCGTTTATCAGTCGCTTGACGAGGCGAAGACCGCTTGCGACAGGCAAAAGAAATACGGTTACCGCGTAGCCGACGAGACCGGCGCCGTCGTATATACGCCTTATTCGCTTTTGCAGTGCGATCTTTTGCGCGAGGGCCATTATATCACGGAGTACGCGCGCAAGACCGGATTCAAATACGGCGATTCCTGCACGAATCCCGGTATAAATCACAGGCCCTTGCGCACAAGCTGCGACAGGCTCGTCGACTGGATCCTGTACCGTGCGGGTTATACGGATCAGCCGCTCGTTCAGGGCTGCGTGGTGTCTAATCTCATTCCGTGGTGCGAAAAAAAGGGATTTGAAAAGATCACGAAAATCGAAGAATTGCAGACGGGCGACATAATATTCGTCAGACCGGATAAAAACGGTTCCCCGCAGCACGTGTTCATGCTTGCGTCCGACATCGATAAAAACGGCAGCGCGCTCCGCTATGACCACGGTTCCGACGTCCGCATAAATTCAAAACAGCCGACAAAGGAGCCGGTTGACCGCGCCGAAGCCCCGTTTATCTGCGCCTACCGTCCTAAATAAAAATAGGAATCAAACGTCAGGATTTCAACATAAAACATATCAAGGAGACGGAAATGAAAAGAACTGTTTGTTTACTGCTTGTATTTATATTCGCTCTGTCGGCGCTTTTTGCCTGCGGCGGCGGACCCGACGTGACGACGGCGCCCGCCGGCACGCAGCCGGCAGCCGGTCAGACGACGGAAAAACCGGCGGAGGCGACCGCGGCAAAGACCGAACCCGATACAGAACCCGAGACCGAGCCGGTCACGGAGCGGCAGACCGAGCCTCCGGAGACCGTACCCGAATTCATTGTTGTCGAAGACGAAGAGGCGACTCTCACTCTGCCGAAAACGTTTGGCTCCCACATGGTACTGCAAAGAGACGCGGATATACGCGTATTCGGCAAATCGAACAGAGACGGCTCGGTGATACGCGGCACGTTCAAGGAGCAGACAGTCTATGCGGTGGTAAAAGACGGGAAATTCACCCTGAAGTTTGCGCCGGAGCCGGCTTCCGCGGAGCAGGCGGAGCTTCTTGTTGAGGACGACAAGGGCAATTCCGTCAGATTCGAAGACGTGCTCGTAGGCGACGTATGGCTCATCTCCGGCCAGTCAAACGCAAATATCAGCCTTGAAGAGATACGTTCGGGACTCAAAAAACTGCCGGATTTCAACGGCGAAGACCCGATGCGTATTTTTATGCAGAGACCCGATTACTATCTGGCTGACCCGAAGATCGCGCACGAACCCTGCGATGATTTTCTCGATCCCGACGTGAGATGGAAAAAGCCCGATTATCTCAGTTCTCTCAAGTTTTCAGCCCTCGGGCTGTTCTTCGGCCGCCGCCTCATGAGCGATCTCGGCATACCGATAGGAGTCATAAATATCGCCGCGAACGGCGCGCGGATACAGGAACTCATGACAAAAGAAGCGGCGAGAAGCGTCAGACTGACGACGTCTTACACAATGAAACCCGGCGACTTCTTCAACGCCATGGTGAATCCGCTCGTAGGCATTTCGTTCAAGGGCATGGTATTTTTCCAGGGCGAGGCCGAAGGCGGCACCACGAGCACCGCAAAGAATTACGCGAAGTATTTAAAGGCGTACGTCGAAGATATGAAAAAGCAGTTCGGCGTTGATTTTGCGTTTTATGAGATACAGCTGTCAAGCTATTCGGATAAAAGCCTGCCGAATTTCGGCTATGTGAACTACGTCCGTTTCGGTCAGTATCAGGGCATGGCCGAAATGGGAAACGAGAACATACTGCCCTCGTACGATCTGCGTTCGCCCGATGCGTATTTTGATTATATACACTCTCCGAAAAAAGAGCAGCTCGCAAACCGCGTTGCCGATCTTGTGCTCGCAAAGGAGTACGGTATAGGCGACAAAAACGATTTTCTTGCCCCCGCGCCCGCGGAGATAACGCTTTCCGATGACAAAAAGACGGTGACCGTAAAATTCAGTAACGTCTGCGAAGGGCTCGTATCTAAAAGCGGAAACACGAGCGTCAACGGATTTTACGTGGGGACCGAAAATATGATGAAAGCCGCTGAGGCGGAGATAATCTCATCCGACACGGTACTCGTACACGTTCCCGAAGGCGGCAATACGAAAAAGATCGCGTACGCGTTCGACACCGTTATAAATGAAGAAAACGCTCAACTCTACAATTCAAAAGATATGCCCGCGCTCGCGTTCTGGCAGGATCTTAAGTAGATACGGATCTCCCGGCAAAAGACGGCTAAAAGACAGAGCAGACTGATATATCTCAGTCTGCTCTTTTGTTTACGATGTGTGACCGCTCACCGCTTTTGCGCGGTGATAAGCCTGATCAGCCTCTCTTCTTGAGAAGAACGACTGCGCCGAGAGATACGGCCGCTACTGCAGCTATCGCGACTATCGCCGCGTCGCCGGAACCGGGGTTTTCGCCGGGTTCTTCAACGTCGCCGCCGCCAACTTCGGTAGCGAAGGTAACAAAGCCCTGGCCGTTGTCTTCGGTGTAAAGACCGAACATCATGTGGCCGCGTTCGAATTCAATGTACTCTTCGGAAAGCGGGCCTTCGCCGAATGCAAAGAAAGCGTAATTAGCCGCTTCATCCGTGCTGATTCTCAGCGTGTATTCGCCTGCGGGCAGTTTCTTGCCGAAATCAAGCTCAACGTTGGGAAGGTCGCCGCTGCCGTTTTCTGCATTATAGAACTCATACGTTCCGGTATAAACGGTCTTGCCTCCGTTGATCAGCTCAAACGTGATCACGGAGTGAGCGAAAGCCCAGACCTGCGGGAACAGGATCTTTGAGAAGCTGACGTCGACTTTGAATCTTACGGTAGCGTCCAGAGCGTCCTGATGACCGACTCTCGTTGTGTCGGAAAACGGATCAGCACCGTTTACAGCTCCCGTGTGGTTCCATACGTAACGGCCTTCGGCTGAAACGCCCGTCGCCGCGAGAGCCGCGATCATAACGACCGCGATCGCCATAGCAATGATTTTTTTCATGGTATTTCCTCCTTATTATTTTGCGCCCGGCGCTGCCCGGGCTATTTTAGTCGTTTACCATTTTATTCAATATAACATACTAATTGCGATTTGTCAATATAAAATTGAAATTCTTTTAATGTTTTTTTAAGACGCAAAGTATCGGACGTGAGCGCGGCGATTTACCGGCGCCACCGGTTCGGAACAATAACGGATATGACGGCATAATAATATCAAATCTTAATGAAAAAGTATTGATTTTTTATCCGTAACGTGGTATAATCCGGATGACGAACAACGGGCGGGGACGATCCCCGCCGTTTCCATAAAATCTTTATACGGGAAAGAAGGGCATAAGATTTTGAAACTGCTGAAGATCACGGCTGTCTTGTTATGCGCCGTAATGCTTGCGTCGGCGCTTTCCGGCTGCGATACCGGCGCACCCGCCGCGCCGACCGGAAAGGTAACGGAGAAAGCGACCGCAGCAAAAACGGAAGACGTCTCCGAAACGGAATATACAACAGAAAATGAAACCGGGAGAACGCCGGATACCGAACCGGCGGTGACGGAGTATACGATACCCGACGAAGATCTGACCGGTATGAACAAATCCGACAAACCTCTTGAAGACGACGGAGACGGGGAAGCGATCTTCAACAGACTCAGAGCCGGATCGTATTTCGGCGGAGACGGCGCAGAGGCGTCGGATCTGCTCGACCGCGTCTCGTTTGCAAAAGACATAGTCAGATATTCCGGCTTCGCGGAGCGCGAGCGTTATTATATCTGCCAAAACGATTACTCCGATATGACGGCGTATTCGCAGGAGATGAAATTCGCGGAGATAGCGGTCAATCAGGGCTTTATGATCAGACCCGCGTCAAACAAATTCAGGCCGAACGAACCGGTGACTTACGGCGAGGTACTGCGAGGGCTTTTGTACGCGCTCGGCTACAGAGACTACGCCGATAAAAACGGCGTCGCAAAGGTAGCCGCCGAGGCCGGCGTATCCGATTATATGGATCTTTCAAAGAAGAATTCCGAAAATATAACGTACGCCGAATACGCTCAGCTCCTTTCCAACACGTTAAAACTCGATCTCGTTCTGTGTATTGAAAAAGACGGCGTGCTTTATATAGAAAAACGCGCCGAAGGCTATAATATAAAGACCGCGTATCTCGACGGTGCGGCGCGTGAAGGCGGTTCGATCTTCCGCCTTGCAAACAAAGGCTGGGACATATTCTACGGCACGTACAGATACGGCCCGAGCATGATAATAAACGACGACGGATCGATAGACTGCTGGCTCGCCGGCACGCTCGGCTACGGCGGCGAAGCCGACGTCGGCGTTTACAGAAAATCGTACGACAAAGGGCTTACGTGGACGCCCGACGTCGCCGCCGTAAGACCTACCGTGCTGAGTGAAGACTGGCACTGGACCTGCGACCCCGGCGCGATAAAGATCGGCGATTACTATTACATAACCTACACGTCGGTGCTCTGGCCCGGCGGCGTTGACAATAACCTTTTCGTCGCGAGAACGAAAGATCCCGCGGGAACGTGTATAGAAAAATGGGGCGTTAACGGCTGGGGCTCCGAACCGAGACCCATCGTCGCGTTCGACGGTCAGAAGGGTCAGTGGGGCGCGGGCGAAGGCTCGATGGTGGTCCTCGGCGATACGCTGTATCTGTACGTAACGTGGGCGGAAGATATTTTTGCAACGAGAGTATACACGGCCGACGCGAAAAGCGAAAACTGGCCCGAAACGCTGAAATTCCGCGGTATAGCGTACCGTCACGACGGTCTGGGCGAAGACAGCGCCGATTTCAAATACGTCGACGCTTATAAATGCTTCGTATCCGTGGCGGCGGGCAACAGGTTTTCCGACGACTGCTATATCCACGTGAACGTATCTTACGACGGCATATACTACCGCAGCGAAGTGAGGCTGAAACATAAAAGCGCAAGTTCGCTTTTAGAGTCCGGCATGCACAATATGGGCATAACGGGCGACAGCTCGGGGCATATAGATATATTCGATAAACAGCATTTTATAGGCTACGCGTACGCTCCGGCAGGCTCATCCTGGGGCGTATGGGGGCTGAGACTCGCGCCGATACAGTTCATCGGCTCGGATAACTATGACGCGCCCGAAAACGTTATATCCCGCCCGTCCGACAGTACGGATCTCAAAGACAGAGAGAACGCTCCCGAAGTATCGGGCATATTGCTCGAAGGACCGTATAAATCCGCGTATATCCCGGCGCGTTTCAAAGGCATGGCGTACGATTTTACCGTTCTTTACGTCAATAAAAACGGCGACACGGTCAAAGCGGGTAAGGATATACTCGATAAGATCGAGTATTCTTACGATAAGACGGAGGTCGAAGTCGACGCGGAAAATCAGACGATCACGCTGATAGGCGGTAAAATGACGCGCGTCTATGCAAGATACGGCGCCCTTACGGCAGAGATCACGGTCATGCCGAACACCGTGAGCAGAGAAGCGCCCGCCGCGTTTTACCCCGAGACCGACACGGTAACGTTTTACTATAAAGACGAAGTAAAACAGCCGGGATTCATAGCGAAGAGCGAAGGCAACGATTATATCGTCCTATGGGGAAAAACGGTCGAGCTGAGCGCCGGCGCCTCGCAGGATCTTAAATACTGGAAACAGTCCGTCAAATACTCCGGTTACGACGAGAGTATAATCGAAATCGACAAAGACGGCGTCATAAAACCGCTTGCGATCGGCGAGACTACCGTCACCGCGACTTATATGGGACTCAAAGCCGCGCTGAAAGTCATCGTCGCGAATATGGGATAATGAAAATCGTGAAAGTGAAAAAAAGCGCTTGTGCGTGAAGGTTTTCTTCGCCGGAAACCAAAATGATCGCGCGGTCGGCGGGTGGGGGGACACCGACCGCGGTGCTTCGCACGAAAGTCCGGTGAAGAAAACCGGCTTATCCGGACGCCGAAGTCGGTTACCGTCATTTTCAAAAAATAAAAGGAGCTGTTTTATCCCGGTACGTACCGGGGCAAAACGACTCCTTTTTTATTGCCGGGCCTTATTTTCTTCTCTTTAAAACTATTACGGCGACCGTACCTGCCGCGACGACTGCCGCCGCGATCACGGCGATTATCGCGCCCGACGGCAGACCTTTGGTTTCATTTTCGGGCAGATCGCCGGTCGAAGGCGCTTCGGTCCCTGCCGGTTCTGTCTGATTTCCGGTAACGGCTGACGTCGCGGGAGAAGTGTCGGCTTTCGTATCCGGTTCGGTTGCCGCGGCGGTCGCCGGTTCGGTTTTCACGTCTGTCACGGCTTCTTCATCCGATTCATATGAGAAGATCAGCTCTTCATTGCCGCCGCCCGATCCGACGACCGTTTCACCGCCGTTCGCCTCCTGCATGACGAGTTTTATGTGGTGAAATCCGGCGGGCAGTTCATTTATCGGAAAATCGACTTTGAAACGGAAAGCGAACTGACCGGCGAGATCGATGACCGCCGCGTCGTCCGTATCCATTTCGTCAAGCGGTATCAGTTTGACGTATTTGTCATTGTAGACCGTCTCGCCGTTATCGATCTTGTAACCGAGTTTTTCGGTCTTGACGGTACAGCCCGCCCAGCCCGTCGCTTTTATTCTCGCGTCGTCGCTGTCGTCCGAGTCGATCATATAGAGTGTGCTCGATCCCGTGCCGCCGGCGGCGCCGCCTTTTTTGAATTTGAATTCAGAATGGTCCCTGAACACCTCGGCCATGCCGCCCTCGAGAAATTCGGCGCAGAGCAGGATCGTATGCTCACCTTCCGCAAGACCTGAAATATCGATTATTATCTGTATTCTGTAGGCTCTCAACACGTCCCAGCTCACGCCTCCGGACATACCGCCGCCCTTGACGGCGTCTTCGAGCGCGAGATCGCGGTAAGCGTCGCTTACGCCCTTTTTTGTATCGTCTCTTTGGCGCGTATCTTTTTCAATACCGGTGACGACGGCTTTATAAGACGAAATATCGCCGTCGTCGAGAATGTAACCGACCGACGTAATTTCCGCGTCGGTAACGATCCAGCCGTAAACGCTCCACGTTTTGCCGCCCGCGTCGATACCGCCCTGTTTGTCGAAAAGGTGGTTGGCGACAGCCGCCGCCTGAGCCGATACCGCCAGAGCCGCCGCCATAATAACGACGATCGCGGCGGATATTATCTTTTTCATATTTACCTCCGTAATGTGATCAGCGACGTGATCATAATGTATCCGATTAATCATTATATATTCAAATCTCGGCGTTGTCAAGGGTTTTTGCGGTTTTTGTGCCGTTTCCCGCCGCAGGACGCGGCAAAAAGCGTGACGCTTACGTGCTTTGATGCAAAACCGCCGTCTGAGACGGGCGGACGTTCAACTGTAAATAATTTGTATATTTAATTTCAAAACGGTTGAAAAATCCGCCGCCTTAAGCTATACTGACATACAGAAAAAAGCTATGGAAAAGAGTCGAAGATCATGAAAAGATTAATTATCGTCACACTCATTTTATCGGTTGCGCTGACGGCGGCGGTATACGCGCAGAGTTCGGAACACGAACTTAAAACAGCGCCGGGCGCGGTAACCGTCGACGGCGTGCTGTCAGACGGCGAATGGGAGGGAGCGGTGAAAATATCGCTCGAAAAAGAAAACACGGGCATGTGGGCGAATTTCTATGACGAGCAGAGCCGTCTGCCGCTTTACGCCTACTTTTATTACGGAGACGGCGGTATATACGTCGGCGCCGATATTTACGATAACGACGTCGATACCGAGCATATGCACGACTGTTTCGAGGTCGCTTTCAACCCCGGCGGACTGATACCTGACGGCGATAAACTCGAAGGGCTGTTTTTCACGTTCTGGCTCGACGGCGGCGATATACGTATGAAACGCCACAACCGCTTCGACGGCGACCAGACCGGCTCGTTCGAAGACGGCGCGGTCTGTAAATACGCGTTGACCGATCACGGCTATACCGTTGAAGCGCTTATAAAATGGGAGTGGCTCGCCATGGCGGACCGCCCGGTGCTGAACACAAAGACCGGCGAATACGAGACCGGAGTGCTCGATAAATTCGATCATGAAGCGGACGGCGCGTTCACTTACGCGATAGTCTGTTATCTGAACGGAAACGGAGCCGACAGCGCGTCTTACAGATGCGTTTACAGGACCGTGACCGATCCGTCCCTCGCCGGCAATTTTTCAACCGCGACTTATGATATAAAATTCACGTTTGCAAAAGAAGAACAGACGGAAGAAGCGACCGTACCCGCGACCGAAGAAGAGACCGGAACAGCGGCGCAGACAGGAGAGGGCACGGAAGCGCGGACCGAAGCGGAAACGGAAACTTCGGCAAATAATAACGGCGCCGCTCCGTGGATCGTCGTAATTCTTATAATATGCGCCGTCGCCGCGCTTGCGGCCGTGCTTGCAATATTATTGAAAAAAAGGCGGCAGCTATGAAAAACGTTATTTTGAGAATGATCGCGGCAGCGCTCGCCGCGGCGTCGGTATTCGCTTTCTGCGCATGCGGCGCGCAGCAGCCCGTACCGCAGACGGAAACCGGAACCGAAAGCAAAAAAGAGGAGCCTACGATGGAAGATAAGACAGAGAACGTGACCGAAACGCAGGCGCCGGTCCCCGTCGCGATATATCCCGAAGAGGGGAGCGTCGTTTCGCTGCTGAACGGTCAGATGACCGAATGGCTGAAAAATTACAAAAAGGGCAAGCTCGACAAGATCTGCGATTATACCGAAAAATGCGAGCCGGTGCCGGTATGTTTCAGCTGGGGAGAAGACGCGGATTACACGCATCTGCTCATATCCGAAAAAGCCGATATGTCGGACCCTTTGATATTCCTTTGCACCGGCGACGCGCTCGAGGTCGAAGACCTTCTGCCGGGTACGGAATATTTCTGGCAGACCGTGAGATCGGCGGGCGGTGAGAAGATCCGCTCCGACGTACATTCGTTCAAAACTCTGCAGACTCCGAGAACGGTATATATCCCCGGCGTATCGAACGTGCGCGACCTCGGCGGCAAGATCACCTCGAGCGGACAGCGCGTAAAATACGGTATGGCTTACCGCGGCGCCGATTTCGCGCATCTGACGGAAGAGGGAATAAAAAAAGCCGTCGACATACTCGGCATAAAGACCGAACTCGACCTGCGCAACAGGATCGCAAACGGCAAATCGCCGCTCGGCGACGGCGTGAAATATATCAGCGTCACCGCGCCGTATTATGGCCTCATCGCAGATCAAAGCTATAAAGAAGCCCTTCTTACGGAACTGCGAGTATTTGCCGATCCCGACAATTACCCGGTATATTTCCACTGCTCGCTCGGCAGAGACAGAACGGGAACGCTTGCGTTTCTGCTCCTCGCTCTGCTCGGCGTGAAGCCGGACGACATTTTCACGGACTACGAAATATCGTTCTTCTCCGATATGGGCGGCTATATCGATACGACCGCGCCGTCGTATATGGTACAGCAGCTTGACGCGACGCGCACGCTGGTCTCGTCGAGCGTGAAAAAACTCGAAGAAAATACGAGAGCGTATCTGATCCGGCTCGGCATGACGGAAGAAGAGATTGACGCCATACGCGCCAATCTGTTGGAGGACGTACGATGAGAACGGTAAAAGTATTAAGCGTAATTATCTGTTTGACGATGATCATGAGCAATATGGTTTATTCAGCCTCAAATATAAAAGACGAGATACCGTATACGGATACGCGCGATACGGTCACGTCGCCTTACTGGTATAAAAAACTCGATACTTATTCAAGCGGCGAAGCGGCGGCCGCCGGCGTGCCCGAAGGATACGAAGGTTACGTTATGAAGCTGGTCGGCGATTCAGAGGTCGGTCTCACGATCGATTTTACGGACCGTCAGATACCGATATCGAGCGTGAAAGCTCTTCATATGCGCGTATATTATAACGAGCCGAAGATCAGAGAAGTCAGAGTGACGATAGACGCAGGTCACTCGTGGGTACTGCGTCACGAGGCGAAAAAACCGGCCGAGTGGGAAGACGTGGTCATTACCGACCCGAACTCGCTGAAACTGCTCGCAAACGAAGAAGGCAGACTCGGCAGATTCGGCTTCGGCTTCCGCTTCCAGAACGGCACGTTCAATTCGGTCGTCTACGTCGACGAGATACGGGCGGAGCTTATCGACGACGACAAAACGCCGCCGGTCATATATTACGACGGCGAGGATCACATCGTCACCACCGAAGGCAAACCGTTCGTTCTGAACGTAAGGGCGTACGACGAAGGCGAGAAAGCCGAGTTTAAGACAGAGTACGTCTGGAGCGAAAACGCGACGGATGACGACGGTAAACTCGTCAAAGGTGAACACAGCCTCACGCTGAGAGCGCGCGACAGCTTCGGCAACACGTCGGAGAAAAAGCTGACCGTCACCGTCGGCGACCGCGACGTCACCGCGCCTTTGATAAAATTCAGCCGCGATAAAATAGACACCGTCGCCGGTGCGTACGTAAAGCTCGATATCAAAGCCGAAGACGACTGTGACGAAGTGACCGTTTTACAAGAGTGGTCGGAAGGCGCGATCGATAACAAAGGCAGGATCACCGAGGGCGCGCATACGCTCACGCTCACGTGTTCCGACCTTACCGGCAACACAACGGTCAAAACCGTCGCCGTTGCCGCCGGCAAAACGCTTGACTGAAAAAACGGCAATATGAAATGACAGCCGGGAGCGGTTCCGCTCCCGGCTGACGTTTATCATATGAGAGGGTCACGGCGGGCTGACGCGAAGTAAGAGGTAAAAGTGAATAGTGAATATGTTTACCGACTTTCGAACAAATATAATTGCGCGGCGGGGCGGTGGGGGACGCCCGCCGCGTGCGCTTCGCGCATGATGCTCATCTCGTGCGTAAACCCCCAACGTTCACTTTGTTCACGTCGGGGAACCCCTTGCAGACGGAACGAGTGAATAAGGAGTCGGCTGTGCCGATGATCCGTGTGACGCGTGCCGCGCCACCCTTGGGGATCGCCCACCCTACTGACCCCCAAACCCCCTACTCCCTCCCAAGCGATAAAAGATCTCTTGGGGCCGCGCGGCAGGCGGCGAAAAGCCCCGTTGGAATAACGGGGGGGATGGTGGGGGTATGGGGGCGGTTATGGGGGGTGGGGAGTCCCCATAAATGAACGTTCAGCAAAAATATAATTCGGTGGGCCGTAGGGGTCGGCGCCCTCGACGACCCGTTTCACATTTCTGAAGGAGATATATCGCATTCGCGTCAGTGAATATATCGCCGAAAAAGCGATATGTTCTGTCGAACGCGATATGCCTTGCGGGTGCGATATGCCGCAAGCGGCGAGAGAAGGAATGATGTATAACGCTTCGCGTCAAATGATGAGACTTCGTCATGATGAGCGCTTCGCGCATGATGCTCGTCCCGCGTACGTGAACCCCCAACGCTCACTTTGTTCGCATCGGGGAACCCCTACGACGATCCGCTTCCCGTTCGTAAAGCAAAAATATCGTTGAAAAAGCGATATGTTCTTGCGAACGCGATATGCTCTGCGGGAACAACATGCCGCAAGCGGCAAGAGAAAGAATGATGTATGACGCTTCGCGTCAAATGATGAGACTGCGTCATGATGAGCGCTTCGCGCATGATGTTCGTCCCCTGCGTGAACCCCCAACGCTCACTTTGTTCGCGTCGGGGAACCCCTTGCAGACGGGACGAATGAATTTGGGGGTCGCCCACCGTGAACCCCCAAAAACTCGACGAGCTCGTTTTCGGGGAACCCCGGTCCCACCCTTACAACCCCCAAGCCCCCTTAACCCCTCCCAAGCGATCAAAGATCTCTTGGGGTCGCGGTGCGGCGCCCCGTCGATATTATCGAGGAAGGGGGAGAGGAAAGGGGTTTGGGGAATAGGAGGGCGGGGTTCCCCAAGTGCGGCGTTCTGCGACGCACGGACGGACGAACAGCGTCACTTATTATTCTTCCCGCAGATCTTAAACGTGCAGACCGGCTGCATCAAAAAACCGCGAGGAGGGTCCTCGCGGTAGTTTTATCTTCAGATCTATAAATTTACCAGCCGAATTTTTCGTAATTCGGTTCGATCACGGTCTTGTTGTAATCGTTGCCGCCGGGGTAATTGGCGCTTTTCAAAATGCCCGGGGTTATGCCCTTTTCAAGCAGCTTTTCAACGGCGACGGAAGTCACGCTCCACATTATATAGTCCGAAGCTATGCCCGACGCCGCGCCGAACCGCGCTTCGATGCCGTCGACCTCGAGCATCGCCTCCGCGGCGGGGGCGCAGTTATCGAGCGTTACGGTCGCTATCTCGTACAGCTTTTTGCCCGACGGATGCACCGGCTCGACCTGCGCCGCGTATTCCATCGACGTGAAAGCAATGACGTTTATACCGAGCTTTACCGCCTCGTACGCGAGATCGACGACTTTCGCCGTTCTGCCGGATACGGAACTCAAAAACAGCACGTCGCCCGGGCGGAAATTCGACTGCGTCAGCGCGTATCTCGCCGCCGCCCCCTGCGTGTCCGCGCCGGGAAAAGCGCCGTCGCGTTTCCTCGCGTCGTTTTCGATCTTCAGATCATAGCTGAAATGCTTGTAGAAGATCGGTCCGCCGCCTCTGTATATCGAATCCATCTCCATATGGTGACAGATGCTCGATAAGAATATGCAGCCGCCGTTTGCCACGCTGTCGGCGACGATCTGCCCGGCTTTTATAATGTTTTCTGTCTGCGTATCGCGGACTTTTTTAAACAGGTCGTCTATCGCCTGTCTGTATCTGTCAAGCAGCATTTTTCTGACTCCTTTATTATTTCATTTTGTTTACGTCGTATGTGAATTCCGGGTACTCTTCGGCGATACGTCCGATATCGGCTTTGCCGTATCTTTCGAAATACGCCCGCGCGACCGCTCCGGCGACCGGTTCAAGCACGGGGATCACCGGCTCTCTTCTGAGAACGGAGACGAAGCCTTCGTAAAACAGCGGATTGGCCCTCCATACGCTGCCCGACACCGCAACCGGTATATCCGCCGGCAGAGCGTGTTTTTTTATCAGAGCCGCGGTCATCTCGCCCATGACCGTTCCGGCGTCAAGCAGTATCTTTTTCGCCGTCCCGTCGCCTTTGACAGCCGTCTCGATTACGGCAGGTACGCATTTGCCGACGCATGCGACGGGCGACCTTTCCGACTGCGTATAGATAGAAAACACCGACGAACGGAAATCTTCTCTGCCGTAACCGCCGAAATGCGCGGCGAGCGCTTCCGTCAGCGCCGTCTTCGGTCCGCGGCCTTCAAAATCGCGTATCGCGGCACAGAGCGCCTGCCTGCCTATATAATAACCCGAGCCTTCATCAGATACCGCGGCTCCGTAGCCGCCGGCGGCGTAACGCCCGCCGTTATAACGTGCGAACACGGTCGCGCCCGTGCCGCAAAGCGCGAGAACTCCGTCGCCGAAAAGTCCCGCGGCGGACAGACCGAGCTCCATCTCGCCGTCTCTTTGGGCGCTTTTTATCTCGCAAACGCCGCGGAGCAGATCCAGAAATCTGTCTTCGTACGTGCCGCGAACGGCCTCGACGACCGCGCCGCGCAGACCGAGCGAAGATATGATCGCATCTGCGTGTTTTTCGTAAAGCGGATCGGACGTCGTGTTTGAACGCAGACTGCCGGCGACGCATGCTCCGAGCCGGCAAAAGTCTTCTCCGTACAGTATCGCTGCTGTCTTACTGCCGCCGCTGTCGATAACAAGATACTTTTTCATCACATGTAAAATATGTTGTCTTTGTATTCGGCGAATATCTTCGCGTTATGTTCGTCTCCGCCGTCGAGGTTCGCGCTCATCAGCACCGGAGGCACGACGCCGTCTTCGATCATCCTGTTTATCGCGTCGACGATTATCGCGTTGATAAGCGCCGCGCCGACGGCGGTCGAGGTCGGGCCGGTCTTCTCGGGCAGACCTACTATGCTGACCGCCGCGTCGCCGATACATCCCTTGTTGTCGATCACGGTGTCGCACACTTCAAAAAGCCGTTTGCCGCAAGGATGGCGCGGCGAGACCGATTTCGAGTACGCGATATTCGTCAGACATACCGTTTGCACGCCGTTCTCTTTCGCGCAGAGCGCCAGCTCGACGGGCACGGCGTTCCTGCCCGAAACGGAATGAAGTATCAGCAGGTCTCCTTTTTTTATACCGTTCTTTTCAAATATGATCTTTCCGAGCCCGGGAACGCGCTCGAGAGAACTCGTCATCGTTATCGGGCGCGTGTTCAGCATCATCGCCGGGAAGAATACGGGATTTATTACCGCGAGACCGCCTGTGCGGTAGAACACCTCTTCCGCTATTATGCCGGCGTGAGAACATCCGAACACGAATACGTTGCGTTTCGCTTTGACAGTCTCTGCAAGCGTATCGGCGGCCGCTTTTATTTCTTCTTTCTGCGTTTCGTACGCTTCGGCTATCGTTTTCGTTACGATATTTATATAATCAGATCCGTTCATAATGACCTCGTCAAAAAACCGCGGAGCGGCAGGCTCCGCGGTAAGATTTTATTTACCTAAAACTTCTTTTGCCGATCCTTCGATGATCTGAAGACCTTTACAGAGTTCTTCTTCCGTTATCACGAGCGGCGGCAGTATCTTCAGTACCGTGTCGTTTCTGCCGGAACGCTCGATTATAAGGTGCTTTTTGAAGCAGAACTTCGAGATCCTGCCGGCAAGTTCGCCCGACGGATCAAGAGCGGAGAAGTCTATGCCGTATATCAGTCCGCGACCTCTGTACGTGATGCGCGGATCGAGCGGAAGTATGTTCTTTTCGATGTATTTTATCAAAAACGCCTCGGCTTTTTTCACGTGATCGAGCAGTTTTTCATTTTCAAGCACGTCGAGCGCCGCGTCGGCGGCGACGAATGCGAGCTGATTGCCGCGGAAAGTGCCGTTATGCTCCGCGGGCTTCCATATATCAAGTTCCGGTTTAAGAAGCAGAAGAGCCATGGGCAGACCGCAGCCGCCGATCGATTTGGAGAGCGTTACCATATCCGGCACGACGCCGGCTTTTTCAAACGAGAAGAAGTCGCCCGTTCTGCCGCAGCCGATCTGTATATCGTCGATTATCAGCAGTATGCCGTATTTGTCGCAGAGCGCGCGCAGACGGCGAAGCCACTCGACCTCGACCGGTATTATACCGCCTTCCGCCTGTACCGTCTCGACTATGACCGCCGCCGGAACTTCCGAACCGGAATGGTCGTCTGTTATGATATTCTCCATATATTCGATCGTGTCGAACGTTTTATTGAAGCCGTAAGGGAACGGCATGAACGTAACGCCCTGAAGCGCCGTGCCCGAAACGTCTCTGTGGTAAGAATTGCTCGTCGCGGCGAGCGCGCCGAGAGTCATGCCGTGAAACGCGCCGGTGAACGCAAAGATCGTCTGTCTGCCTTTGACCTTGCGCGCGAGCTTGAAAGCCGACTCGACGGCGTTCGTACCCGTCGGAGCGGGGAACATGACCTTGTAGTCGAGTCCGCGCGGCTTAAGTATCGCATTCTCAAAATGCGTAAGAAAATCGCGTTTCGCGACCGTGTGCATATCGAGCGCGTGGAGAATGCCGCCGCGCTGCAGATAGGCTATCAGCCTGTCCTTAATATATGGGTTATTGTGCCCGTAGTTGAGCGCGCCCGCGCCCGCGAAGAAATCGAGATACTCCGTTCCGTCCTCGCCGTATATATGACATCCTTCGGCTCTGTCGAACACTACCGGGAACGACCTGCAGTACGACCTTACCTCAGACTCTACCTGTTCGAATATATCCATTGATCGAAAACCGCCTTTCATATTGCATCGTGTAGAGTATATCACATAATTATGATTTAATCAATAGAATTTCCGCAAATTTAATTGAAAAATGAGATATTTTTAAGTAAAAGACCGCCGCGGAACTATCCGCGGCAGTCCTGTCGTTGGTTTTACCGTTTCACGGTCCGAGAACTATCGGCGAAGTGCCGGTCTCGTCGTCATAGCTTGCAATATATTTGCGGAGTCTGATCAGGTCTCTGCCGTCGATCTTGCCGTCGCCGTTGCAGTCGGCTCCCGGAAAGATATCATACGGGCTTTCTCCGGTTCCGTCGTCGTAGGCGGAGAGATACTTGCGGATTCTTATAATATCTCTGCCGTCGATCACGCCGTCCCCGTTGACGTCGCCGTAAATGAAGCTTACGACTTCGACGCTGCCGGACACGACGCTGAAACTTACGGACGATTCGTCTAAATCATACGCTTCTCTGAATATCACGCTCACCGGATATACTCCTTCTTCGGCGTTGTCGGCGATCCTGAATTTCATCGTGAACACAAGACCGTCACCCGAAACGTTCCTGCCGTTTTCAAGCGTTATATTCAGTGAATAATCGGTATTATCAAAGTTCAACTCGGCTCCGGTAAAATCAACGCCGACAAGGGTAAGAACGGATGAATCGTAAGACGGAGTAAGTCTTATATAGCTTACGCCGGGGTTGTTTTTCAGGCAAACCTTTACACTTACTTCTTTACCGGAGGTCGACGTTATCTGTTCTACCTCAATCGCCGGGGCATACGGATTCGGCGCTTCGACCGTGACCTTGAACGTCGCGGTCTTGCCCTGATACGTAACGGTTATCGTCTTTTCGCCCGGGGTACTCGAATCGAGAGCGCTCGTCGTGAATCCGCTCGTGATCGTCTTTGTTGTATTGTTGCTGTAAGTCGCGGTAAGC
>JAEEGL014539217.1_pt1 | contig 27768 bp, 28 predicted proteins | sample 9134231 | NCBI WGS metagenome assembly JAEEGL01 (sample SAMN16246548, study PRJNA631951) | gut metagenome | biome: gut microbiome; feature: rumen; material: fiber-attached | host: Bos | place: Iran: Karaj | collected 2018-10
CTATGAACTGAACGCAACGGTGCTTGATGAAGCGCTGCTGTGGCTCAGAGACCTGCGAGGTGAATAACAATGAAAAAACTCTATGCTCTTATTTTCATACTTGCCGTTATCTGCATCTGCGGCGCGGCGGTATTCCTTATTCTTTCTCCTGATACCGTGCCCGTGCACTGGAATTTCGCGGGTGAGGTTGACCGTATGGGCAGTAAATACGAAAACCTCGTTTTCCCCGCGCTCGCCCTGGTGCTCGGTGTATTCTTTGCCTTTATGGCAAAGAAGGAAAGCAAAAAAGCGGAAAAGTCAAATGAAAAGCCGGTGCTTATTACAGGCGTGTGCTCAATCGCCCTGTTTACCGTAATCAGTTTTTACTTTATGATTAAGAGCGCGAATTACGCGCCCGGTACCCCCTCGGGAGCGTCGGCAGGCGATATTAACCGCTTTGTGAATATAGCCATAGGCGCTCTGCTCGCGGTGCTCGGCAACATTATGCCCAAGGCCCGCAGAAACTCCTTTGTGGGCATTAGGACTAAGTGGTCTATGGCAAACGACACCGTCTGGCAGAAAAGTCAGCGCTTCGGCGGCATAGTATCGGTCATCACGGGTCTGCTTCTGATTGTGCTCTCGCTGTTTGTGCCCGGCATGTGGAATATCCTGCTTTCGGGTGCGGCGATACTTGTTGTCGCAGTCCTGTGCACGGTTGCTTCCTACCGCTATTACAAAGAGTACAAAGGCGAAGAAAACACAAACGAATAAATGTTTTCGCAGACAACAGCGCCGCTGCCTTTTAAGACAGCGACGCTTTTATTACTGTTCTGTTTTCAGATATTCACATTCACCGTTTTCCATTTGAACAGATTGAAAATGAAATTAGAGAAAACGGAAGAAAGTTTGCTGCCGAAATCGGTTTTTACATTCAGCCTGATAACATCCGAATCAAGGGTGTTGCCGTTTTGTGTTACGGTAACCGTAATATCTCTGCCCGATGTTACCTGACCGATATTTGCGCTGTATACGCCGCCGTTTGCATTCGCGGGTGCGCCGTTTATATACACTACCGCATCCTGCGGGACTCCGGGCAGGTTTATATTAAGTGTGACATAGGTTTTATACGGCGCGTTCTTTTCAGGGAATGACGGAAGAGAGAAACTATCCGGATTATCCGGGGTAACAGGTTCTCTGCCGAATACGGCTGTGAACACGAGATCCTGTGCGGGCATCGTTGCGGGCACAGCAGGTTCCCATCTTACAAAATATAACGGGTAATTCCAGGGATTTTCGGGAATAACTATTGTGTCGCCCTCTTTATACTTTGCCGAGGAAATAACATTGCGGTCTGATATGAATTTTACGGTGTATTTTGTTTCGGCCGGAACGTCTTCGCGGGGAATCACAGCTTTACCGAGTCTCATTGCCGGGCAGATTCCGTTCTGCGCGTCGCCGCAATTTGTGTCATAGCTGAACGAATCTGTATATCCGTTAACTCCGACATAGGATGTGCCGTTTCTGCGGCTTGAAGGTGTTCTCAGCCACCACAAAGAGTTGCCGTCATAGTTGCTCACCTGGTCGCCGATTTTGTAAGTATAGAGGCCCTGTGCTTTTGCATAGTCGCTGCCTGTAAGCATTCTGTCAGGTGCATCGACCGTTGTGTTGACGCTGAAACCCAGTTCAGGGTCCGTTATCTCATCCCAGGAGAGCAGGAACACTTTGTCTTCCGTATCGGGCTGATTATATACACTATAATTGTTAGTGCTGTTTGCCAAGCCGGAAAGAACATAATAGTGTTTATTGGAGATGATGGATGTGTCGATATTTGCCTGCTCCTGAGCCGAAAAGGCGGTGTTCATAAACCCATCTCCGAGCCACGCCCTTATTTCACTGTGCTCATAGTCATTGGTGCCGTAGGTCTTTTCCGGGTCGCCCCAGATTATGGGACAATTCAATTCATCAAGGCCGTCCTGAAGGTTGTAGCTGTTTATCGGGCGGCAGTCAATAATACCGTTGCACATAACAAATCCCGTTGACGGGTCGAGCACTCTCCATTTTAAGCTCTCATATCTGAACCAATAAGTATTCGGCGCGATATAACCGCTTTTATACTGGTTTGAATTGGCATAGGCATTAAGAAAGGTATATTGCGGCTTTTGACTGTCGATTTTAACGGCTCTGTATTTTTCGCCGTTATAATTAACATCGGCATAGCTCATGCAATCCGACGGGTGCATTGCACCGTCATTTCTTTCGCCCGTATCGCTGCGGTAATAGCCGTAACTTATCCAGCTTTCATCCGTAATTAGGCTATTCAGCGCGTTGAGGGTTGCTTCATCCTTCACTTCGCTCTGCGGATATGAGCCGTATTCGATTATGTCGCCTGTTTTGTATTCCGTCTCTTCGCCCGGTTCGGCACAAACCGCGTATGTGAATACTCCGAAAGCGAGCACAAGCGAAAGCAAAACGGCAACTGCCTTTTTCGCGTTTTTCATAGGGGCGCCTCCTTTTGTTTTATTTACGGTTATTATATCACATTTTTTCCGTAAAGACAAATTTATATTGAATAATTACCGGCTAAAAGATATAATTTTCTTAAAGACAGTAAAAAAGACAGAAAGCGGAGAAAAAGATGAAAATAATAAGGCAGGGCATCGTTTCAAGAAAAACCGATTCATTCTTTTCATATCAGGCGTGGCCGACAGCCTGCATCGACGAAAACGGCGTAATTTATGTGGTCGCTTCCGCCTGCCGTATGGGGCACGTATGTCCCTTCGGCAAAATACTGATGTATAAAAGCCGTGACGGCGGCAGGACTTTCTCTCTGCCGTCAATCGTGCAGGACGGCTGGCTTGATGACCGCGACCCCGGCATAATTTACCTCGGAGACGGCAAAATGCTTCTTACAAGGTGCTCGCACCCGGCGGAAAGGTATGAAAAGGATTTCGCGGACTGGCTTCATTCCGACAGCGGAAACGCGGGCACCGCTCTGGTGTCTCACTACGGCGAAATCCCCGATGATGTGAGACGCGGCGGCTGCTTTTACCGCCTGCTTTACGATTACGGAGAAAAAGCCGGCGAAGAAAAGCGCATACCCGTGCACTCAACTCACGGGCCGATATTGCTTAAAGACGGCACAATATTTTACCTCGGCAAAGGGCTTTTCCCCTGCGATGAAAACGAGGGACATTTTTCGGCTTATGTCAGCCGTGACGGCGGCGAGACCTTTGAAAAACTGAGCGACTGCCCCTTCCCCGATGAATACAACAGCGACACCTTCCACGAGGTGCACTGCGGCGAATTTGAAGGCGGCAGAATAGTCGCCCTTTTCCGCTCGCATCTGATTGAGGATGACCATTATTTCACGATAATGAAAACTTATTCCGACGACGGCGGCAAAACCTGGAGCAAGTGGGAGAAAACAGGAATCTGCGGTTCACCGCCGCATATCTGCTCGCTGGCAGACGGGCGCGCCGCGCTGACTTACGGCAGAAGAATTCCGCCTTACGGAATTTACGCAAGGCTGATGACACCCTCGGGAGAAATCGGGGATGAAGAAATAATGCTTGCACAGTGCCGCGATAACGATATAGGCTATCCTGCGAGCGTACAGCTGCCCGACGGCACTGTTTTCACCGCGTACTATTCAAAATACGGCGATGATAAACGGGCTTCGATTCTTTACTCGCTGTGGAGCACGGATTAACATTGAACAAGAAAGCCGGAGAGGAAAATCCTCTCCGGTATTTTTTATAAAGCCAACACTTTAAGTATTTCTTCTTTTTCGATAAAATCTCCGGTGATTGCGTCCGCGCCCGCTTTGAGCAGGCGGCTGTATTTCACGGGATTCACGCCGCGCAGTTTTTCTTCGTCTGTCGCCGCGCCGAGCGCAAAGGCTCCGTTCTGCTTTCCGAGCGCGATTTCAACCTTGCCGTCACCTGCAACGAGAAGTTCGCGTCCGCTTATGTTCTTTTCCTCAAGCAGCATCCTGAGCACCGCTTCCTTTGAGCAGTCCGCTCTGTCCTCGGGCGCTCCGTAAATGCCGGCAAAGTAGTCTTTAACGCCGAGAAGTTCTGCTTCATAAACAACATCTTTATGGTCGGTGCCGCTTGCGAGGTAGAGGGTGATTTCTCTTTCGGCGAGCGCTTTCAGAAACTCTGACGAGCCCGCGATAAGATAGTTTTCCGGCGGCTCGCTCCCGTCTGCAAGTGCCTGCTTTTTATGGGCTATGCTCAGGGCGAGCCTTCGCAGATATTCGTCCTTATACCACTGCGCGGGGCGCATAACCCCGGTGAGTTCATTCACTCTTTCCGCAAGCCACTGCATCTGATATATGGTCTGTATTCCGGTTGATTCGTCAATGTAGCGCTCCGCCTCTTCGCGAAGGGCCTCGCTTGGCTCTGCGCCGGGCGACATACATTCGAGCATCAGCGGGAGCATTATTTTTTCCCAGCCGCACCTGAGGGCGGAAATTGTGCCGTCAAAATCAAAAACGGCAAATCTGATTTCCCCCGACGGGCGGTAATCTTTGTTTATAATATCCATACCGTTTTCCTTTTACGCGAGCGCAAGTATCTCTTCGGGGGAGACTGTGCCCGTAACACCGATTTTCTTTACTGTCACGGCGCAGGCGAGGTTTGCGAATTCAACAGCCTTTTCGCCGCTCTCGCCCGCCGCGTAAGCGGCACAGAAGGCGGCAAGGAATGTATCCCCTGCTCCGACTGTATCTACGGGCGGCTCGATTTTGAGCGCGGGAACAAACACGGTTTTTCCGGCTTCGCACCATACGGCTCCCTTTGCCCCTTCGGTGATTATGACGGGCGCTCCCGTTTTTTCCGAAAGTGTTTTTGCCGCCGCTTCGGTGCCTGTTGCATTTCCGCCGAGCGCTGCCGCCGCCTCCACATCATTAGGCTTTATGATTGCGTTTTTGTAGAGGGCTATTCTGTCTCTGCTGTCCGCGACAACAGGTTTCTTCTTTGCGATTTCGCAGAGGCATTCGCGTATTTTCGGGGTAATTACGCCGTATTCAAGCTGGTCGCATACGGCTATTATATCCGCTTTTTCCGCCGCTTCCTTGAGCGCGGCAAGCAGTTTTTCTTCGGTTTCTTCACTCAGTGGTGAATAATTTTCAAAATCGAGTCTCGGGTCTTCATACACGGTGTCGGAAATGCCCGAGCGCAGGGGCTTGCAGTAGCAGGGCGTTACTCTGCCTGCATCGGCTACAACATAGCCGCCGTCAATTCCGCTCTTCGCAAGGCAGTTTTTCACAAGCACGGCGCGCCAGTCATCGCCTATAACCGAAACAGGCATCACTTTTTTTACTCCGAGCGCGGCAAAATTCGCCGCCGCGTTTCCTCCGCCTCCGAGCGAGTATCTCTCCTGCGTTACGGGCAGCGGAAAGTGCGGTGTTTCACGCGAGAGCCTGCTTTTTTTCATATCGGCAAGCCAGTAGGCGTCAAGGCAGATGTCACCCGCAAGACAGACAGTGACCTTGCCCGCGTTTTCGAGTATTCTTTTAATATCCGCCTTATCCATTGTCGCTCTCCTCCGAAAGTTTCAGCCCGCGCCAGAGTGAAGGCACGGTGTCCATATGATTGCCGCAGATATAAAGCCCCACGCCGCCCAGGGAAACGGGGCGGTTGATTATATTTTTGCGCGGGCGGTAATAGTATTCGTAAGTGTCTTTGCCCACGTCGGACTTATAATCGCCGAGAGGTATGATGTCAAAATTCGCCGTGGTTATATTGCGAAGGGCAAAGCCCTGATTTCTCGCTATTGAAAGCGCCTTGAGGAAAACCTCCGCTCCGGTTACCGCCGAGCCGATGTTAAGATGCACGCCATTCGGGTCAAGGGTTGTGAGAGAGCGGCAGAAATAGGCAAAATCGCGCCCGCTTGTCTGCCCGAGAGCGGCAAAATCCGCCTTGGGGTGCTGGTGGATAATATCGGTGCCCATCGTCACGTGATAGGTGGCCGGGATTCCCATACGGTAGGCGCGGTAAAACACGCAGTCCTCACGGTAGGGAAAACGCTCAGGATGAGAGTCAACATAGGCGGCAAGGCTCTCGCCGTAGCCGAGCCCCTGCTTTGCGCCCTCATTTATCGCTTCATTCATCCAGGCTCCCGTTTCTTCCCACATACCGAAAGAGCCGTCCTCAATCGCGGTGGGCACGTGCTCGGAGGTGCCGCCGAGATAAGCAAGTTCAAAATCGTGAATTGAGCCCGCTCCGTTTGAGGCAAGGTGGGTGATATAGCCCTCCTCAATCAGTTTTATGAGATATTTTGAAAGCCCGCATTTGATTACGTGCGCTCCGTAAAAGCAGGTGACTCCCACTCCGTTTTTCTTCGCCGCGGCGAGATTTTTCACAAGGATGTCCATTTCTTCGCTGTGAAAAAGGTCGTCCGCCGAAACATCCGGCACACGCAGAGAGTCAACCGTCACAAGGTTGTGGCGGTCCGCCGCGGAATATGTTTTTGTTTTTGTAAAATCAATTGCTTCGGGTCTGAACATAGTTCTGCCTCGCTTTTACAGGCTCGCGCCCGATTCTTTTGCCGCCTTTACCGCCGCCGCATATAAATCGGCGCGGCAGGTCTTTATAATATCTTCCATAGGTCTCTGCTCGTTTACGCAGAAATACGCTCCCGCGAGCCCCGCGTCAAGAGCCGTTTCCCATCCGTTTCCGGCACAGCCGCAGATTGCTATTGTTTTTTTGCCGAGAGCCTTTGCCCGCGAAACAACACCGGATATCACCTTGCCCTGCACGGACTGGCTGTCAAGCCTGCCCTCGCCGGTGATTATCAGGTCCGCTTTTTCCGCCGCTGCGGTGAAATGAGCGTAATCGAGGATAATGTCTATCCCGCGCCTGAGGGACGCGCCGAGAAAAACTTTCGCCCCCGCGCCGAGCCCTCCTGCCGCTCCTGCGCCGGGCAGAGCGGAAACATCTGCGCCCAGATCCTTATCAATCACGCGGGCAATATTTTCAAGCCCCGAGTCAAGCCGTTTCACCATATCTTCGTCCGCGCCCTTCTGAGGGGCAAAGACAAAGGCCGCTCCGTCTGCGCCGTAAAGGGGATTGTCCACATCGCAGGCGCAGGTCACGGGGATTGACGGCTTTTGCGCTGGCGGTACGATTTTTGTAATGCTGATCAAATCTTTCCCCGACGGGCAGATTATCTCTCCGCTTTCCGAAAAGAAACGGTAGCCGAGCTCATAAGCCATACCCGCGCCGCAGTCGTTTGTGGCGGAGCCGCCCAGCCCGAGAAGGATTCTTTTTGCTCCGCTCTTTTCCGCGTGCTTTATAAGAAAACCGAGACCTCTTGTGGTGGCTGTTTCGGGGTTTTTCCTCTCCCCCGCCATAGGCAGACCCGCGACAGAGGCCGTTTCAATCACCGCCGTGCCGTCCGGCAGCATAAGATAAGCGGCGGTCATATCCCCGCCGAAAACTCCCTTTGCGGGTGCTTCGGTGTATCTGCCGCCGAAAATCGCTTCCATACAGGAGCAAAGCCCCTCTCCGCCGTCGGCAAGGGGCATATACTCCGTATTACAGTCTTTTATTGTGTCTCTGAATCCCTGCCCGATTATCTCACACACTTCGCGCGCGCTCAGCGTGCCCTTGAATGAATCGGGAGCAATAAGTACATTAAACATCCTGTCTGTTTTCTTTTGAAACCAGTCTTATGTATCTCTTGAAGAAAGCAACGCCCGGGCCTATGGATTCGCAGGGAATCCTCTCGTTTGTGCCGTGAGTGCACAGAAGAAGGTCAACGCCCGCTTTATAGGGCGAATAGCGGTAAATGTTTTCGCACACGGGCTCGTAGTTGCAGGCGTCCGTGCCGCCCATAACGAGATACGGGGCAACGATGTTGTTTTCGTCATCCTGCATGCAGATTTTCTTTATGATTCTGAATGCGTCTGAATCGGTGGGCGAGAATTTTGACGCCTCTTTTGCCTTGAGAATTTCAACAGAGATATTCTTGTTTCTGACAACCGAGTGGATATGCTTTACAACATCATCAATTGTTACGCCCGGCATCATCCTGAAGTTTACGATTACGCTCGCTTTCTGCGGCAGTACATTAGCCGCGGGGCTGCCCTGCGCCATAGTGACGCCCGTGGTGGTCCTTACGAGTGACGCGGCGGGAGGAATCTGCTTCATTATCTGCTTGATAAGGGGCTTCATATAGTTGAGATTGCAGGTCACAAGACGCACGGGGTAGGTGCATCTTTTGCCTATCTCGCTGAAAAGTTCGGGTATAAAAGGCATAAGTTCCGAACTGAACTGATTGTTTTCGAGGTCTTTGATTACATCCGCAAGTCTGCCCAGTGCTGTGTGCTTGGGAGGCTGTGAGGAGTGGCCGCCTTTTGCGTCAAGGCTCACTTCTATGTCGCAGTAGCCTTTTTCCGCGATGCCTACGCCGACAAGGTTTTTGTTTTCAAGCACGCCCTTGATGTTAATCGGCAGAATGGCACCGCCCTCGTCGATAAGGGAATCAAGATGGATGCCTCTGCTTTTGAGCACTTCCATCATTGCTTTCGCGCCGCCTGTTTCGTTGGCAACAACCTCTTCATCCTGACCGAAGCAGAGATAAACATCTCTCTCGGGGGTAAAGCCCTCTTCGAGCAGAGTTTCAACCGCTTCCATAACGCCCATAAGGTGATTTTTCATATCGAGGGCTCCTCTGCCCCAGATGAATTCACCGTCGTTATAGCCGCTGAAGGGCGGATGAGTCCAGTCGCCTTCGGTGCCCTCAGAAATGGGCACAACATCCTGGTGGGCTATGAGCGCGATGGGGTCAAGAGCGCTGTTTGTGCCCTTCCAGTGATAGAGGAGACTCGCCTCTTCAACAACCTCTTTCTCAAGAGTTTTGTGAATAAGCGGGAATGCTCTTTCGAGAAAAGCGTGGAACTTGTCAAACTGGGTGAAATCCACCTTCTCCTTTTCGGGGTAACTGACCGTCGGGATGGAAATCGCTTCGCTGAGGTGATCCATCGCCCTCTGTACATCAACATTTTCATTTTCGGGTGTGCCGTAATCAACCTTTTCGGGCTTGAATCTGAACGCTCTTACCGCGTTGACCGCGGCGGCCGATGCCGCAGCTGCGCCCGCGCCTATTGCAACCGCTTTTTTGCTGACTTTCATTTTCCTTCCGCCTTTCGTTTGTCTTATATTTTAATTATACATATTTGTTGACAATTTTCAATTCAAATTATATAATTTTTTCGGAGGAATGGTATGACAGGAGTTATAATTATCAACAAGCCGCAGGGTATCACTTCTTTCGGCGTGGTTGCGCGCCTGAGAAAAATCCTGGGAGAAAAAAGGATAGGCCACAGCGGCACTCTCGACCCTATGGCAACGGGGGTTATGACCGTTTTGCTTGGCGGCGCCACCCGTTTCTGTCCCCTCCTGCCGGACCATAACAAAGCCTACGAAGGCGTTTTCCGCCTGGGTATCACAACCGACACGCTCGATATTACGGGCAATATCTTAAGCGAAAAGCCCGTTAATGTCACTCCCGGCGAAGTTTCGGCTGCAGCCGCTAAGTTTATGGGAGAAATCACGCAGATTCCCCCGATGTATTCCGCCGTTTCGGTAGGCGGCAGGCGGCTTTATGAACTCGCAAGGGAAGGCGAAGAAGTTGAGCGCCCCGAAAGGACCGCCTTTGTCTATCTGCTCGAAACCGCGAAAAGCGAAGGCGAAAACGAATATACAATCCGCGTTGAGTGCTCCTCCGGCACATACATCCGCACACTCGTCTCTGACATAGGCGAGGCTCTCGGCTGCGGTGCTGCTCTTACCGCGCTCAAACGCACAAAGGCAAACGGCTTTACGCTTGCGGACGCCTCGGATTTGCCCGAAAACGGCGACGAAGAAGGCGCGCAGGCCCTTAGATCAAAAATTCTCGCCGTTGATTCGGCGCTTAAAAAATACCCCGCGCTCTCCGTTACGGGCGCGCAGGCGGCAAGGTTTTCAAACGGCGGCGCGCTCCTGCTCGAAAGGGTGCAGAACTGCGCGGCAAAAGGATATTACAGAGTTTACGGCCCCGGAGATGTTTTCTGCGGCATAGGCGAAAATGACGGCGGGGACTCGCTTAAAGTGATAAGAGTTTACAGGGAAATATAGGAGGACAGTATGAACGTAATCAGAGGAATTTTGTTTTATTTCTGGCAGTTCACCTACGGTCTGCTTCAGAATTTAATAGGCATAGGTATGCTGATTGTCTATAAAATCAAGGGCAGTGAGAGCGAATGGTATCATCACGCGCTCATCACCTATATTGAAAAGAAAAACTTCGGCGGCGTTTCGCTCGGTATGTTCATTTTCATCAATAAAAACACCAAAGGCGACGCCCGCCACGACACGCGCATTCACGAATACGGCCACACCGTGCAGACTATGATTCTCGGTCCGCTCTGGCTGTTTGTGATTGCCCTGCCCTCAATGATATGGTGCGGCGTGCCCTACTTCTGCAGACTGCGAAAAGAGAAAAACATCTCCTACTACCGGCTCTACTGCGAAGGCTGGTCAAATATGTGCGGCCTTTACGCCACAAAGGAAAAGTTCCTCACCGATGAGTGCATAAACAGGGGCAGATACGGCAAACCCATAAACCCCAACCACAACAAGCGCAAAGATATAAAGGGAAGAAAAAGAAAGACGAGAAAGAAATAAGACGGTAAACTATGGATAACGAAATCAACGGCTTTGACGAAGGCGTGGCGGCAGGCGGACTGCGAAACACCACCCAGATAAAAATCCTGTTTGAGTATCTCGCGGACGCGCTCGAAGGCGGCGCAGAAAGGGATACTCTGGTTCAGGCTGTGCTTCTGCACTCGCTCGTAAACTATTTTGAAGCGACCCAGGCGCTCGATGAACTGATAGAACGCGGCAATATAGAAAAAGACGAAAACGGCGCACTCACCCTGACCGACTCGGGTAAGAAAAATCTCGAAACCCTGCTCCCCGACCTGCCCTTCTCCGTAAGGGAAATCGCTTTTGCCGACGCGAAGGCGATAAAAAGACGCGAGCAGATAAAAAAGAGCAACCGCGTTCAGGTAAACCAGATTGAAAACGGCTACGAAACTGTGTGCAACGTTTTTCACGGCGAAGATAAAATGATGTCGCTCACCCTCTACGCCCCCGACCTGCGCTCGGCGCTCGATATAGCCGAAAAGTTTGACTCCGACCCCGGCAAATACTACTCGCAGATACTTTCGGCATTTTATGATGAACAGGAGAATCCCGATGCTTGAAGAACTCAAACAAAAAGTGCTTGAGGCAAACCTGAGCCTCGTTGAATACAAACTCGTGCTTTTCACCTGGGGCAATGTTTCCGCCATTGACAGGGAAAAAGGCCTCGTGGTGATAAAGCCCTCGGGCGTTGACTACGCGACGATGACCGCGGACGACATGGTGGTTATGAGCCTTGACGGTGAAAAGGTCGAAGGCAGACTCAACCCCTCGTCCGACACACCGACACACCTTGAACTTTACCGCTCGTTCCCCGATATAGGCGGCATAGCGCACACGCACTCAACCTTTGCCGTCGCCTTTGCGCAGGCGGCAAAAGACATAAGGCCCTACGGCACCACGCACGCCGACTTCGCCTACGGCCCCGTGCCCTGCACGAGAGACCTCACGGGCGATGAGATAAAGAACGATTATGAACTCAACACCGGCAAAGTGATTGCCGAATGCTTCGCCGAAAGAGGCATCGACCCCGCCTCGGTACCCGCCGTGCTCGTACACTCGCACGGCCCCTTCACCTGGGGCAAGAGCGCCGCGGAGGCGGCAAAAAATTCCGCCATCCTCGAAGAGGTCGCCAAGATGGCGTACCTGAGCGAAACACTCGGAGCAAACGAAGCAAGCAAAAACATCCGCAACAAACACTACTTCCGCAAACACGGCGCAAACGCCTACTACGGACAGAAATGACAAAAGCTCCGACCGATACGGTCGGGGTTTTTAATTCGCAATTCGAAATGCGCAATGCGCAATGTCGGGTCGCTTCGCTCCGATAATGGTTATGCTCCGCATATCCTTTTTGGCGGGCGGATGGTATCCGGTCTCACCTGTCGGTTCGGTCGGTGCTTCTGCCTTCGGCAGAGGTGTCCACCGGACACCCGCACCCCTACGGGGTAAGTGCTTAATAAAGTACCAAATAGTTTTTGATGCAACTGCCTCAAAGGCACTTAGGGAGGACGCAAGAAGCGATGAAAACAACGCATTTATGAGCGAAGACAGTACTAAGGTACGGCGAGCGAATAAAGGCGTTGAGAAAAAACAATAATCAACTATTCCTTATTAAAATCAGTACACATAAAAAATAGAAGTGCGAGCCGAAAACTCGCACTTCTGTCATTCCATTGTTTTTTCGTTTTTCGCGCTTATTGCTACGACCGAGGGAAAATTATTCTTCTTCGGCGTTGGCCTTAGCCTCTTCTATAACCTTCTGCGCAACATTCTCCGGCGCGGTCTCATAGTGATCAAACACAAATGTGAAGTAACCTCTGCCGATTGTCACGGAACGAAGAACGGTGGCGAAGTCGCCCATTTCAGCCATGGGAACTTCGGCGTCGAGTTTCTGCATCTTGGGATCTTCTTCGCTCTGACCCATGCCGAGCACTCTGCCGCGTCTCTTGGTAACGTCGCCCATGATGTCACCGAGATTGTCGCCGGGCATATATGCTTCAAGTCTGCCGTAGGGCTCAAGAAGTTTGGGACCTGCGAGAGGCATACCGTTCTTGAAAGCGATCTTCGCGGCGGTCTTGAACGCCATTTCGTTGGAGTCAACGGGGTGTGAGGAACCGTCGTAAAGAACGGCCTTCATGCCGACAACGGGGTAACCTGCAAGGGGACCCTTGAGGATGGCTTCGCGCAGACCTTTTTCAACTGCGGGGAAGAAGTTCTTGGGAACGGAACCGCCGACAACTTCCTCTGCGAATTCGAAGTCTTCGCCGTCAAGCTTCTCAAATCTGATCCATACATCGCCGAACTGGCCGCTGCCGCCGGACTGTTTCTTGTGTCTGCCCTGTACGGACGCGGTCTTGCTGATGGTTTCTCTGTATGCAACTTTGGGAACGGAGAGGTCAACCTCTACGTTGAACTTGTTCTTGAGTTTGGTAACAACGGAGTCGATGTGCTGCTCGCCGATACCGGAAAGAATCTGCTCGTGAGTTTCAACATTGCTCTCGAAAGCAACGGTGGGATCTTCTTCAGCGATTCTGTTGAGGCCTGCGGCAACCTTGTCTTCCTCACCCTTCTTGCGGGCTCTGATAGCCATTGAAAGGCAGGGAGTGGGATAGTTGACGCCTTTGAGCTCGATATCGCTCTTGGGTGCGCAGAGGGTGTCACCGGTCTTGAAGCCGCTGAGTTTGGTCACAACGCCGATATCGCCTGCGGGGATAACGGAAACGTCTTCCTGCTTTGCGCCCTTGAGGTTGAGCATCTTGCCCATCTTTTCCTGCTCGCCTGTGCGGCTGTTATATGCGGGAATGTCGGCTGAAAGTTTGCCGGAAATAACTTTGAAGAAAGACATCTTGCCGACGAAGGGGTCGGCAACGGTCTTGAAGCAGATAGCCGCAACGGGTGCGCTTTCGTCAACCTTGCAGTCGCCTTCGGCGGCGGCAGTGGCATCGGGAGCGGAGGAAACGATGGTGTTGAGGATGAGTTCAACAGCATCGGTGTTGTAGCCGGAGCATGCAAATACGGGGCAGATGTCGCCGCTTGCAATACCTGCTTTGAGGCCCTTGGCTATATCGTCGGCGGTGAGGGGCTCTTCCATAAAGAACTTCTCCATAAGTTCTTCGTCTGCGGAAGCAACAGCCTCTGTGAACGCCGCTTTCATTTCTTCAAGAGCGGGATCGTCGGGGATTGCGATTTCGGTGGCTTTGCCGCCGTCGTATGAATAAGCCTTGCCTGTTGCGAAGTCAACATAGGATGTAACCTTGTCGCCTGCGGTCAGGGGAACAACAACGGGGCAGATTGCCGCGCCGTATTCGGCTTTGAGTGAATCGAGGGTGGTCTGGAAATTGGTATTTTCAGCGTCGCAGCGGGTAACTGCAAACATCTTGGCAATACCTCTGTCGGAAGCGGCCTTGAAAGCCTTTTCTGCGCCGACATCGACACCGGAGCCGGAGCCGAGCACGATGAGTACGCTCTCCGCTGCGCGGATGCCTTCGCTCATGCCGCCCGCGAAATCGAAGAGACCCGGGGTGTCAAGAAGGTTGATTTTTGTGTTGTTCCATTCAAATGCCGCCATTGCGGTGGCGATGGTTGCCTTGCGTCTTTTCTCTTCCGCATCAAAGTCGAGCACGGTGTTGCCGTCCGCTACTCTGCCGAGTCTTTCGGTTGCCTTTGCGAGGTAAAGCATTGCTTCCGCAAGGGTGGTCTTGCCTTTGCCGCTGTGACCGGCTATGGCAACGTTTCTGATGTCTTTAGCACTGTAGGTTTTCAAAGAACTTCCTCCTTAAAAGAATTCGTAAAAACGAAAATTATTCGCATAGTACAGAAATTGTATCATAAACAATATTTCATTTCAAGATTTTTTTATTGTATATGAAAAAAAGAGAGCCCGGGGCTTCCGCCTCGGGCATTATGCATAATTATTAATGCTTTTGTTTGGTGAGAATAACCACAGATTTCTTTATTCGGCAGGCGCGTTTTCATCGGGAGCGGCTTCGTCTGCGGTTTCCGCCTCTGCCTGCGCCGCAGCGAGTTCCTTCTCTTTTGCCTTGTTGCGCCAGAGGTGTATTATGCCCTCGTCGTTGAGAGTCTTGATTACAACAACCGTAATCGGCAGTATGAATACGCCGAGCACTCCGAAAATCTGGATGCCGAGATACATACTCATAAGCGTGATAACGGGGTGAACATCAACATTTGATGACACTATCTTCGGCTCGATGACCTGCCTTACAACGGTGATGACAACATAGAGGATAATGAGGCCTATGCCCATACCGATATGGCGTGTGAAGAGGCTGATAAGAGCCCACGGAATCATTACCGTGCCTGTGCCGAAAACGGGCAGGATATCAAGCAGGGCGGTGCCGATTGCGATAACCGTGATGTAGCCGCCTTTATAGAAGCCGAGCGATTTGAGGATGAAGAGGCCGATTGCCACTTCGCAGAAGGTGATGAAAAGGATTATGGTGTAGGACTTTGCCCATTTTCCGAGCACGCCTGTCACGATGCGCTTTGCCTTTCTGATTTTTTCCTCATGCTCGTCGGAAATGCTGTTTTTAATCAGACCCGTGAGCGCGGGATAATCGGAGGCCATAAACACGCAGGAAACAAGCCCCACAAGGAATGCCGCTAAAATTACGGGCACTCGTTTTGCCGTGCTGAGAATACCGCTCAGAGGAGTTGAGAGGAAGGAAAGGTTGATGCCCGAAGAGGCGGAGGCAGGCGCCGACGCGGTTTCTTCGGTCTGCTCGGCAAGGTTGAGCACGCTCGCGGTCATATTGTCTATGGTAGTCCTGAGGTAGTTGCTTATGGACCTGGGCAGATGGACGAGCATATTTTCAATGTAATTTCTGATTGTTTCAATCACTTCGGGACCGCTTGACAGCTTGCCTTTGATGAAAGCAAAGAAATCAATGAACTCGCTCACAAGCGCGTAACCCACAACGCCGATAACTGCCGCGAGCAGGATAAACGCCAGAAGCACGAGCACGATTGCGACCGGCTTCATTTTGAGCGGCGTTTTGCGGGCGATGAATTTGATCGGCCTTTGCAGCGCCATGGCGACGGCAAAGGCGATTATAAACGGAAACAGCATCCAGAAAGCAAATTTCACAAGGAAGTAATACGCCGCCGCGAAAAGGGCGAAATATCCGAATGATATCAGGGTGCTTCTTCTTTTTTCAATGATGTTCAGGGAAACCATCTCTCTTTCTTAGTGTTCCGAAAAAATATTACACCTTAAAGGGAGCCATTACAACCGATTGACGCCAAAATTTGTAAAAAATTAATAAATATATAAAAAAGACTTTATTTGAAAAGAATTTTGTGATAACATATAGTTTGTATTTTTATAATCTGTTTTCAACGGAAGGAGTTGATATGATGTTTGTTGCCGTCATGGGCTACGGTACTGTTGGCTCAGGTGTGGCAGCCGTATTAAAGCGTAACGGCGAAGCCATCAGCAGAAGATGCGGGTGCGACAGCATCAGTCTTAAAAAGATTCTTGATATCCGCAGTTTCCCGGGTGATGAATTTGAAAACCTCATCACATCGGATTTTCAGGAAATCCTGAATGACCCGGAGATTAAAATAGTCGCGGAAACCATGGGCGGACTTCACCCCGCTTATGATTTTGTGCTCGCTCTGCTCAAAGCGGGCAAGAGCGTGGTTACCTCCAATAAAGAACTCGTTGCCGTAAAGGGCAGGGAACTGCTTGAAACCGCCGAAAAGAACGGCGTCAATTTCCTGTTTGAGGCGAGCACCGGCGGCGGAATCCCCGTGCTCAGACCCATTTATCAGTGCCTTTGCGCAAACGAGATAACCGAGGTTGCCGGCATACTCAACGGCACCACCAATTACATTCTCACCAAGATGATTAAGGAGGGCTCCTCCTTTGAAGCCGCCCTTTCTCAGGCGCAGGCTCTCGGCTATGCCGAAAAGGACCCCACCGCGGATGTTGACGGAATTGATGCGCTGAGAAAAATCTGCATCCTTTCCGACCTCTGCTTCGGCAAAAACGTGCCCCCCGAAAGCGTTGAAGCAATCGGCATAAGGGGCGTTACCCGCGCGGATGTTTCGGCGGCCAAAACGCTCGGCGGAGTTATCAAACTCATCGCCTCCGCAAAAAGACTTGACGGCGGAAAACTCGCCGTTACGGTCTCCCCCGCTTTTGTTAAAAACGGAAGTATGCTCTCCGTGACCGACGACGTGCTCAACTGCGCCCTTGTACGCGGCGATGCCGTCGGCGAGGTCTGCTTTGAGGGCCCCGGCGCGGGCAAACTGCCCACCGCGAGCGCCGTGGTTGCCGATATTGCGGACTGCGCAAGGCATATAGGAGTAAACAGAAGCCCCTCCTGGGAAGAAGGAGACGGCAGCAATGTTGTCACGGGCGACTCGTTTACCGCCCCCTGGCTTGTAAGAGCAAAGGGCGATAAAGAAGAAATCGGAAAACAATTCCCCGGCGCGGGTTTCATAGATGTGCCCGGCATTCCTGCAGGCGAGGTGTGCTTCACTACTGCGGAAATGCCCCGCAGCCGTGTTAAGAGCGGCCTCGCCTCTTCGGGCGCAGAGGCCTGCTCCGTAATCAGAATCACAGATTATTAAGAGGTAGTTATATGTCTTTGATTGTTCAGAAATTCGGCGGCTCCTCCGTTGCCAACGCCGAAAGAGTTATGAATGTGGCGCGTATCGTGACGGATACTTACGCCAAGGGCAACGATGTTGTGGTAGTCGTTTCCGCACAGGGCGACACCACGGATGACCTTATCGCAAAAGCGGCGGAAATCAGCGCCAAGCCCTCAAAAAGAGAGATGGACCAGCTTCTCTCCGCGGGCGAGCAGATTTCAATAGCCCTGCTTGCAATCGCAATCGAAAAACTCGGCTTCCCCGTATGCTCACTGCTCGGCTGGCAGGCGGGTTTCTCCACAAACTCCGTTTACGGCTCCGCCCGTATCAAAAAGGTAAACGCGGAGCGCATCAGGATGGAAATCTCGCGCAAAAACATTGTTATAGTCGCGGGCTTCCAGGGCCTCAACAAATATGACGACATCACCACTCTCGGCAGAGGCGGCTCCGACACAAGCGCCGTCGCGATTGCCGCGGCAATGCACGCGGACCGCTGCCAGATATTCACCGATGTTGAAGGCGTTTACACCGCAGACCCGCGCAAGGTTAAAAACGCGGTGAAACTCAGCGAAATCACCTATGATGAAATGCTTGAACTCGCCACACTCGGCGCACAGGTTCTCAACAACCGCAGTGTTGAAATGGCAAAGAAATACAATGTGATAGTAGAAGTGCTGTCAAGCCTGACAAACGCGCCGGGCACATTAGTTAAGGAGAGTGTTAAAATGGAAAAAATGCTTGTCAGAGGCGTTACCAAAGATACAAACGTTGCAAGAATTTCAATTATCGGCGTGCCCAACGTACCCGGTATTGCTTATAAGATTTTCGGCAAACTTGCCGCAGAAAACATAAATGTTGATATCATTCTTCAGTCCGTCGGCAGAAATGACACCAAGGATATCACCTTCACCGTTTCGGGCGATAACGCCGAAAAGGCGGTTGAGGTGCTTGAAGGTCTCGAAGTAACCTCCGGCCTCAAGATCGAATGCGACAGCGAAAACGTTGCCAAAGTTTCCGCAGTCGGCGCGGGCATGGAAACCCATCCCGGCGTTGCCGCCGCAATGTTCAAGGCTCTGTTTGAGGCCGATATAAACATCCAGATGATTTCCACAAGCGAAATCAAGATTTCCGTGCTCATCGACAAGAAAGATGCCGATGCAGCCGTTGCCGCGATTCACGACGCGTTTATTCCCGAAACCTGAGTTTTATGTCCGCTCTTAAAAAGGCTCTCACAGGCAAAAACATCGGCGCGGGGCTTATGTACTTCTATGTGCATTTCGCCATGGAAGTGCTCTGCTATTTCTGCCTCAAGAGGCAGGCCGGTCCCGCCTCATTCCTGTGGCTTTTTCCGCTGGCTTATGATGTGCTTGCCTTTGTGCCGCAGGCTCTTGCCGGCTACATAAACGACCGTTTCCCCCGTTTCAACGCCGCTCTTTACGGCACGCTCGCTATGTGCGCTGCCGCAGGCTGTTTCGCGCTCGGAGTTTTTTCAAACAGGTTTGTTCCTTTGGTAATTCTCTGCGCCGGAAACGCGCTTACACACGTGGGCGGAGCGGAGGTAACCCTGAGGAGTTCGGGCGGGCGTCTCGCCTCCCCCGCTATATTCGTCGCGGGCGGCGCGTTCGGAGTTATCTCCGGCACTATGCTTGCAAAAACTTCTCTGCCCTACGGCGCGGTGATTCTGTTTATGCTCACCGCCCTTCCGTTTATTATCCGTGCGGAGAAATACAAATCACCCGAAAAGAGCGCGGCTGTGCTTTGCCGCGGCTTTTATTACGCAAACGAAAAAATCAGCCCGTCTGTCGTGATTCTGCTCTCCTGCGTCACGGTGGCGCTCAGGTCATATATGGGCTTCTGCCTTCCCCTCGCGTGGAAGACAACCGCCCTTCACGCCGTGCTCCTCTATGTTGCGATGGGTGTGGGCAAAGCGGCGGGCGGAATCTTTGCCGATGCTTTCGGTGTAAAGAAAACCGCCATTTTCAGCGCGGCGGCCTCTCTGCCGTTTATACTGCTCGGCAACAGAATTATGCCCGTTTCGCTTATCGGCATACTGCTTTTCAGCATGACTATGTCCGTGTCGCTCGCCCTGATAGTTTCGGTGCTCCGGAACGCGCCCGGTCTTTCTTTCGGCTACACGACTATCGCTCTCACCGCGGGCGTTTTGCCGATATTCTTTTTCAATATCTCATCCTACGCCGTAAACAGCGTGATTCTTTCGGCATTTACCGCGCTCTGCCTTGCGGCTATGGCGGTAATCATAAGAAAGGATGTGAAGCGCGTTGATTAAATACACTTATGCTCTCGGCCCCGATGTGTGGCCGCGCGTTATTAACGGAGTAATCATCCTCGCGATTGTCACCGCCGTGATTGTAATACTCGGCATCGTCTTCACAAAAATCGAATTCCTCAAAGCAGGGAGGGATAAAGATGACTCACCTGCCTGTGTCGATGGCGCTGAGCCTGATTCTCACGATAATAATTGAAGGCTTTACCGCCTTTCTTCTCGGCGTGAGAGGAAAAGACAATTTTCTCTGCGTTACCCTTGCAAACATCGTCACCAATCCCGTGGTTGTCTGCGCGACTTTTCTCGCAAGTTATTATTTCGGCAGGAGTGTGCGAATGCCGCTCGAATACGCCCTCGAGATTGCCGCGTTTGTAACCGAAGGAGTAATCTACAAAAAAATACCCGTGCAGAAGAAACTTAACCCCTTTGTTTTTTCGCTTATTCTCAACGGAGTTTCTTATGCAAGCGGTTACATTTTAGCCCTTATTGTGTGAGGTAAAATCATGAAAAAACTTATATCCGCCTTTCTTTCCGCCGCGGCGGCCCTGCTGTTTTCAACAGCGGCTTTTGCCGACGCCGCCCTTCCTCCCTCAGAGAGGATTGTGGAATCCGTAAACGCATACACCGTTGAAATAATCTGCATCGCGGTTGCGGTTATCGCCTGCATCGCGGGGATAATCATCCTTGCCCGTATGCGCAGGAAAAAGAACGGCACTGACATTACGGACGCCGCGGGCGCAAAAGAGCAGGAAATCACAGAGGAAGACCCCGAAAAGAAAGAAGATGGCAATCAATGAAAAAAATACTATCCCTGATACTTACGGCTGTAATCTGCCTCGGCGTCTGCATTCCCGCCGGCGCGGACCTGATTTCGATTTCGGATATCATTGAGCGCGCAGTCGACCCCAATAAAGACCTCGCTATTGTTTCAAACAAAGACGGCGCCGCGACAGTTGACGGCCCCGAAGCCGTTGTGCCTTACGGCACCGAATTGCATGTGGATTATTACATCGTAAATGAAGATGAAAGCGTTTATGTTTACGCGAAATACCTTGACGGTCAGGTTGCCCTTGATAAAAACGACCTCTCCGGCCCCGCGATTGTAGAGATTAACGAGGCTACCGGCAACCGGGTCAGCATAGGCGAAAGACTTTCCGCTTTTTATCAGAGAAGGATTGCGCCGGTTATCAGCGCGATAAAGAATCTGCCTTCGCTCATTGTCGAGGTTGTCAGAGAAAAATTTCAGAGTATATTCGGTTAAATCAAAAGGCAGAGTATGTGCGCTCTGCCTTTTTTGATATATTTCAAGGAGGATTAATATGGATAAGGAAAAAACCGAAGGCAAGGGTTTCCCCTTCAATCACAAGGATTCCGAGCCCCCTCTCGATGTTTACGGCGGCCCCGAAATGCCGAAATTCGTTCCCCCTGCGGAGGCGATGGCAGTATATGCCGGCCCCGAGATGATGAGTAACCCGAATTTTGTGCCCCCGGGAGCATTCGCCCCCGAAGCAGTGGAAGAGCCTCCCAAACCCGCGTGCCCTCAGTGCGGCGCGGCGCTTGAGCCCGATTATCTTTTCTGCCCCTCCTGCGGAGTGAAACTGCCCCGTATGTGCCCGAGGTGCGGCGCACCCGACACAGGCGGCAAATTCTGCACAAACTGCGGTGAGCCGTTCAATGACTGAACTTGAAAAATACCGCGCCTTTCCCTATAAAATAGATTCGGCAGTCTGGGAGTTAACCCTCGCCTGCTGTTTTCACTGCGCCTACTGCGGCTCCTCGGGAGGCACAGCGCGTGAAAACGAACTGAGCACCGAAGAATGCCTGAACGTTGTAAATCAGCTTGCGCTCACCGGCTGCCGCCGCGTTTCGCTGATAGGCGGCGAGGTCTTTCTGCGCCCGGACTGGGAGGAGATAACCGCCGCTCTCACAGGCAGCGGGATAAAGGTCTGCATTATAACAAACGGCTACCGTATGACGCCGGATATCCTTGCCTCGCTTAAAAAGGCGGGCGTTGAATCCGTTGCCGTTTCGGTTGACGGACCCGAGCGCGTGCACGACGCTTACCGTGCGCAAGGCAGTTACAAACGCGCCTTTGAATCGATAAGCGCTCTGTGTGACGCGGGCGTTCCCGTATCCGTCATAAGCGCCCTGAGAGCGGATAACGCCCCTCTCCTGCCTGAGTTTTACGAAACCCTGCTTCATTATCCGATATTCGCCTGGCAGATTCAGGCGTGCTCCCCTATGGGCAACGCCCTGAGTAACAGCGTGGATGTTTACTTTAATTCAAAAGAAGTGCTGAAATTCATAAGAGAGCACAGGGGTAAGCAGAGTTTTTACATCGCCGCCGCCGACAATATCGGTTATTATGATGAAAACGAGCCCTTTGTGCGCAGAGTTGACGGCTCCGCTTTTGCGGGCTGCAGCGCGGGGCTGAGCATAATCGGAATTGACAGCACGGGTAATGTGCGCGGCTGTGAATCGCTCTATGACGAGCGCTTCAACGAGGGCTGTCTGCGCGAGCGCACCCTGATTGATATATGGACCGACCCCGACGCGTTTTCATATAACAGAAAGTTCACGCCCGACCTGCTTACGGGCAAGTGCGCCGGGTGCCCTCACGGAGATGTCTGCGCCGGAGGCTGCCGCTCTTATGACAGATTCACCACGGGGCGCCTCTATGAGCATCCTCTTTGCGCAAGAAATATGTGAAGCGCAGATATATAATGTAATATAATAAATATGCCGCCCCGCAGTGTTACTGCGGGGCGGCTTGCATATGAATTTGGATTATTTAGCGTAATCGCCTACTACAAGCAGGAATCCGCCGAACTGAGCGCCGAATTCGGGGCCGCCGTCCATTATGATTCTGCCGTTCTTGGTAGCGTCAAGCATATCGTCGGTGCCCAGAAGAGTGCCCAGGGCGCTCTTGAAGGAATCGAAGCGAAGGGTGAAGAAAGGCATTGCTCTCTTGTATTCGCCTCTGCCGGCTCTTGACTTGCCCGCCTTGATTCTGAGGAACGCGGAAACTTCGGGATGGTCATTGACCGCAAGCGCATAGACGCGGTCGGGGCTCTTGGTGGTCCATTCCTTGATTTCGGGATGGCCCTGTTTGTTGAGCGTGCTTATACCGCTGGTGAGCAGATAGAAGAAGCACTTGACCATAAGTTTCTGGGTTTCTTCGTCTTCGGGAGCTTCGGTTGCGGTGAGCAGGGAACTCATCTTGAGAAGCACCATCATGAAGGAGAGGAAAACACCGGGCTTCTTTGCTATACCCTTCATCTTGGGAAGAGTGCCGGGGCCGATTTTGCCCTTGAAGAAGGCGTTCATCTGCTCCACGCTCTTGAAAGCAAGTTCCACATCGGTATGCTCGTCGTCACTGACCTTGTCGGCGTGCACAACCCATTCGCCTGCGTTGATGACAAAATGGGTGGCATATTTGCCGTCGGGTGCTTCGGGGTCGCGGGCGCTTATCTGCACCACTGCGTGAGTATGCTCAAATTTCTTTGCGAGTTCAGGCACATCCATCGCGATTGTTTTCATAAGGGGAAGTGCGCCGCAAAGGAAAATCTTGTTAGTGAAAATATCTTCTCTTGAAGCCATAATCAATCAATCCTTTCCGTAGTTTAACGGGGGTAACGAATTAATATTCGTCGTCCCAGTTGTCGTCCTCTTCGAAGTCTTTCTTCATAACTTCGCGAACTGCGGAAATAATGCCGTTGGCATCAATGCCTACATCGGACATGATATCCTCCTGGAGGCCGATCATTGCGAAGCCGGGGTGACCGAGCATCTTGAATGCGCAGGCCTTGCCGCCGTCAACAACAACTTCGGAAACCGCGGAGCCGAGACCGCCGGTAATGAAGTGATCTTCAACGGTGATGATTCTTCTGGTTTCGGTAACAGCCTTCATAATGGCTTCTTTGTCGATCGGGCTGATGGTGTGCATATCAAGCACTCTTACGCTCAGTCCGTCGGAGTTTGCGAGGAATTCCGCCGCCTGTTTTGCCTGGAATACGCAGGAGCCGCAGGCGATAACGGTGATATCAGTACCCTCGTTAACGGTGACCGCTTTGCCTACTTCAAATCCGTAGTCCATATTCTGATAAAGCACACGGTCAAAACCGCGGTTGATTCTGATATAGAAGGGGCCTTCGGTGTTGTAGGCGGCGTTTACCGCGTTTGCGGTTTCAATGCCGTCTGCGGGGCAGATAACGGTGAGGTTGGGCATCGCTCTTGTAATCGCAAGGTCGGCAAGTGCGTGGTGAGTGGAGCCCGCCTGGCCGAAAGATGTGCCCGAATGGGTGGCAACGATTTTAACATTTGCTTTCTGATAGCAGATGTCGGTGTGAAGCTGGTCGCACGCTCTCATTGAGCAGAATGCGGAGAAGCCGGAAACGAAGGGAACGCAGCCTGCTTTCGCCATACCTGCGGCAACACCCATCATATCCTGCTCGGCAATGCCTACGTTGATAACTCTCTCGGGGCAAACCTTGAGCACGTCGCCGAGTTTTGTGGATTTTGCAAGGTCGGCAGTAATGGCTACGACCTTGGGATCGTTAAGCATAATATCGGCAATCGCTTTGCCGTAAATTTCAGCAGTAGCAACTTCGGTCTGGTCTATTGCGTTATAAACAAATCCGCCTGCCATTATTATTCACCCTCCTTTTCCGCTCTTTCAACACGCTTTGCGTAGTAAGCGTCAAGATCTTTCTTATACTGTTCAAATGTGGGATCGTCAATTGCCATATAGTGGCAGTGATAGTCGCCTGCAACGGAGGTGATGCCGGCGCCCTTTTCCGTATCCATAAGGATGCAGGTGGGTTTGCATTTTTCTTTTGATCTCTCAATCGCAACATCGATTGCGCCGCAGAGTTCTTTGATATTTGCGCCGTCAACAACGATGGTGTTGAAGCCGAAAGCCGTGAGTTTGTCGGCAAGGGGCTCAAGTTTCATAACGTCTTCGGTGTTGCCGTCTATCATGCAGTGGTTTCTGTCAATGAAAACGATGCAGTTTGAAAGTTCATACTGGTTCATCGTCATGAAGGCTTCCCAGTTGGAGCCCTCGTCAAGTTCGCCGTCACCGGTAACAACATAGGTGAGGTAATCCTTGCCGAGAATTCTTGCCGCAATAGCGGTGCCTGCCGCGATGGAGCAGCCGTGACCGAGCGAACCTGTGGAAGCGTCAACGCCTACAACCTTGTTTGAGTCAAGGTGCATACCCATCTTTGAACCTGAAAGGTTGAAAGTCTTGAGCATTTCGGGGTCGTTGAATCCTTTGTCGCAGAGAACGGGAGCATAGGAGATGGCCGCGTGACCTTTTGAAAGAATGAATCTGTCTCTGTCTTCCCACTTGGGATCTTCAACTTTGATGTTGAGGTACTTGTAGTAGAGAACTGTCAGAAGGTCAAGCACGGAAAGTCCGCCGCCGAGGTGGCCGCTGCCTGCCCAGACTGTGGTCTGAAGGGCAAGGTGGCGCAGCTCGTTGGCCTTCTTTTCGAGGTCGAGCCATTCCTGTTTTGTTAATGCCATAGAATATTCCTCCTTATATTTCGGGGAGACGCTCTCGGGCATTTCCCTTTACATATTTAATCAGCCGATTTCGGGGTGAAGTTTTTTGGTTGCCTTGAACGCTTCCTCGGCAATCGCGATGGACTCTTTGATATCCTCGTGAGTGAGGGAGGCGTTGATGAAATGGTTGTGGTGCGAAGCGAGGAAGAGACCTCTGTTTACGCACTCTGCTATCCAGTCCTGATGAATCATAAGCGAGTCATCGTTGGCTATCCTGAGATAGAAGAGAGCGGGAGCGCCGGAAACAACAAGGTCAAAGCCGTGCTCTGCGCCGGCCTTCTTGAGGCCTTCGGTAAACTCGGTGCCGAGTTCTTTGAACAGAGCGGGGGCGTTGATTTTCTTCATCTTGTTGATGCAGGCGATACAGGCGGCGAAGGGAACCGCGCTCATCCAGTAAGAGCCGGTGTAGGAGAGGCCGGAAGCCGCGCCCTTGAGGAATTCTTTGCCGCAGAAAGCGGACATATTGTAGCCGTTTGCAAGTGCCTTGCAGAAGCAGATGAGATCCGCCTCAAAGCCGAAGTAATGGTCGGAGCCCGCTATATCAAGGCGGAAGCCCGCGCGTACGTCGTCAATGATGATGAGGATTTCGTTTTCGGTACAAATCTTTCTGATTTCCTGCCAGAAGCCCTCTTTGGGGAACTTGTTGTCATAGAAGTTGCCGTGATCGTAGGGCTGGGCGATAAGAGCGGCGATTTCGCCTTTGTTCTCTTCGACGAGCTGTTTGAAGCCCTCGATATCGTCCCAGTCAACATAGAGGTTGTTGGCAACATCCTCGGGCAGAACGCCGGGATAGTCAACCTTCATAACAACGGGTGAAACGCCGTGATAGAAACCGTTGAAGAAGATGAGTTTCTTTCTGTGGGTATATGCTCTCGCGGTCAGAATAGCGCCCTGGGTGGCATCGTTGCCGTTCTTTGCAAAGAAAGCCCAGTCTGCGCTCTTGACGGTGTCAACCAGCAGCTCGGCGCACTCTACCATAACCTTGTTGGGCGAGGTGGTGCAGTTGCCGAGTTCCATCTGCTTGCGCGCGGCTTCGTCAACATCGGGGTCGCAGTAGCCGAGCACATTGGGGCCGTAAGCGCACATATAGTCGATATATCTGTTGCCGTCAACATCCCAGAAATAGGAGCCCTTCGCTTTCTCGGAAAAACGGGGCCAGCGGTTTACGGGGATGAACTGACCTTCGGCGGGGCCGAGATGGCCGTAAACACCGGAGGGAATAACCTTGGCGGCTCTTGCGTACCACTCATCCGATTTGGCGGTGGAGTAGCAGGGATATCCTGATGATTCTTTTGCTTTGCTCATTTTTCTTTCCTCCCTTATGCAAGATAAAGCCCGACTCTGTCGAGTATGCGGTTGATATTATCGAGCATACTGTTGAGTCCGTGCATTTCGATTTTACCGGTGCCCAGAGCCGTAAGCGCGTTCACCGTGCCGTTGAACAGAGCGTTGGCGGTCTGAAGGTCAACGAATACCATTGAAGCCCTGTACTTTTCGGGATTTTTCTTGAGGCAGACAAAATGGTGGTCTTTTATTCTGATTTCAACCGCCGCTTCGTCTTTGATGGCGATCATAACACTGCCGTCCGCTGTGTGAGCGGCGCTGAATCTGCCGATTTCATCCTGATTTGCAACCTGCGCCACGGCAACGCCGACAACGCCGAGTGTAAGGATGGTGTTGATTCTGAAGAAATCGGGATCCTTGAGGTCTTCTTCGCTCGGCCTCATATACTTGTTGAGAAGGTCGGTGAGCGCCGTGAAGTCTTTAAGAAGAAAACCTATGTGAAGATAGCCCTTTGAGGGGATGGGGGTAACTGTGCCGTCGATAAGTCCGTTGAACTTTTCGGGGGAACTGAACGGGAGTTTAACATCACATTTACTGCAGCCGTCGGTCATTTTGCAAAGGCCTTTGTAGAAGGTGATGGTTGCCGAGGGACCGCCCTTTACATCGAAGCCGATGGAAAGCGGCTTTTTGTTTGTGAGAAGTGCGCCTGCTTCGGGAACAAGTTCGCAGAGATTCTCAAGAGCACCCAACACTGCGTAAAGGTTAATATACGCAAGGGTTTTCTGGTCAATCATTTTGATTTCCTCCTTTGTTTTCTTCGGAAAAGGTCACTTCACCGAATAATATACTTTATTCTAACAAACCATATAAAATAAGTCAATGAAAAGAAAAATATTTGTATAATATTTATATAAAATTCAGTATTTTTTATAAAAAAGAAAAAGTACCCGCATTTCATCGCGGAATTAAGAATTCAGAATGCAGAATGCTGAATTCCGGGTCGCTTCGTTCCAATAATTGTTATGCTCCGCATATCCTGTAAGGCGGGCGGATGATATCCGGTCTCACCTGTCGGTTCGGTCGGTGCTTTCGCTTCGCGAAGGTGTCCACCGGACACCCGCACCCCTACGGGTAGGTATTAGGGATTAGGATGTAAGGAATTAGAGTTTCCGCGCCTGCGGCACGGACGGAACGCCGGAACGGCGTTCCCTACAGTGCGAATTTATTAAAACATACTATTATTTTTGATGTTACTGCCTCAGTGGCAGTTAGGGAGGGAACAGAAAAGGATGAAAACAACGCATTTATGAGCGAAGACAGTACTAAAGTACGGCGAGCGAA
>JAEEGL010902661.1_pt1 | contig 27767 bp, 27 predicted proteins | sample 9134231 | NCBI WGS metagenome assembly JAEEGL01 (sample SAMN16246548, study PRJNA631951) | gut metagenome | biome: gut microbiome; feature: rumen; material: fiber-attached | host: Bos | place: Iran: Karaj | collected 2018-10
ATTTAGCTGCGAGCGTAAGCGAGCAATTTAGCTTTTTTAAAGTACTTCAAAAATAAAAACGGTTTTTGATCAGAATAAAAAACAATCCGCTATGACACTTTCTACCGTTAAAAGATATCATAGCGGTTTTATTTTTTATTTACATGATTTCCTCTTTCCCGGGCGTTTTTGATTTCATTTATAAAAACATTGACAACGACCGAATTATATGATATAATAAGATGAAATAATATTTTCAGAGGTCATTATGTACGACAGAAGCAAAATAAGGAACTTCAGCATCATAGCTCATATAGATCACGGCAAGTCGACTCTTGCGGACAGACTGCTGCAGATAACGCGTACGGTATCGGACCGCGATATGGAAGAACAGCTGCTCGACAATATGGATATCGAGCGCGAGCGCGGCATAACGATAAAAGCCCGCGCTGTCCGGCTCGACTATACCGCGCCTGACGGTGAAGAATACATTTTAAACCTTATCGACACTCCCGGGCACGTCGACTTCAACTACGAAGTATCGAGATCTCTTAACGCCTGCGAAGGCGCGGTCCTGGTCGTCGACGCGACGCAGGGCGTTGAGGCGCAGACCATGGCCAACGCCTATCTCGCCGTCGATAACGGGCTTGAGGTCGTACCGGTCATAAACAAGATAGATCTGCCCGCGGCGATGCCCGAGCGCGTCAAACACGAGATCGAAGACACGATAGGCATACCCGCGCTCGACGCGCCCGAGATTTCGGCGAAGAACGGCGTAAATATTCAAGAGGTGCTTGACCGCATCGTCTCCGATATCCCCGCGCCGAAAGGCGACGAGAACGCGCCGCTCAAATGTCTTATTTTCGATTCTTATTACGATTCTTACCTCGGCGTCGTCGTTTACGTGCGCGTTATCGACGGCTCGCTGCGCGCCGGAGAGCGCATAAGGATGATGGCTACCGGCGCGGAATTCGACGTAGTCAACGTCGGTTACATGGAGCCGTTCGGCCTTTCTCCGTCCGACTGCATACGAGCGGGCGAAGTCGGCTACATCACGGCGAGCATCAAAAATATCGGCGATACGCTCGTCGGCGACACGGTGACGAGCGCTGCCAAGCCGACCGACACGCCGTTCCCGGGCTTCAAAAAATGCGTGCCGATGGTCTTCTCGGGCATTTACCCCGCTGACGGCGCGAAATATCAGGATCTGAAAGAAGCAATACTCAAGCTACAGTTGAACGACGCCGCGCTCACTTTCGAGCCGGAGACGTCAGCGGCTCTCGGCTTCGGCTTCCGCTGCGGATTTCTCGGTCTGCTCCACATGGACATCATTCAGGAGCGTCTCGAGCGCGAGTTCAACCTCGACATAGTCACGACCGCCCCGAGCGTCATTTACAAAGTCGTACTGAAAAGCGGTCAGGAGCTTATGATAGACAACCCGCTGAATTATCCGCCGTCGGATCAGATCGAATACGCCTGCGAGCCGATGGTCAAAGCGACCGTGCTTACGCCGAAGGCGTATATCGGCGCGGTGAATTCGCTCTGCCAGGACCGCCGCGGCGAATTCGTGACGATGAACTATCTCGATACGGAACGCGTCGAGATACATTACAGACTGCCGTTGAACGAGATCATTTACGACTTTTTTGACTCGTTAAAGAGCAGAAGCCGCGGTTACGCGTCGCTCGATTACGAGCTCGACGGCTACGACGAAAGCCGCCTCGTGAAGCTCGATATACTCCTGAACGGCGAAGTCATCGACGCGCTCACGTTCATCATCCACACCGACAAAGCGTACGGCAGAGCGCGCAAGATGGTCGAAAAGCTCAAAGAAAACATACCGCGCCAGCTGTTTGAAATACCCGTTCAGGCGGCTATCGGCGGTAAGATAATCGCGCGCGAGACGGTCAAGGCGATGCGCAAGGACGTTCTCGCCAAATGCTACGGCGGCGACATCACGCGTAAGAAAAAACTGCTCGAAAAGCAGAAAGAGGGCAAGAAACGTATGCGTACGTTCGGTTCGGTAGAGGTGCCGTCCGAAGCGTTTATGGCGGTGCTCAAGCTCGATGAATAACGGCGTTTCGCTCTACATCCACATACCGTACTGCAAAAGCAAATGCGGTTACTGCGATTTCTGCTCGTCGCCGGAAACGTCGACCGCCGAAGCGTACGTCAAAGAACTGAAAAAGCGGCTGATATCGCGCTCTTCTTTTGTAAAGACGAACGTGCCTACCGTATATTTCGGCGGCGGTACGCCGACCGTGATCGGCGCGGAGGCGCTCTGCGGTCTGCTGCAAGTCATAAAAGATCGTTACGATTTGGATAAAGACTGCGAGATAACGGTTGAGGCGAATCCCGGTACCGTGAACGAAAAAGAGCTTTCTCTTCTACGCGTCGCCGGTTTCAACCGTATCTCCGCAGGTTTGCAGACGGCAAACGAAACGGAGCTTATTATGCTCGGGCGCACGTCTCACATGGTATCGGACGGCGAGCGGCTCGTGTCGGACGCGAGAGACGCGGGATTTGAAAACATAAATCTCGATTTAATGTACGGCATACCAGGCCAGACGACCGGCTCGTTTGAAGAAAGCGTCGCTTTCGTCGCTTCTCTTCACCCCGAACACATTTCGTCATACGCGCTGAAGCTCGAAGAGGGGACGCCGTTATACGAAAAGCGCGGCGCGCTCGATCTGCCGGACGACGATACGGTCGCCGATATGTATCTGCTTTTGAACCGCAGACTCAAAGAATACGGTTACGTCAGATACGAGATAAGCAATTTTTCAAAACCCGGTTATGAGAGCCGCCATAATCTGCGATACTGGCAGGGCGGCGACTATCTCGGTTTCGGAGTGTCGGCGGCTTCGCTGTATCGCAGAGAACGGTATCTGCAGTCTTCCGACATGAACGCGTTTTTGTCGGGCGAAGCGCCGGACGTTGTCGAGACGCTCGATGATGACGGAGTAAGGCTTGAATACATAATGCTTCATCTGCGCCTCGCGTACGGCGTGCAGAAGCGTGAATTTGCCGACAGATTCGGGCTCGATTTCGATCTGATCTATAAAAACAAGATACGAAAATACGTTTCCGGCGGATTTGCCGTCAACACGGACGGGAGTTTTTATCTGACCGAAAAAGGTCTGCTCGTCTCGAACAGTATCATTGCCGATTTTATTTATTGAAAGGAGCGGCGGATGAAAAAGATCGCCATAATACTGATAATAATCCTTACCGCCGCTTTGTATTCCTGTAACGGCGCCGACTCCGTTACGACCGGGGCGGATATTCCGACGGTCCCGGTCACCGCGGCGGAAAGCGGCGGCACCGAGACAGCCGGCGGAAATGAAGAGGTCACGTACGGCGACGAATGGCAGTTCGCCGCGCTCGACAGGCAGATACTCGCGGAAGACGAGCACTGGTCTGTCACCGGCAGCGGCTTCGCTTACAAAGACGGCTGTCTCGGCATATCGGGCAGCGGATACTTCGATATTGCCAGCCTCACACCGATCGGCGACGAGGAAAATTATATCTTCGAATTCGAATATCTCGCAAAATCCGATTCCCGCGTCGCGGCGGGGCTGAATCTGCTCGGCATAGACAGCCTGCCGGGAAGCGGTGTCCCGGGGATCTGGCTCATTTTCGACGATTCATCCGTATCGGCATTTTCGGCCAATAAGATCGATATCGGAAAGAAAGAAGGTTTTCGCAGGGTATCTATCCTGGTCGATCAGTCGTCGCAAACCGTTAAGATCAGCGCAGACGGTGAGCTGTGCGCAAAAGTGAAGTACGAAGGAGACGGAGAAACAACAAAACTGCATGTATATGACGCCGACGGGAACGATAAATACCAAGTCACGCTTTACGCTCCGCTTTACGCAGGCGGCAGTATAAAACTGCACTCGGCAAAGGACTGCTCGGTTTACATAAAGAACATTGCTTTCAAAACGTTTTGAGGGATGATCATGAAAAAGATAGAAATACTTGATTCGACGCTGCGCGACGGCGTACAGGGCGAGGGGGTCTCCCTCTCGGTCGAAGACAAGATCAAAATAACGAAAGTGCTCGACGACTTTCATATCGACTATATCGAAGCCGGCTTTCCGTCGTCGAACCCGAAAGACGCGGAATATTTTGAGAAGATGAAAGGCGTGAAGCTTTGCCATGCGAAACTCGCCGCGTTTTCTTCGACCGTGCATCCCGGGCAGGAGCCGGAGGATTCCGAACCGATAAAGAAGCTGATCGAAGCCGGTACGCCGGCGGTAGTGGTCTTCGGCAAAGCCGCCGCGGACCAGGTCGAACAGGTACTGCGGATAAGCCTTGAACAAAATCTCGAGATAATCTCAAAAACCGTAAAATATCTCAAATCGAAGGGCAAAGAGGTCATTTTCGACGCTGAGCATTTCTACAAAGGATACAAAAACGACAGTAATTACGCGCTCTCCGTACTGAGGTGCGCCTGCGGCGCCGGCGCGGACGTGCTCTGCCTCTGCGACACTACCGGCGACACGATGCCGAAAGAGGCGGAAGAGATCACGGCGGCGGCGATAAAAGCCTTTCCGACCAAACGCATAGGCGTGCATTTTCACGACGACACGGGCTTAGCCGTCGCCGATTCGATAATAGCCGCCGAATGCGGCGCAAGCCAGATACAGGGCACGTTTCTCGGTTTCGGCGAGCGGTGCGGCAACGCCGATCTGTCGGTGATAATCCCCGATCTGCATTTCAAGCTCGGTTATGAGTTCGGCGCGGATATGCGAATGCTCAAAAATTCCGCAAACGCTATATCGGAGATATCGAACACGAGAATAAGCAACAACAAGCCTTACATAGGCAAAAGCGCGTTCAAACACAAGGCGGGCATGCACATCGACGCGGTCAAAAAATACCCTGCGTCGTTTGAACACATCGATCCTTCCGAGGTCGGAGCGGAAAGGCAGTTTCTGCTCTCCGAGATATCGGGCAGAAACACTCTGCTCGACCGCGTGCGGGAGATAATACCGGGTGCTGAAAAAGACTCGCCGGAGCTTGCGCTCGCTCTGAACGCCTTGAAAGAAAAGGAATATTTCGGCTACCACTATGAAGCCGCCGAGGCATCGCTTCGCTTACTGCTCCGCAAGGTGTTTTACCGCTACGAGCCGCATTTCAACGTCTCGCTTTATAAGACGACCGACGATTTTCCGTCAGCTAACGGCGAGCTGACGTCGTGCTCGGTCGTGCAGATCGAGGTCGGCGGCAGGACCGAAATGGCTACCTCGCTCGGCAACGGCCCGGTAAACGCGCTCGATAACGCGCTTCGCCGCGCGCTGAGAGTATTCTATCCGGTGATAGACGAAATGTCGCTATCTGATTTCAAGGTGCGCGTCATAGATTCAACGACGACGACCGCCGCAAAGGTGCGCGTGCTCATAGAATCGACCGATAATAAAGAGACGTGGACCACTGTCGGCGTATCGTGCGACATAATCGACGCGTGCCTTCAGGCGCTGATCGACAGCTTTGAATATAAATTGTTAAAATCGAATAAAACCACTTGAAAAATCAAAAAAAAGGTGTATAATATATTTTATAAAGGATCTATGGAGGGTAATTAAATGTCGGAAAAAGATAAGACAATAACTTTTTCGCTCGTACACGAAAAAGAAAAAGAGATGAAAGAAATCCTTACGCAGGTCTATCTTGCGTTAAAGGAAAAGGGATATAATCCCATCAACCAGATAGTCGGCTATATCCTCTCCGAGGATCCGACGTATATCACCAACTATAAGAACGCCCGCGGACTGATAAGAAAGATCGACCGCGACGAGCTTCTGAACACGCTTGTGAGAGAATATCTCAAGACCGAAAAGAAATAATAAACCGTTTCATACCGCAAAAAAAGCAGCCAAACGTAGAGGCAACATAAAGAAAAAACAAACCCACCTTGACATCTTTCTGTTCCGGAAAGTGTCATAGTGGGTTATTTTCTTTCAGTAAAGTTATTACGCTTAATAATTTGGAATTTATTAAGCTGAATTGCCGCTTCGCGGCAGCTAAATTATACGCCTGTCGGCGTATAGCTGAATTGAAGCCTCACGGCTTCAGCTAAATTAAATTCGCCTATAAGCTCGGCGAAGCCGAATTCAGCTTGCGAAGCAAATTTAGCCGGGCAGTGCCCGATTCAGCTCGCCGGAAACGGCGAATTTAGCTGGGGCGTCTTCCTTACGGAGGACGCCCCAACCGACTGCTTTTTCATTTTCGCGCGCCCCGCGATCTTTTGAGATCGCGGGAGGGGATAAAGGGGGTTCGGGGGTCATGAGGGGCGGGAGACCCCCGAAAACCGGTAAACGGATAGGCGGCCGCGCGCATACCGGGAGCATATATTCCGGCAGCGAGGCAGAAAAACTCCGGTCGCTTAACTACAAATTAAAAAAAATTCGTTTTACCCCTTGACAATTTGATATTTTAGTGATATTATAGTCAAGTACCTTTTGAGGGTATAAGCGCCATTAGCTCAGTGGATAGAGTGCCCGGCTACGAACCGGTAGGTCGCAGGTTCGAATCCCGCATGGCGCGCCAAAACAAAAGAGACGCTTATGCGTCTCTTTTGTTTTGGCAGTTTACTATATCTGCGGGATTCGAACCAGCGTTAAGAAAACGCTCCGGGGGAGCGTTTTTAGCGGTGACCGAAGAATTTTGCAAAGCATAGCGAAACAAGTCTGCACAAATTGCTTTGCAAAATTCAAGAAGAATCCCGCGGCGCCTTCCACAACTAAATCCTGCGGCTCCATCCGCCGTATGCTTATCTCCTCAATAACCACATCAAAAGAAAGAGATTTAAAATGAACAATAACAGAAATATTATGATATCCTCGCTGAAAGAATATGTTTTTCCTCTTTTGCGTGAAAATGGTTATACGGGTTCATATCCGCATTTCCATAAAATTGAAAACGACAGCATAGATTTAATATCTTTTCAAACAGATAAATACGGCGGCGCTTTCCGTGTCGAAGTATCAGCCGCTTTTCCGGAAAGCGAAAACAAAAACTATACTTTATACGGTGATATGACCGAAAAAACGCTTGACGTAACGGCAACGAACAAAAGATATCGGCTGCCCGGAATGTACGACGGCAAATTCTATTATACTGACGTTTACAAAAAGAGAACGTTGTTTTTCGGTACATTATATACAAACGTTCCCGCAAATGAAAAAGTTACCGATCTCAAAGGTTTCAAACTCATACGGCCGTTTAACGAAAACACCGCAAAACTTGTTTGCGAAGAACTTAACAGACAGCTTGAAAAAGCTTTCGCATGGCTTGAAAAATATAAACGTAAGCGCTGAAATCGCAAATTCGGCGACAAAACTCTCCGGTCCGTTCCTAATAAAATATCTATGATTATTTTCATTTTTTTGTCAATCGCCAAACGGTGTGTTTACTTGCCGTTGAGTATATGATACAATATACTCAACAACAAAAAAGGAGAAAAAAACTATGAATATCGGACAAAATATAGCAAATTTCAGAAAAGAAAAACACATAACGCAGGAGCAGCTCGGCGAAGCCGTGGGCGTAACGAACCGCACCGTTTCAAAATGGGAATCGGGCGTATCATCGCCCGGGATCGATCTCATCCCCACAATAGCGTCCGCTCTCGGAATAACGCTCGATCAGCTTTTCGGTATCGAGAAAAAGGAAAATACGACTGATATTTCACAAATAATAAAAGAAACGGTTTCTTCTTCCGTTAAAAAGTATCTTGAAGAATATTTACCGGACATAATAGAAGAAACGCTTGATGATCTTTTGCAGAATTATAGGAATTCACCCGAGCCGAAAGACGGTTATTCGCTTCTGGTCGTATCACGTGACAAGTCGAAAGTTTGCCGTTTTTACGGTGAGGGACAACTGGCAGGACCGTTTACATTCAATAATAAACCTGAACACTACAGTATCAATATTCCGGCTCGTGGCGGAAACGTGTTTATCTCTGATTATGACACCAAAGAAGAAGCTGCCGAAGCTTTGAAAGCGATTTTCGACGCTTATAACGCTCGTTATACAAAAATAGAATTGTAAGCCGTTATACAGCGTTTTCAGCGGTGACCGAAGAATTTTGCAAGGCACACGGAACGAAGTCTGCACTTATGCCTTGCAAAATTCAAGAAGAATCCCGCGGAAGCGCTGTAAGCAATTTTCAAAGCTTATACGGCGCGGTATACAAAAATAGAATTGTGACCCTGTCTGAAACGTGATAACGCAGAAGGGACGGAGAAAAAATGAAAACAATAAAAAAATACATATACCCGATCATCATATTTACCATATTTGAAGCCGTCGCTATAACGCTGTGGCTTACGAAGAACAATTTGTTTTACCTTTTCAATTTCAGCTATATAGGGATCTCGATCTCTCTCGGCGTCGTCCTCTTTATAAAGAAATACAAATACGCGAGACGGATTGTTCAGCTGCTCGTGGGGCTTTATATGCTCGTATATCTCGGTCTTATCTGCAACGAAAATATGCAGATAGAGGGATTCTGGTATTATCTTTTCACGGGCGTGTTCGAAGCGGCGACGATCCATTACGCGGTTGCGAAAATATTCGGTCCGCTGATATTCGGGCGCGGCTGGTGCGGATACGCGTGCTGGACGGCGATGGTGCTCGATTTTCTTCCCTATAAAGTCCCGTCGCAGCCGCGAAAAAAGCTCGGATGGATCAGATACGTAACGTTTGCATTATCATTTATCTTTGTTGCGGCGCTGTTCTTATCAAAGGTCGGCGGCATCGAGCGGATCATGTTCTGGGCGTTTATAATCGGCAACGTCGTGTATTACGCGGTCGGGATCGCGCTTGCGTTCATATTCAAAGACAACCGGGCTTTCTGTAAATATATATGCCCGATAACCGTGTTTTTGAAGCCGATGAGTTATTTTTCGCTGATACGGATAAAATGCAAAAAAGACAAATGCGTAAACTGCGGAAAATGCAAACGCGTCTGCCCGATGGACGTCGACGTGACGGACAATTCGAGAAAGAGAGCAAACGGCACCGAATGTATTCTGTGTATGGAATGCGTCAAAAACTGCCCCAAAGACGCGCTGTAACGGTTCAACCTGATCTATTCGAAAACATCTTGACAATAGTCCGTTTTTTGGCTAATCTAAAGTTGTACTTCAGATCAGTCGAAAATTGCTGCCCGTATTCATATTCAAACTGTTAACCAAAGAGGAGACTCTTATGCCGATCCCGAATTATCTTAAAGATATAGCTTTTAACGAACGCAAAAAAGGCGATTTCACCGCATTCGATATAAAATGTAACTGCGGATGCAGTTCATTTTACGCATACGAATCTTATCTTGACAAATACGAAAAGAAAGCGTGCGAACCGCATCAAAAGGCTCTTGAAGAAGTGTATCGCTGTAACGGCTCATTTAAGTGTACGGTCGACAGCGACGGTACCGTTCATTATTATAAATCAGGGCCGCTGTATGAAATAACAAAAAAGCCGGTCAAAGAATTCATCGTTCCCCCGGCGCCTTTTTACAGTTCTGTTGTCGTTTTCAAAATAAAATGCAGCGAATGCGGAACCGAATATACGGTCTTTGACACCAGATACAACGGTTACAGCGGTAAATACTGTATGAACCTAAGCGAACAGGAAAAGAATTATACGCCGCATTTCAAGCAAAAGAAAAACCGAGATAATAAACCGTTTCCAATAAGCGTTCGCGTTGAACACGACCCGAGTTTTGAAGAATTTCAAGAAAACGTCGGCGCGGAATGCTCTGTTACAGATTATGAAGATGCTTTCACTTGGATATCTGTCAGTTCGGTCTCCGATAACGGCAAAAAACGTCAGCTTTTTGAATTTGAATCGGACTGAGGGGAATATAAATTATGGGAGCTATCGTCGAATTAGTCTTTGAAATTCTGATAGAAGGGTTTTGCACGGCGTTTTGCGAGTTGTCGCAGAACCTCATACCCGAAAAAAAGATATCGCAGAGAGCGTACAAAACGATTAAGGTCATTTTATGCGTCATAGCCGTATTACTGTTTATCGGGTTTGAGGTCGGCGTTATTCTGCTCATTTATTACAAAGCAAAAAGCGTCGCCGGCTGGATACTTGTCGGCGCAGGCTTATTGTGGCTGATCGTCGGCACGGCGCTTTATATTCGAAAAAAATAAATGCGTCATAAAAGATACTCGTCATTTTTAATTAATACTTAGGGGTTGTTTAAAAACCTGAATTATGATTCAGGCGGATAAACAGCCTTTTTGCGTAACAAATAGTTGTAAATCTATAAAACTGATAATGAAGTGTCGGCATGCAAAGGTTTTCTTCACCGAGAAATATAATAATATCCCGCGGGCGGACCCCCCGCCCCCCGCCGCCCGCGGCGCTGCGCGCAATATAGGTGAAGGAAACCGTCGCATCCGATAGAAAAAGATATTTATAATTTGTAATTTTTTTATGTTTTTCGGTTATAAAACACAAAAAGAGGTTGCTTGATCGCCTATAATCTCGGCAAGGTTTTTAAACAACCCCTTTTTTATATATTTCCTTTATTTTTCGTTTTTTTATTGACTTTTGTCGATTTTGTGATATAATATTTGTCGAAAAAGCATTTCACATATTGGAGGAGACATGAAAAAGAACCTGTTTTGCATCGTTTTAGCCGCGGTTATGCTGTTATCGTGCGCCGGATGCGCCGGCGGGCAGAGCTCTGCCGAACATCTCGAAGACTACGTCTTCACCGTTCAGTATCACGATAATTTCAACATACTGCAGCTGACGGACATCCACTGGAACGTCAACACGTCGACGAAAGCTTCGATGAACTACCTTGACAAACTGCTCAAGGAAGTCGACGGTCATATCAAAAAAACTCAGGGAGAGGGCGCCAAGATCGACCTGGTTGAGCTGACCGGCGATATGTTCATGCTTGCCAACAGTTATCATCTTTCCACTTTCATCGACTATTTTGAGACGAAAGCCGAAGAATACGGATTTTTATACGCGCCGGTCTGGGGCAACCACGACCGCCACAGCCTGTATAATCCGAACGAACTTGCGAACAGGTTCAAAAAAGCCGCGCACTGCGTGTATTACGAGCCGACCGACGATCTGTACGGCAGAAGCAACTATATTATCAACCTTACCGAAGACGGAACCAAAAACACGTCGGTCGCGTGGATGATCGCGCATCTCGATTCAGGCGCGAGCTTCTCGGAGACTGAATTATCCGTTTTCAGAGATTACGATTACATCCGTCCCGAACAGACCGACTGGTTCATAGCCGAACACGCGCTCGCAGGCGAAAACGTACCGGCGATAGCGTACTATCACATCCCGCAGGACGAAAATGAAAAGGCGTGGGTCGCCGTTACCGAGCAGAATGCGGATATGAAAAACAAATTCTTCAAGCTCGAAGGGTTTGCGGATAACGGCAACGAAAAATACGCAAGCGACTTTATAGACCGCGCAAAAGATCACAACCTCAAAGCCGCGTTCATGGGTCACGCTCACAACGTCGACTGGACGGTCGAATACGAAGGCGTCGTGATCGGTCTCGGCGTAAAGACCGGTACGGAGCTTTACTACGCGCATATCAACGTGAATTCCGACGATAAAGCCATGCAGGACGGGCTCAGATCCGTCGGCATCACCGAGAATTTCGATCTGATCGGCGCGTCGCTCGTGACGCTGACCGGTAAAGACGGCTCGTTCGATCTCGAACACCTCTATTATAACGAAAGGGAAAACGGAGATTTCTCCGCCTGGGTGAAATGGTGATGAAAATGTTTGATCAGAGTGATCTCGTTACGTCGAACCTCGACGAAAAACAGAAAAAGCAGTCGCTTATCGCAACCGTATCGGTTATCGTACTGTTCATCCTTTCCGCTTTCACGTTCATGAATTTCTTATACTGCCTGTCGGACTGCATAGGCTCGATAGTATGCGCGTCGGCGGACGTGGCTCTGCGCGACGCGATACGCTCGGTACCGCTGATCCTTTCGTTCTTTATGACGCTTGCCGGCCTTATGGTCGCGCATACGTTTTACCGTAACGAAAGCGAGTCGAAGCTGCGCGTAAGAGCGAAAAAGCACGCGCGCATCGGTATAGTTATCGGCGCGATCATAATAGCGTACGTTATAATAATGCGCTTTGCCGGCACGTATCTGTCGCTGTTGGAAGGTTCCCCTTCTCCGCTCTACCCGCTTGACGCCGTGATATACGCGGCGATCTTCATCGTGCTCGGCGTAATCATATTGATATACTTAAAAAAAGGCTCTTACGCAGGCGCTTCTCGCCCTTCGATACAGACGGGGGGCAAATTCGTCCGCAGCTTTTTCAGAGCGATCTGGCTTATGATCGGTCTTTACGGTTTCTGCGGATTCTTCTACAGCATCTTCATCGTCGATTTTCGCAACGGTTACGTGCCGTACAGCCTGGCGATGATGCTCGTGTCGCTCGTCGCGTTTCTGACGGTCGCAGTATGGGAGCTCTTTTACAACGCTTTTACTGCTGAAAAACGCAGAAATATCACTCTGCCGCTTGCGATCGTATCGCTTGCGGTATCGGTCGGATCCGCCTTCTTATATTTCCTTGCGCTGAAAGCCAACCTTGACGGACCGGCTAACGTCGGCTTCGGCATACTGCCGATAGCGTTCTCCGCAAGCGTGAACTTTGCGACGCTGCTCGTCGTGGCAACGCCGCTGATCGTTTCGGTCGTCGCACTCGTAAAGGGAATAATCAGACTGATAAAAAAATAAGGTGAATAAAAGAGTAACGCTGATACGCTCGGCTTGAAAATGAGATTGGAGGAAACGGTATGAACAAAGCAAAAAGAATGTTTCGTATCGCCGTTATCGCGGCGATAACGGTATCGGTACTTTTGTGCGCGACTTCGTGCATAATCGTTCCGGTCGGAGATAACTACGCCCTGCACACGGAAGGCGACACGATAACCGCAATAGAGATATACGACCGCACGGGCGCCTGGCAGGAAGAGTGGTACATCGGAATGATAAGCGAGAGCGAAGAACCCGTCGCCGTCATACCCGAAGATCGGTTCGGTGAATTCTGCGATGAATTTGCAAAGATAAGCGATTTCAGACACCGTGTGATCATCGTTCTTGCTGCCATAGATCCGGGTTTCAATTTATACGGTATGGTGATCAAAATATCGTACGAATCGGGCGCGACGGAGTATATTTCCCAAACCGTTCAATATTACTATAACGCTAACGGCGAATCGAAATACACTCATAACGAGTGCCACAGTGACGACGAATGGAACTCTCTGATAGATAAATTCAGATGACGGATCGCTGCTTATACTGAAAAAAGGGATTGTTTAAAACTGAACAACCTCTTTTCATTTGCGTTATTTGCCTGTTAACGCACTCAATTTTTGTTTTTTTTGCAAAAATGAGTGCGTTAAACTAACTTTTCGTGATAATAACGGTAAAGCCTCCGTCATTATCGAAAATTACGGTTTTTTGATTTTTTGCAAATTCTTTTATTTCGGTCAGAGTAAACGGATGAAAGACCGTACCGCGCCTTTTGCCTGCCGTGAATATAAGATCGCCGTCGGGGTTTTCATCGTGCGGCGTATTCAGATAATCTTCGTCTGCTTTATCGAGTGTCAGTATAACGGCGCCGCCCGGCTTTATTATGCGGAGCAGTTCTTTCACGGCGGCTTTCGCGTCCTTATACGGCAGATGATCTATGACGCCGAGCGATACGGCGGCGTCGAATGCGCCGTCTTCGTAACCGGTGTTCAAAACGTCGGCCTGCTTTATTTCGGTTTGACCACAGCCGCGCCGTATAAGCTCTGTTTTGGCTATACTTACGGCAGAGGGTGAAATATCAAAGCCGTGCACGCAAAAACCGTACCGCAGAAGTTTCAGAATATATGCGCCGCAGCCGCATCCGGCGTCGCAGACGGTCTTCGCTTTGGTTTGAAGCAGATAACGGATGATCTGATCTTCGCTCGTGTCGAAGTTTTCAAAATAAGCCTTGATCCGACCGGACTCTTCTTCGCTCCAGATCTTTTCCCAAAAATCGCTCATACTAACCGTTGATCATCCTTATTCCGAAGGCGGCTATCATCGGGCTGAACTTTTCAGCGCCGTCCGGGTAAAAGCCGTTTTTTTCGTAAAACCGTCTGGCGCGTTTGTTCTCTTTCAATACCCAGAGGCATTTGTGAGGATATTCCGCAAGTTTTTCTGACGCCGCGTCGAAAAGCATTTGACCGACGCCGGTCCCGTAGTATTCAGATAAAACGTACAGCGCGAATATCTCGCCGTAACCCTGCAGCTCCGAGCTTTCGCCGTAACCGACAAAACCGACGACTCTGCCGTTATCTTTCGCCGTTATTACTCTGTCGCGCCATTTGTAAGAAAGCTCCTCGCACTTCTCGACCGTCATTTTATCGAGATACTCGTCGGATACGATGCCCTTATACGCTTCGTGCCACGATTTGTAATGCACGTACGCCTTGCCTTTGATCTCGTCGTCCGACTCCATTTCTTTAATAACGATGCGTTCGTTTACCGTCTTTGAGCGTTCTTTATTTATGAATTCGTTTGCCCGGCGCAGAACTTCTTTCGCGCTCTCGTACTCGAGAAGCGCAAGAGCTTCTTCATACGGCAGGATTTTTACCGAGGCTATTTCGTCTTCCTGAGCTTTCGGCGTCTGATCTTCGTATTCACAGAGAAAATACACGACGGTCTTCATAACGCTGCCGTTTTTTATCGGGTACGTATCAACTATCCTGAATCCGTCAGTGAAACTGACGTCGAGCGACGTCTCTTCCTTTATCTCGCGCAGAGCCGTCTGCGCTTCGGTCTCATCGCCTTCAACGTGACCTTTCGGAAAGCCGTGGCACCGCCCCGCGATATTGCGTACGATAACGTATTTTATAACGCCGCCTTCACGTGTGAAGACTACCGCGCCGCATGATTTTTCTTCCGTCATGACTTTACTCCTTTACGTTGATTACGTGCGAACCGGCTCCGACGGTCTTTTTAACTCCGCAGAAGTCGATATCGGCGGTCATTCCGAACGGTACCGTAAGATACAGATTTTTTTGCCCGAATTCGACTGTCCATTTGACCTCTATATCGCCGAGTACGGTGCATACCGTATCGCGGCAGTAATAAAGATCTCTCGGCAGATACGGCTTGACGCTTATTCTTCTGCACCCCGGCTCCGTTATTTTTATACCCGCTAAATACGCGTGTAAAAAGTAATCGACGGAGGCGTACATCGGGTGATTGTGCGAATTCATATCGGGATTCTTTTTCAGCTCGAACCGCTCCCAGACCGTCGTCGCGCCGTGGTTTATCTCAAAGCCGATCGACGGATATTCCGTGCGGTTTAGGAGCTTCCACGCTTCTTCGATATATCCGTATTCGGCGAGCATATCGTACAGATACCTCGTCGTGAGGTTGCCGGTCGTGAATTTATAATCTCGGTCTACAAGATCGTCGCGCATACGCTTGGCGGCGGCTTCTCTGCACCGCCCGGGCAGTATGCCGAGCCAAAGAGCGAAAGCGTACGCGCCCATACTGCCGCATTCTGTTTCACCGGTCTCTTCGTTTACCCATTTTTCGTTGAAGGCGGCGGCGATCTTTTCACAAAGATCGGAGTAATACGCGGCTTTGTCTTCATAACCGAGGATTTCGGAAAACCGTTTCAGGAGCTTGCAGTTATAATAAGAATATCCGGTCGACATAAGTATCCCCGGCGTGACGGCGGAGCAGGCGAATTCTTCGGTCACGCAGGCGTAAGAAGGCGCCGCCCAGTCGCCGTAATAAGAGTAGTTGACTATATAGCCGTCGGAGCGGTCGAGTAAGACTTTTTCCCATTTTTCAAAGCCTTCAAAACCCTCTTTTATTATCTCTTTATTGCCGGTGAACGCGTAAGCCCTCTCCGCGGCGATAAGAAACGACGAACAGACCGGATCAGCCGGCAGCTGACCGAAAATGAACGGCGCGGTACAGCCTATCATCCCGTCCTCCGTCTGCGCGTCGAGTATATCGCGCACTATTTTCGGGAACATCGCGCCGATATCGAAATTATACGGCGTTTCTTCAAATCTGACCGTCGCGTCGTTAAGCCACCCCATGCGCTCATCGCGCTGAGGGCAGTCGGATAAGATCGAGAGCATATTGTCGCGCTCGGTCATATAAGCGTTATAATGTATTCTGTTCACGAGAGGAGAGCCGCAGTCGAAGGTATGCGCATGATCCGCTTCAAGACACGAAAAAGCCGCCCACGCTTTGACGTATTCTTTGTTCGCGTAAGGAAGCCCCGATATCTGAACGTACCGGAAGCCGTGAAAAGAAAAGTACGAAATATATGCGGAATGCTCTTCACCGTCCGTTATAAACACGTCGGTGCATTCGGCTTCGCGCAAAGGCGCGCTATAGAGCGTGCCGTCGGCGTTGAGCATCTCGCCGTATCTGAACGTTATCTTATCGCCGTAATTCATCTTCGGGATAAACGCCCACAAAAATCCGGCGATATTCTGACCGAAGTCGAAAACGTAATCATCTCCGGTTTTAAGGCACGATACGGCGTCAAAACCGTCAAAGCGCACGGGCTGAAGCGTCTGAAATCTTCTTATTCCGAGCGGCTCTCCGTCGTATATCTTCACCCCGCGTTTTTCGGTCGGCTCCGCCGTCAGATCAATATGCTCGCCGTTATAAATGTTTGAATAGACGATATTGCCGTAATTATAAGACCAGTCTTCGCCGGTGCTCACCGTTTCATGCGTTCCGTCTTCGTAATATATATGAAGCTCGGCAGACAGGCAGGGTACGCCGTCAAATCCGATTTTTCTGCCGCCGAGATGTTTATCGACGAACGTGCTGGAAATACGCCGCCAGCCGTCGGCGACGGTTATCGTGATATCGTGTTCGGGACCGTCGTTAAACCTGTCCGTAACGTCGTAAACGTTATAATAACAGGTTTTGGTATAATCGGAAAACGCCGGTGCAAAATCGCAGAAAGATATCTCCCTGCCGTCTGTCTGCGGATAATGCCAGCCTATACCGCAGCAGTACAGATACGCCGATCTTATTTTCTTTTCAGTATCAAAGCGCTTTGAAAAAATCACGGGGACGTTCGGCCTGTCCTCTGCCGCGCATATCCACGGCGCGCTAAGCGGGGCGGCGCATACGAATTCCGCAGATCCCGTATCCGTCTGCCCGTCGTTTGTTTTGACCGTGACGCAAACTTTGAGTCTGACGTCGGTCGGCAAAGGTTCGCCTTCGTAAACGAAGGTCTGTTCATCCGTTTCGGCTTCGCAGACAAAAACCGTCTTTTCTCCGTCTTTTATTTCGACCTTGAAGCCTTTCTGAGTAAGCCCTTCGCCGCCGATACAGCGCCAGCTTATAACCGGCTTCGGCGTCGTAAAAACGCCCCAAGCCGCGGTATCGTCTTCGTTATATTTTCTGTCAAAGAATATCCTGTCGATTTTGATCATGCTCTTCTCCTTTATAACGGCAGATACGCCGTAAGACTGTTCTGATGTGCGGCCGTCTCGAATCCCGACGATTTATACAAGTGCAAAGCGGCGTGATTGCCGACGTTGACGAACAGTATCATGCCGTTTGGCGCGTTATCTTCCAGCGCTTTGCAGAGCAGTTTTCTGCCGTGGCCTTTGTTTCTGTATTCCTCTTTGACGAGTATATCGAATATCTCGTTTTCGTCTTTGCCGTAACTGAAATCGACGTAGCCGCATAAAACGCCGTTTTCGGCTGATATGAAAGTTTTGAATCTGTCTCTTGCCGCTATGACCTTATCGCCCGTCCAGTACATATCTTTATTGTGCATTTCGATATAACCGGCTTCGTATTCGGGTGAAAGCGGCTTTATCTCCGCGGTATCGACCGCGGTTTTTTTGTGAGTATATACCATTTTATACTGCTCTTCGTAGAATTCCGCGTGATGAAGCGCGAGTTTTTCTTTAAGCAATACGTTTTCGGGGTTAAAGACAAAGTAGAAACCGTAACCCTTATAGTTATCAGACAGATATGAAAACAACTCTTCATACGCCGCGGCGTTATCGCATACGCACAAAAGCATCTCCGCGTATTTCTCTTCTTTGATCAGAAGAAACGTAAAAATTCCGACAGCTTGCCCGTCAGAAAAAGCGCAAAGCGTTATTTCGTCACGTTCTGACAAATGCTTTGTCACGTTTTCCAGCGCCGACTCTTCTGTTTCGGGCTGTTTGAAAAACCGGCAGTCGCCGTGATATTTTTTTATAAGACCGGTATAGGCGGCGATATCGTTTATTATCTTTATCATATAAGACCTCTCAGTTTATTACTTTTTTGCCTGCGAACATAAACGCGAAAAGTACAGCCGATACGACCGACGCCGCGGCAAAAAACGCGGTATAACCGTAAGCGTCTGTAAGCGCGCCGAACAGTACGGGGCCCGCCGCCGCACCGACGCAGCTGAAAATATTGAGCACCGTCGCCGCGGACGATGGATCCATTATACGCCGCGCGTTTATCGGCACCTGCCAGCCGAACACGTGCGATACGCCGCGAACGGCGAAAAGCAGTATCACGACGAGGGCAAGCGTCAAAAGCAGAGCCGCGCGGTAGACTCCGGTCAGAACAAGGCTCAGTACGAGCGAACCGGCGGTAAACAGTATGACCGCGCGCCAGAACGGAAACCGTCTGCACGTCTCAAGGCACACCGCCGCTCCGGCGGCGCCGGCAAGCGGTATCAGGATCGTTATGAACACCGACAGCGCCGGGGTAAGCCCGAACTGCTCCGACAACAGATTCGGTACCCATCCGGATACGGCGTAATAGAGCATATTCACGAAAAAGCCTATCAGTCCGGCGGTGACAAGGTATAAAAACACGGTTTTTCTGTCCGTCTTTTTTTCTTTTGTTTCGCCGGCTGCCTCTCTTTGCATCCGCGGGCAGACCTTAATCGCGCGGCAGAAAAACAGAACCGAAAGCAGATACAAAGCCGGGAAAACGCAGAAGCCGAGCCGCCAGTCGTAAACTTTTATAAACAGCGCCGAAAAGAAATAATCGAGCATGAAAGACAGCGAAAACGCGACGCCCATATATCCGTTCGCCGCGGGTATGAGCGAATCGGGCAGATACTCGCTTATGACGAGCATACAGACCGGAAAAATGCCGGATAACAGCGCCCCAATCAGCGCGAAAATGATCCACACCTGCCATATTTCACCGCAGAAAGGCACGAGTCCCAGCAGTATCGCGCTCAAAGGCGAGCAGATCAGCAGATATCTTGAGACGTTCAATCTGTTTATAACTTTTACGAATACGAGCTGAGCGAGCGCGTATGAGATGAACGAAAACGACGCGGCGGCGCTTGCGGCGCTTTTCGACACGTCAAAGTGCCGAGCTATCTCTATGATCTCGGATGTATAGACGTTTTTAGCCGCGAGATACGTCACGTATAAGAGAAATACGGCAAACGACAGTATTTTATATTTCTTTATATCGGTATTCATTTTTGATATTTGCCGTACATCGTTGACGGCGGAAGCGTCGCTCCCGTACCGTTTTCATCCGGAAACGGCGTAAGATCGTCGTCCTCGACCTTTATTCTCTCCTCCTCGAGTGAAAAATCGGGGATCTTATAATTTTTGCCGTGTTCTAAACAGCTGCGCCAGCCGAGTATCGCGGTCGCCGACATTGCGACGCCCTTATACACGTCGAAAAACGGAGTTATACCGTTTGCAAAATAATCGATCATATTCTGAACGATCCAGTAATCTCCGCCGCCGTGACCCGCGTTCAGCGCCTTTACGCCCTTTTCGCCCCACGAAGCGGGATCGGGGGTTATATATCGCAACTGTTCGGTCACGCCCTCGGGCATCGTGTGATGCGAATAGAAAAGCCTGACCTTGCCGTCGGTATATCCGCCCTGCTCGACGGAGCCTTTGTCTCCTACGACGCGGTAGCGGCTGTAATCGGACGCCTGAGCGGTACAGCCGGTAAACGAGGCGGTCATACCGTTATCCATCTCGCAGAACATCCTCGCCATGCCGTCGTCGTTCGGGCGGAAATCGCGTATCTGCTCAAGCAGATCCGAATGCGCGGCGCGCGCCGAAACGTATTTCGGCATACTGCCGGTCATATACATCAAAGGGCCCATCGCGTGAGTGACGTAATAAGTGCGCGGCATCCACGCGCGCCAGTGATATTTAAACGGCGTGAGCTGTCGAAGCGCCGCAAGGTCGCCCGAATGGTTGTATTCGCCCTCGGCGTATAAAAGAGTGCCGAGAGTTCCGAGCTCGATCTGATGCTTCATCTCGAGATTTGCCGTCATGAACGGATAATTTTCGGCGATCATGTATTTTCTCTTCGTCCGCTCGACGCATCTTACGAGATCTACGCACTGTTTCAGCGTCGCGGCGGAAGTGCATTCGCTCACGACGTCCATACCCGCCTCCATAGCCTTTATCGCGTATATCGCGTGCTCGTGGAAGTAGTTTGCCAAAAACACCGCGTTCATACCGACGGTCTTGCCGTATTCGATAAAGCTGTCGAAATCGGAAAAGAGTTTCGCTTCTTCAAGTCCTTTGATACTGTCGAGCTTGCCAGCCTGCTTATCGCAGACCGCGACTATTTTAATAACGTCTTTATCCTCCGCCGCTATGAGATCTATATAGTTGTTCCCTCTCCACGCGCCGAACACACCTATTTTAACCGTGTATGCCATAATATCACCTCTTATTTATTCTATACGGATTATATCACACGGTATCGGCTTTGTCAATGAAAGTACAAAAACACGTTGACTTCATTACAAAAAAACATACCGTAAAGATCAATTTTCCAATAACGTAAAAGACCGATCCGGAGTACGGTCACGGATCAGTCGCTTTTTTTATTTCGGATGAACGGGTACGCGATGAAAAAGCCGGTGAGTATGCCGAGAGAGTTGCAGATGAGGTCGTCGACGTCGAGGCTTCTGCCGGGGATAAACTGCAAAAGCTCGATCGCGACGGGAGTCAGCACTGCGATAAGAAATATATTTTTTATATTCACTTTTTTCGTGATAAAAGGCAGGCCGAAGCCGAGCGGTATGAACATGGCGTAGTTGCCGAGAAGCATTTTAATCGCCCACGGAGTCGCGGCGGCTTCGCCTCTTATATATCTGACGATGAACGGCACGCGTATTATCTCGGCGTAACGGAAAAACCTGCCGGGCGATCTCCACTCTCCGAGGAACAGACCGTCGAAGACGGTCAGCCAGAAATTGCCGGGCATAAGAATAAGATTGAAAAGCCCCGCCAGATAGCAGACGAAAACGAGGTATAAGACTTCTTTGCCCCACAATATTTCACGTTTTTTACGCTTCAGAAAAACGTATCTGCATACGGCGTATATCAACCCCGTAATAAGGCTTACCGGAAGGACCTGCAGAAAATATCCGGTTATCGACCGCGTCGCCATTACGGCCCTAATCTGTTCGTAATCCATTTTGAACCTGCTTTTCGGTTTTTTACGATTATATCACGTTTTTGCGCGTTTGTCAAACGGTTTACGGCGGTCGCATCAAAATCCCCGCAAAACGGCGGCGAACGGCTCTGAATAACCGTAAAATTTCTCTTTAACATTCGGGCGCGTCGGTTTTCTTCACCTCTTTTGCGCGCAGCGCCGCCGGCGCTTCATTCACTACCGCGCCGCAGCTTCGCTGCCTCCCGGAGGGAGCCTTATAAAGCCTCCATCTTTGAGGGAGGCGGCGCCAAAGGCGACGAAGGGAGTTAATCGTTTTGTCTTCAAATCGAGGCGGGGATCGTTCCCCGCCTTGCGTTTTGAAATGCATAAAACGACGGTTTATAAAGCAGACATCTTTTCTGTCAACACTTTGATCTTTTCGGGATCGTACGCGCATTTTGTGTATTCGGTCGAAAAATCGTTTTCAAAGGCTTGTATGATTTTGACGGCGATCTCCAGCTGGATCCTCGCTTTGCTTTTCTCGCCCAGCGCCGCGTAATGACCGGATAAGATCTCGAGCATATAAACAAGATGCTCTGCCGACAGGTTTTTTTCTTTGTTTGCCGCCTCAAACCTTTCGTCTCCCTCAAGAAGCTCCGCCTTAACGTAAAGGTTTGAAAAGTATATCTCGGGGATCTTTTCTATCGCCTCTCTGCACATGGAATATTCACCCAAGGATTTGTACGCTTCCGCCATTATCCTGTACGCGTCTATCCTGATCTCGTCATATTTCGTTGACCGCGCGAGCTGTTTACCGATCTCGATGACCTCATCGGCTCTTTCGGACAGCGGTATCGTGCCGATCAGGCAATTCAGTAAAATATCGTTGCCGGGATATTCTTTCAATCCTTCCCGTATGATTTCCTCACACCTTGCAGGATCTTTGCATGTATCGCCGTTTCCCCAGCATTTGCTGTATTCGCCAACGATCTTATCGATCTTTTTCTCCGTTTCATACAGATTGAAATCAAAAAGTTCATCTGTTGAAACACCGAAAAAAGATGCGATAGCCGGTATCAGCAAAACGTCGGGCATACTCGAGCCGTTTTCCCATTTACTCACCGCCTGAAACGACACGCCGATATACTCAGCCAGTTTTTCCTGCGATATACCGCGCTTTTTTCGCAGCGTTTTTATCTTTTCTCCTATTCTTATCATTGCTTTTTCCTTTCGGTATTATTCGATCCGACATCTGATCCTGACCGTATTATATCAGAAATTAAGGAAAAAAACAATAACTTATTCAATGAAGAAAACTAAACCGCGGGTTGAATATTCAAAGTAAAGTTTATATCGGTTTATTTGCGATGCGGAAAACTAAATGCCGACAAAATGCATTATTGATAACAATTACAACTTTGCGGTTATTGCAAAATCACGTTTTATATGGTACAATATCGTCAAGGAAAGGGGTGAAAATATGTATCAGCTCAACAAATTCTGCAATATTATTTTTGATTTGAGAAAAAAGCGCGGATGGACGCAGACGGTTCTCGCCGAAAAGCTCAATATCGCGCCGCAATCAGTATCAAAATGGGAGTGCGGTATCGGATATCCCGACGTAACGCTATTTCCCGTTATCGCAGAGTTATTCGAAGTTCCGATAGGCGTTCTGTTCGGCGAGAGAGCAAAGGAGGCTGAAATGTCAAAGAAATTTGTTAATGAACGTGGTTTTGTATTCGAGCCGCTTGATGAAATTGAAATCAAGGTCGGTAATCAATGCGTCATCGAAGTAATAAACGGCGAAAACGATAATTCGTCGTTATACGTTGAAGGCGACCCGAAATTTGTCGAATACGTATCTGTTGAAAAAATCGACGGCTCGCTGTGCCTCAGCATAAAAAATCCGACCGGCTCGGATACCCGCTGGATCCCGTACGACAGAGAAGGATACGAGAAAGATAACAGGATAGTTATCCATTCCGGCGTTTCGGAATCAAATTGCCGTGTCGTTAACTATCTTGATCTTGAATTACGGGATTGCTTGGCTGCCGATAATACGTATAAATGGATCTGCAAAAAAAGCTGATCATCAGTCGAATCAATGAAACGAGGCGGGGACCGTTCCCCGCCTCGTTTGTGTTATGCTTTTGTTTTTGCCGCCCATTCCGCCCAGCGCGGATCGGATTTGATATCGTCCTCAATATCTTCGGGATCGGGGATGAACCACCACGGCCAGTCTTCGGCGAGCGTCAGCGGATCGCGGCTGATGCCGGCGGTCTCGATTTTGACGAAACGCAGGAGGGGCGTCGTGTAGTATGCGTCCCGTTTGTCTGCAAGCGCCTCAAATTTCTTTGCGTGGTCGAGCGCAAGATCAAGCGACGCAAAGGCTTCGTCACGCAGACCTGCGCGCCATTGCAGAGACGAGAGATACAGATAAAGCGTGACAAGCGTTCCGTGAAAGCGCCCGAAATTGCCGTCGGCGAAGAAATTTTGCGACAGTTCGATCGCGTTTTGCACGGCGTCAAGCGCCGCGCGGTCGTCGAAATTCTTTTTACAAAGCTGCGCCGCAGAGACCGTCTGTCCGATCAGCTCCTCAAAGAGCGAAAGCAGGCGCTTACCTGCGTATTCGGCCCGTTTTTGTCCGTCGGCGGCAAAGGTGAGCGCCGCGGCGCGGTCCATGTTCCCCGCGGGGAACGTCAGAGCAAGCGCTTCGGCTTTTTCGTATTCGCCGGTCAGATCGTACAGCGTAAGGAGCTCGCAGCGCACGTCGTGAAGCAGTTTTTCCGACGCGGTGACGTTCAGCTTTTCAAACAGCCTTACCGCTTCTTTCCAGTATTCGTTTTTTCTGTGGCGAACAACGTCCTGCGTGAAATAACCGTCCTTGTCCCAAAGACTGTGCTGACCGTCGCGCACGAAGCCCGCGTCGCGCAGTACCACCGCGAGGCGGAGCATGATCCGTTCGTTGCCCGGAAATTCGATCAGCGCGTCGCGCAGATACGAGATACACTCGTCCACGCCCTTGTCCGTGCCCTGATCCACCTGATGAAGCTCTTCGGAACGTTTGATGATCGCGTCGATCTTCCGTTCGCGGTCGTTTTCGTATCCGAAAAGCTCGTCTATCGTTATGCCGAAATAATTTGCGATCGCCGGTATCATTTCCATATCGGGATACCCGCCGTTCGCTTCCCACCGGCTGACCGCCTGAGAGGTCACGCCGATCGCTTCCGCGAGGTCTTCCTGCGTGCGCCCGTCGCGGCGACGGAGCTCGCGTATTCTTTTTCCCAATTCAAGCTGCATAATTGCACCTCCGAGTTATAAATTTTTTTATCACCGGTGTGATTTTATTATAACGAATGTTATCGGAAAAGTCAATAATCAATTCGTTGTTTCATTTCCAAGTAATACTTGATTTTTATGCGTGTAAATGATCCGGTCGGATAAAAAAACGAGGGGAGAAGCCGCTTTTACGGTTTCTCCCTTTGACATATTTTTAATATTCACAGCACTTTTGACAGAAATTCTTTTGCGCGGTCGGTTTGGGGGTGGGCGAAGAATTCTTCGGGGGTGTTTTCTTCGGCGATGACGCCGCCGTCGACGAAAAGCACTCTGTTTGCTATTTCGCGTGCGAAGCCCATTTCGTGCGTGACGACGACCATGGTCATGCCCGCGTTCGCAAGCTCAGCCATGACGGCGAGCACCTCGCCGACCATTTCGGGGTCGAGCGCCGACGTCGGCTCGTCGAAGAGCATCACCTGCGGATCCATGCAGAGCGATCTGACTATCGCGATCCTCTGTTTCTGACCGCCCGAAAGCGTCGACGGGTACGAATCGGCTTTGTCGGTCAGTCCTATCTTGCCAAGCAGCGCCATAGCCTGCTCGGTCGCCTCTTCTTTCGTTTTGAGCTTCAGCTGCAGCGGCGCGAGAGTCATATTCTGAAGCACCGTCAGATTGTTGAACAGGTTGAAATGCTGAAATACCATGCCCATTTTCGCTCTTGCGAGGTTTTCGTTGAGATAATTGGCTTTATAAAAGCTTTTCATCAAAGACGCGTACTCTTTGCCCTCGTGTTTTTCGTGAAGAAGATCTTCTTTTTTTATCTTTGCGATGATCTCTTCGTCGTCTCCGCCGCGGGTTTTGAGTTTTTTGAAGGTATGCGAAGCTTTTATTATATCCGGATGCAGGTACGGATCGACCGGCGTGAGCAGACTGCCGTCGAACCAGACCTCGCCGTAGGTCGGCTTTTCAAGCAGGTTCATACAGCGCAAAAGCGTTGATTTGCCCGAGCCTGAGGCTCCGATAACGACGACCTTTTCGCCCTTTTTGATGCCGCACGATACGCCTTTCAGCACCTGTAGTTTTCCGAAATATTTATAAAGGCCTTTTATCTGTATAAGTTCACCGTTCATTCTTCTTCAACCGCCTTTCTATAAAATGCTGCAGCGCGGTAAGAAGCATTACCACGGCAAGATACAAAGCCGCCGCGAAGAAAAGAAAGACGAGATAGCACGCAGGCGTTGCTAAGCCCTGCTTTTCAGCCATACCGAGCAGGTCCCATTTCTGTTCGGAATTGACTTTCAACACAATGTAGCTGACGACGGACGTTTCTTTTACGAGTATGATTATCTCGTTGAAGATCGTCGGCACGGTCGTTTTGATCGCCTGCGGTATTACGATCCTCTGCATGGTAGTGATCCACGACAGGCCGAGGCTTCTGCCGGCCTCCATCTGACCGGAGTCGACCGCGCTGATGCCGGAACGGATTATCTCCGCCATATACGCGCCGGAATTTATACCGAACGCGATAATCGGCACGAGCAGGTTCGTCGGCATATGCTTGAACGATACGAGCAAAGAGCTGTAAAGTATAAGCAGCTGTACGAGCGTAGGCGTGCCGCGTATGACGGTGATGTATACGACCGCTATTTTGTCGAGCAGTTTTATTATTGGGTTCGTCTTCGGCGCGATGCGTATAACGGCGAGAATGACGCCGATTATGAAACCGAGAACTACCGCGCCGAACGCTATTAACAGGGAATATCCGAGGCTTTCCGCAAACAAGCCCCGGAGTTCCCATAATTTTGCGATCTTATCCGCAAAAGTCATACCGTTTTATCCTTTGTTTATTCTTACTTTATCAGTTTCCGCCGCTGTGCTTTACCGTGTACTGATCGATCAGACCGTCTTTGATCATCTGCTTCAGTATCGTGTTGACCTGAGCGACGAGCTCGGCGTTGTCTTTATTGAAGTACATCACGTACGATTCCATATCGGCGTCGAGCGACCAGCACTGCAGATCATCCTTGCCCTTGCAGATGGATTCCGCGGGCATTTTGTCTATAACGACGGCGGCAACGGTCGTGCCTATATCGTTCGAGGCGATTATGGCGTTCGAATACTCTATCGCTTTTACGTCCGTGCCTTCGATACCGCCGCTGACGAGATCTGCGCCGGTGGTGCCTTTCTGCACGCCTATGGATTTGACGGCTGCCGACGCGACGTACGCCACGGCGTCTGCGAGCTTGACCTGACCGTCGGCAAACGTCCCCTTCGGCGCGATTATGTACTGGATAGACGTGGCGTAAACTTCGGAAGCGAGAGCCACCTCGTCACGTTCCGCCTTTTTGCTCATGCCGGCGGCGCCGACTGCGAATTTGTCTTTTGCCACTTCGTTCAGTATCGCGTTGAATTCTATATCGTTGATAACGACTTTGTAGCCGAGCTTCTCGCCGATATACTTGACGACGTCGATATCGACGCCGACGACTTTGCCGCTGCCGTCGAGATATTCGTACGGAGCGAAACCGGCGTTTGTGTAAACGTTGAGTACCTTTTCATCCTTCTGTCCGCACGCAGCGAAACTCAATACGAGGAATATCGCCGCAAGCGTGATCGCGATCGCTTTCATTGTTTTTTTCATTTTTTCTTACCTCACCCGGTCGGGCGCCTTTCTTTTTGATTTCGGAATAAATATGCTTTCGTTTATTCTCTGCTGCATTTTTATTCGGTGTTTTCGTGTGTTTATGCACCTATTATACACGATTTTTCCGATTTGTCAAGAGGTTTTTTGAAATTTTATTCAGAAATTTTGCATTTTTATGCATTGCACAATTCCGGCGCAGGATCAGACGCCGTATTCGTCAAAACCAACAAAAACAAAAAATTTTGAAAAATGCGGTGGATTTACACAAAAAAATCGTCTATTATGGTGAACGGAAACGGCGGTGATAAAAATGGCAAAACAAAAAAACTCCGCTGCCGATACTGCGATCGTAAACGCGTTTCTTCAAAGAGACGAAAGCGCGCTGTCTCTGATCGAGCGGGAATACGGAAAGTATATTTATAAAA
>JAEEGL012952368.1_pt1 | contig 27766 bp, 17 predicted proteins | sample 9134231 | NCBI WGS metagenome assembly JAEEGL01 (sample SAMN16246548, study PRJNA631951) | gut metagenome | biome: gut microbiome; feature: rumen; material: fiber-attached | host: Bos | place: Iran: Karaj | collected 2018-10
TTCACTTATCATCGGTTACGCTCCTTGCGAGCTTCACGGTGTTAAGGGCGGCATGAACCACTGCCAGGATGAGATGAAGAAGGCAGTAGCAGCAGGTTACTGGAATCTCTTCTCATACAATCCCGCTCTTAAGGCTGAGGGCAAGAATCCCTTCACCCTTACTTCTAAAGACGGCGACGGAACATATCAGGACTTCCTTAACAATGAGACACGTTACACCTCACTTAAGGTTAAGTTCCCCGAGAGAGCCGAGAGACTCTTCAGTGAGTCCGAGAAGGCTGCAAAGGCACGTTTCGAGCACTTACAGAGGCTTGTTGAACTTTACAAATAATTGATTTTACAATTTATATGGTACTTGTCCCCGGGAGGTTAAATGCCGCCCGGGGATGTGGTATTATTGCTCTACAATGTTTTAAGCGCAATATCATGGGCAGTTCTTTTCCCTTTTATAACACACATATAAAACCGGTATTTCTAAGAAATATACAGGCGGGAAACAAAAGCGGAGAGAGTTATGGCGGATATTACTTGCAAAAATTGCGGAACGATCATTAATATAAGGAATGCACAGAAAGGAATCATCGTCTGTCCCAACTGCGATGTTGAAAATGATTGCAGTGAACAGATTTATGATCATGCATCCAAACTTATGGCTTCGGCCGGTAACGAAGTTTCATACAAAGCTGCCGCTGAGGCTTTTTCTCGTATAGAAGGGTACAGGGATGCGGATATGTATCGTGATAACTGTCTGGAACAGGCAGATATCTGTTTTAAGGATGCTACGTTTCTTCGTGCAAAAACAGAGATGATGAAAGGCGATCGCGCCGGTTTATCTTTTGCTTGTCATCTTTTTGAATCCATAAGTGGTTGGAAAGATGCCGATGAACAACTCGAACTTTGCAAAATGAGGATGGAAGCCCTTTCGGGTAAGGACAGAGATAACCCTGACGGGATTTACAATGACTCCAATAAGGGTTACATAAAAAAAGATAAAAGAATTGCCAATGCTTCCACCAGAGTTAAAAACAAGTCGGATATTTCAGAATTATCCGACGGTAAACCTGTTAAAAAAACTAAAGAAAAAAAAGGAAAAATTCAAAATATATCCAAGCAAAAAAATCCAAAAAAGCTTTCCACAATTATAATTGCATCATGTGTCGGACTTGCTCTTGTCGGTGCGTTGATCGCTGTCTATTTCCTTGTGATTACGCCTATGCTCAGATATGATGAAGCTATTGAGCAGATCAATAACGGAAATTATACCGAAGGTTATGCGATCCTCACTGAACTCGGACGTGATAGCGAGATTTTGGAAAACAAAAAGGAAAGAGCACAGACTCTTCTTGAAAGCGGTGATTTTGAAAATGCTTATTCGCTCTTTGAGGAGACAGAACAGGAAGATAAGATAGTTGACGATATACTTAAACGTGTTTCGATTTTTGTTAAGGATAAAAACTATAAAGATGCCATTGAGCTGTTGGGAAAATATAAATATGACAGTCTCGCCGAAAAGAGATATACGGATGCCGTAAAGCTTATAAATGACAGTGAATACGAGGAAGCATTCGTTCTTCTTACCTCAAACACTTTTCCCGGAAGTGATGAAAAAAGAGCTTCCATTCAGAATATTTCCGCCGAACTCAGGTTCCTCGGAAGTAAAACCGGTGATGTTATAGAACTCGGGAAAATGCCCGTCGAAAACGAAACGGAGGATTCGGCTGAAGTCCTCAGGTGGAAGATTATAGACGAAACACAGAATGAATTCCTTGTTTTATGCGAATCTGCCGTTAACTGCATTCCGTTTGATATGCAGTCATCAAATGTTAATTGGGCTCAGAGTTATATCAGAAAGATATTAAATCTTTCTCTTTATAATTCAATTTTTACCGCCGAAGAAAAAAAGCTTGTAATAGAAAAGAATGTTTCGGCTTCAGTTAATCCTTCTTATGAAACCGATCCGGGGCAAGACTGTGTTAATGCATTGTTTCTCTTGGGATATGAAGAGGTTGATTCTTTATTGTCGCAATCTGACAGAAGAGTTTCGGCAAAAAAATATGAATCATCACCTTACGGTCTTAATTGGTGGTTACGTACACCGGGATCCGAAGACGGAAAAACTGCATATGTTGAACCGACGGGAAATATCAATCTCGAAGGGGCGCAAGTTAATGTGCCTTTCCTTGTAAGACCCGCAATGTGGATAAAAAAATCATAAATGATCGGTGAATGAGCTATGATCGGGATATTAAGACACGGAAAGACCGACTGGAATGTTTTGCATAAGATCCAGGGTCGAACCGATACAGTGCTTAACGAAGAAGGTATTTCTTCAGCAAAGGAGGCCGGAAACGAAGTCGCAGAATGTAATTTTGATATATGTTTTGTTTCTCCGCTCAAAAGAGCAAGGCAAACTGCGGAAATCGTTACGGAAGGTCTCGGAATCAAAACAGTGATTGATGAAAGGCTGATTGAGATTTCGTTCGGGGAATACGAAGGAACGGAAGGAGTCTACGGGAAACCGAATCATCCATTACACGATTTCTTCTTTGCACCTGCCGAATATAAAGCAACAAAGGGCGCAGAATCCATTGATGATCTTTTTCTTAGAATACAAAGCTTTTATGATGAAATTTTAAGAAAGCTGACTGATGAAGGAAAGAATGTTCTGATAGTTGCGCACGGAGCATTTAATGCAGGTCTCATAACATTTCTTTTAGGTAACGAAAAGAAGGATTTTTGGGCCTACGGACAGTCCAATTGCAGTATGTTCAGGTTTTACCCGGAAGATATTGAGAGAACTCTTGAAGAGAACAGATCAACCTACGTGATCAAGATGACAGAGAAGGACCTTGCCGCAAGTATATATAAGAATTGATCATAAAAATCCGGATCCGGAGTAGATGTTAACTTAACGATGCCGGAGATGTGGGAGACGAATTATTGTTATGATCTGTACACATAAGAATAAATGTAAGATTCTCCGGTCATTTTTGAAATGACGGAATCGGTTTTATATACATAATTATTCTTTTCATATACATCAAACGAATCAAGAGGCGTCTTGAGACCTTCACCGGTCATCTTAACAAAAGATTCCTTACGGGTCCAGACAAGAAGAAATTCGTCCGCAGGTACGTGGGCGTTTTTTATTTTCTCGCATTCATTTTCCGTAAAAAAACGCTCTGATATTTTCTCATGGTTTTCACGACGTTTTTCAATGTCAATACCGATGGGAGAAGTGCAGCTTGCGAACAGGATCATTCCGTCACAATGTGATACAGAGATATAATATTCGGGATAACCTTCGATATATGGTTTTCCGAGTGGTGTCTTTTTGATCCTGAGAAAACCGACGGGTATTAAAAGATCTTTTGATGCTTCTTCCAGCATTGTGAGTTCACTGAAGAGCTGCATTGTTTTAAGTCTGTCATTTTTGAGACGCAAAATTCTGTCACGTCTTTCCTGACCGATAAGTGGGAGAAGATGCTCGTTTTCAACAAAAGGGACGTCCCTGTTTATTTCTCTTAATGCAACTCTCAATTTCATTACCTCTTAAGTCGGACTTTTGTATGATTGATTCGACAAAAACGATTTAAGTCAGATCTGTTTACGATTGATATCGCAAATACGTTTTAAATCAGGCCTGTTTACGACTGATTCGTCATATTCATTTTAATCGGATTCATTTCCAATAGATTCGACATCATAAGGAGTAACCTGATAAACATAATAATTTAGCCAGTTTGAATACATTGTGTTGCAATGAGCACGCCATGTGAGCAGAGGCTTTTCATTCGGATCGTTATTCGGATAATAGTTTTCGGGAATCGCTATATCGAGTCCTTTTGCCGTATCGCGTCTGTATTCTTCGTCAAGCGTCATCCTGTCGTATTCGGGATGACCGAACACAAAAATCTGCTTGCCGTTTTTGGCAATTGCGATGCATATGCCGGCAACTTCGGAATCTGCGAGAACGGTAAGATCTGCATTGGCATAAACATCTTCGGGAGAAACTGCGGTATATCGTGAATGAGGCATGAGAAATACATCGTCAAAGCCCCTTACAAAAGGCTCTTTTCGTTTATGAACCCGGTGCTTGAATATACCTGACATTTTTGAGGGAAGAGCATGCTTGTTTATACCGTAATGATAATATATACCGGCTTGTGCTCCCCAGCATATATGCAGAGTCGAAGTAACGTTTTTCTTAGACCATTCCATGATCGAGCAAAGTTCGTCCCAATAAGCGACTTCAGTAAATTCAAGATTCTCAACGGGAGCGCCTGTGATGATAAGACCGTCAAATTTTTTATGCTTTACATCGTCGAAAGTAAGATAAAACTGATCCAAATGACTCTTGGCAGTATTCTTTCCGATGTACGAAGATGTGGTAAGGAAAGTCATGTTGACCTGAAGAGGTGTATTTGAAAGAGAACGCAACATCTGTACTTCGGTAGCTTCTTTAAGTGGCATGAGATTAAGGATCGCGATCTCAAGAGGACGAATGTCTTGTGACATTGCTCTCGAATCGTCCATCATAAATATATTTTCTTCTTCCATGATCTTCTTTGCGGGAAGATCCGCGGATACTTTTATGGGCATGCGTAAAAACCTCGCTTATGATTCTGATTATAACTTTTCCAATTATGTCATTGAGGAAATGATTTGTCAAACACGATATATACGATTGCTTGGATTCGAACATTAAATTATCAATATGATTTTTTGTTAAGTACGGCAAATGAAAGCTTCGTAATCATTCTGCGGCTAATTTCTTATGCAGCTCCTCGAGCGAGATGATCGGGATCCCAAGTGTTTTTGCTTTATCAAGTTTGCTTCCGGCGTTCTCGCCCGCCACGACATAATCCGTCTTCTTACTTACCGAGCCCGTTACCTTTCCACCGTTTGATTCGATAAGAACTGTAAGCTCGTTTCTTCCCATCTCTGCAAAAGCTCCGGTAATAACGATGGTAAGACCGTTGAGAGCAGAGCCTTTAGGTTCTGGTGTGTCTTCGCTCAAAACGACACCGGCTTCACGAAGTCTCTCTATAATCCTTTTGTTTCCTTCGTTTGAAAAATAGGAGATAAGACAGTCGGCTGTAGTTTCTCCGATCTCGTTTATTGATGTCAGCGTTTCCTTGGATGCCGAAGCAAGTTCGTCGATTGAATGAAATTCATTCATTAACAGCTTGGCTGTGTTTTTACCGACATTACGTATCGAAAGACCTGTAAGAACATTAGAGGGTCCGGCGTTTTTTGATGCTTCGATGGAAGCAAGCAACTTTGCAATATTTTTCTCACGACCGACAATACCCGATTTGATAAGCTCCTGTTCTTTATCTTTGAGAGTATAAATATCAGCAACGGTTTTGAGATATCCTTCTTCAATAAGAGTGTTGATCATCACTTCGCCGAGCCCCAAAATATTCATGGCGCTGACAGAGCAATAATATGCAATTGTTCTTGACAGTTGAGCAGGGCAGTTTGGGTTGTCGCATCTGATGTCGGCCGTTCCTTCTTCACGCACAAGCAAACTCCCGCATTTCGGACATGTCAGAGGAGACTTAAACACTTCTTTCGGTTTTTCCACACAAGCGCTGATGCGTGGAATTATTTCGCCGCTTTTGTAAAGAGAGTATGAACCTCCTATACCGATCGACAGTTCATTTATATAATCCTGATTATGCAGGGTTGCTCTTTGCACGCTTGTTCCGCAAAGAATAGCGGGACCGAGTGTTTCTTTGTCATGAAAAACACCGGTGTATGTGAGCTTTCCAGTCCGTCCGATATCAACTTCGATTTCATCCATAACGACGGTCCTAACTTCAGGAGGATATTTATACGCTATATGACCTGATTGATATTTGCTGCCTGCGGGAAAATCATTTCGGTAAGAAGTATTGTCGAGCTTTACTACGGCACCGTCGATATCATGATCGAATTCATTGCGCATTTCACCTATTTTTCTGATTGCGTCAAGTACTTCGCCCGTGTTTGTACAAAGGAATCCGGTGACTGTTGAGCAGCCACATGAAGAAAGAATATCAAGTCCTTTTACGTGATTTTCCGTAAGAAAACCGGGTCCGTCCTGTACGTTAAAGATTTTAAATGCAAGACCACGTTTTTTTACAACGGAGCTTTCAAGTCCGCGAAGCGTTCCGGCAGCGAGGTTACGTGGATTGGCCGCAAGTTTGCCACCGATATTTCGTTGCTCGTCATTATACTTAAAAAATGCATCCCGAGGCATATAAACTTCACCGCGCAGCTCGAGAGAATCGGCATCAATACCTTTAATGCTTTGTAATACGCCGTCAACAAAAAGGGCGTTCTGAGTTACATCTTCGCCTACAGCTCCGTCACCGCGTGTCTCGGCAAGAGAGAGTCGAAGAGTTCCGGAATCGCTTTTTGTATAACGAACAGTCATGCTTAGTCCGTCGATTTTTGCTTCGACACAGAATTTGGCATCAGGATGAATATCGTGCACTTTATTAATCCAGGCAGTTACATCTTCAAGACTGAAGACATCTTCGATAGAAAGCATGGGGACATTATGTACGACCTTTTTTCCAGCAGTCCTTTTATAAGTCCCCCCGATTTTTTGAGATGGAGAATCGGGAGTGATCCAATCCGGGTGATCTTTTTCGGCTGCCTTGAGTGTTTGCATGAGTTTATCATACTCAAAATCGCTTATTTCCGGATCGTCAAGATCATAATATCGCTTCATGTGATGATCTATCGTTTCACAAAGCTTCAAATATTCATCATAATTCATTTTTTTTCCTCTTGATAACATGTGATTTCGGGTTTGTCTGTTTGAGACGCACCGGTATATTGTTCTTTTTATGTTCCGTAAGAGAAGCGTCGCTTGATCTTTTATCTCCCGGAGAATTAACAGAGCCTTCAAGAAGTCTTTTAAGTCCGTCAATCTCAACGGGAGTGAGCATCCTGTAGGATCCTTCCTTGAGCCTGCCGAGGTTTATGTTCATGATCCTGACGCGTTTCAACGAAAGAACCCTGTAACCGAGTGCTTCGCACATTCTTCTGATCTGTCTGTTTAGACCCTGCTTCAAAATGATCGTGAATGTACGTTCACCGGTCTGCCTGATTTTACAGGGCAGTGTTACGGTATCAAGTATCGGAACACCCGAAGACATTGCTTTTATAAATTCTGAGGTTATCTTTTTGTTAATTTCAACCTCATATTCTTTTTCATGATTATTTCCGCATCTGAGTATCTTGTTTACTATATCGCCGTTGTTCGTGAGGAGGATCAGACCGGTAGAATCCTTATCGAGTCTTCCTATGGGGAATATACGTTCTTTATGATTAATAAAGTCGATGATATTATCCTTAACACGTCTGTCCGTGGTACTTATGATGCCAATCGGTTTATTGAAGGCAATAAGGATCAGGTCGTTTTTTTGTTCTATAACATTGCCGTCGATACAAACGATCTGACCGGGATAAACACGAGTCCCCAGAGTGGCTTTGACTGCATCTACCGTTATCCTGCCTTTTTCAATTATCTCATCCGCCTCACGCCTGGAACAGATTCCGCTGTCCGCGAGATATTTATTTATTCGGATACCCTCATTTTGTTTATTGTCACTTCTGAAAACATCTTTTTTTATCTTCATCAAGAAGCCTCATAATCAGTTTATTATTTGGTCAAAAGCTTGAAAAATCAAGCTTTTAATGCATTTTTTGACCATATGTGAGTATAACATTTATAGCTGATGTTGTAAAGTTGACAGGACCTTCACAAATTCTGACAGTTAAAAGTCTGAATATAAAAATTCGAAATCGTGTACTATACACGATTTCGCGACGGTGTGTGAAATATACAACAAAAAAGCTCGTTGAATTATACCAAAATCCTTTGCAATTGTTGCTTTTTATGGTAGTATATAAACTATATAAGCGAAAGGGAATGCAAAATGGGTATTGCAACTGATATTATACTTGTTTTATCGTTGATCAACAGTATATATGTTGTCTTCATCATGACGAAGACAAACATAAAATTCCGTGAGAGAATGGCGCTCGGTGGCAGAAAATTTCTTGTTATCACCGATGTTTGCTATGTTTTCACGGTTTTGTTTTTTGTGTGTGTTCTTTTATCTTGCATTTTTTCTTTTGCGGGAGTATGTGAGATCCATATCCTGAATGCTGTAACCTTGCTTATAGCATCGCTTATTTTATGGTTCCTCCTTTTGATCAGAAGAATGCAAAATAAGGGAATTGATGTCATGTTTAACAGAGGAAACGCCATGAGAGACACACGTAACAGGCTTATGGTCAGCGTTTCCCATGAAATCAGGACTCCGATGAATTCCATCATCGGACTTGCCGAAGTTATTCTCAGGCGCGATGATATCCCGGATGACGTCAGAGAGGATATCGATAATATATCCGTTGCGAGCGGCCTTCTTCTGGGTGTTGTAAACAATCTTATCGATTTTACAAAGGTCGAATCGGGGCAGATCGAAATTATCGAATCCGAATATAATACTAGGGGCTTTATTGACGAAATAATACATCGAGCCGGAAACATGCTTAAAGGATCGCAGGTTGAATTTTTGACAGATATAGACGCGTCGCTTCCGATCAGGCTTATCGGTGATGAAGTAAGGCTTGTTCAGGCAATTGCCAATATTATATCAAATGCCAGCAAATACACGCATGTCGGTGTGATAACTTTCAGGATCAATTGCGTTAAGGAGCGTAACACGGCTAAACTCACGTTTATAATCGAGGATACGGGAATCGGCATGAACAAGGGCCAGAGAGAAAAATACCTCGGTTATTCCAATGAAGAACTGATCAGGGATCCGCAGAGCGGTGCATTAAAGGGCACAAGCAGCCTCGGATCAAATTCCGACGACGAAAACAAGAGCATAGGACTCGGTCTTATCATTACCCGTGCCATCGTTGAAAAGCTCGGAGGTACGATCAATTTCAAAAGCGAAGAAGGCACGGGTACTTCGGTCACGATAGAGGTTGACCAAAAAATCGCCGTTGATACACCGATCGGTGATTTTTCGCTTATGCATAAAGATACAAAAAAGCATTATATGTTTTCCGCACCTATGGCCAGAGTTCTTGTTGTGGACGATAATGTCGTCAATCTTTTTGTATCAAAAGAGCTTCTTCTCAACTACGATATCGATGTTACGACTGCGGGAAGCGGTGCGGAATGTCTTGCACTTGTGAATAACAATTACTACGATCTCATCTTTATGGATTATGTAATGCCTGAAATGGATGGTCACGAAACTCTGATGAAGCTTCGGAAGCGCGAAAATGAATTTGCCAGAAAAATCCCTGTTATTGCCCTCACGGCGATGGTTACCGGAGGTTCTAAGATGTATATTGACGAAGGATTTCAGGGGTATCTTTCGAAGCCCATCAATGTTCACGATCTTGAAGAACAGTTACTGAGGCTGCTTCCCGATAAATATATTGTCCGTAAGAACGTTCCCGAGGATATAGACGAGGAGCCTATCGAGGAGAAACTCTGGTATAAACGTATTAGTAATATCCTTACCGACGTTGATATCAAGCAGGGTCTTATGTATTCAAATAATGATTACACATCATATCTTAACCTGCTCAGAGTCATCTACAATGACAGCTATACGCAGATAGCAAAGCTTAACAGGTTTAAGGAAAATATCGATGTTAATGATTTCAGGGTTACGATACATGCCTTAAAGAGTGTCACTGCTTCCGTCGGTGCCGGAGAGCTTTCGGAAATGTGTAGAAATCTTGAAATGCATGCCAAGGATGAGGATGTTGCTTTTATCAGGGAAAATCTTGATGGCTTCATTACAAGCTTTGATTCTTTCCTTCGAAAGATCGATATACTGCTGACACGAGAAAACGAGATGATGGTTCGTGGATTTAACAAGCCCAAAACAAGTCTTTCGGAATCTGAGATTATTGCCATTGTTGACGATCTTATCATAAGTCTTGAAGAATTCAATGCGGATGATGCCGAAGTGTATCTTAAAAAGCTTGCCGGCACAAACCTTGATTATGAGAGAGCCAAGGCTGTGGAAACAGCGACTGAGATGCTGGCTGTTTTTAAATATGACGAGGTGAAAACACTTCTTGAAAATGCTTTTTATGATTAAACCATAGAGAAAACACGGTGTTTGGGGAATTAATATGAGGAATATCGTTAAAAAGATTGTGCTTATTTTATTTTGTGTCATGCTGTCGGCTTGTTTTGTTACGTACGGTACGATCTCAGCCGAAGCCAAATCAACCACTTTTACAAAAAACGGACTTGTATATGCCATGCTCGGCAAGGATGAAACGGGGCAAAGAATTGCTTCGATTATCGGGATTGATGAGAATGCCGGCTCCGATATGATAAAAAACATTAAGATATATTCAGTCATAAGAAACAATCGAAAAGACTATAATATTAAAGGCATTGAAAGCCTTTCTTTTGCCGGTTGCAGCGGGATAGAAAGTATTGAATTCGAAGACGGTATCGAATCTGTCGGTGTAAGTGCATTTTATAAATGCGAAGATCTTTGTTCCGTTATCATTCCGGCCTCACTTACCGATATAGGAAGTCATTGCTTTGCCGGATGCACAAATCTTAAAAACATTGTTGTAAGCGAAGAAAATAAAAAATATACAGCAGAAGACGGAGTACTTTATTCCAAAAAATTTAAGAAGATCATCAGCGCGCCTGCGGTATCGGGTGATTATACAATTAAAAAAGGTGTTGAGACCGTCGGCACAGGCGCTTTTGATTCAAACACATTACTTACCGGAATAACGTTCCCCTCAACCATCAGAAAAGTTGAAGAGAGCGCATTCTATAATTGTTTGAATCTTACAAAAGCCGATCTTAAGAAGACGGAATATATCGGCAGAGAATCCTTTGCAGGAAGCGGACTTACCGAGGTTACCATCCCTGCGACCACTGTTACAGTCAAGGGAAATCCGTTTATGTTCTGCGACAAACTTACAAAGATTTCCGTCAGCAAAAAAAACGTTAAATTCAAATCGTCAAACGGTATTTTATTAAACGCGAGCGGGGAAAAGATTATTTCCGCATCATCGGCAACGGAAGAAACTGTTATTCCTTCGGGTGTTAAAGTGATCGGAGAATTTGCCTTTGCCGGAAATACACGTATCAATAATCTTGTTTTGCCCGCCAAGATCGAAAAGATCTGTGAAGGAGCTTTTTGTTATTGTACATCGTTAAAAAAAGTGAGATTTTCGTCTCGTAAAACAAACCTTGATGTTGCCATTGACGAGAAATACGGTGTTTTCTTCAATACCGTATATAATCTGATCGTCGAGGTTCCGTACTCCGATAAAGGCTTCGAAAAAGGTTCGCTTGAGGAATCAATTAAGGTCAACAGCCCTGCGGGAGTTGACATCACCACGTATTGACGGCTTTTACCCGTCAGGGGGTACTATGAATTACAATCTTGATTTTGATTATTGCGCAATAGTTATAATGTCGATGTTCTTTGTCTATTATTTTTCCAGACGGAGATTTCAGAGCGTCAGAAGCAAGCTCTTTTTGTCGATTGCCATCATAGTTGAGGTCAGTATTGTTCTTGATATTTTTTCTGCTTATACGATTCTTTATAAAGAATTCTTTTCTCCTTTTGCCATACATATCATTGCGATTCTGTATTTCCTTGTCACGGGAGCCATGTCCGCATTATTTTGTGTTTATTCGCTTGTTCAGTCAAGAACCGATTCTATCATTAACAATATAGTCGGAAAACTTGCTCTCTTGCTGATTCCTTACGCATTGTATTCGATTACCGTCATATCTACTCCTTTTACCGGCATTATTTATTATCTTGACGATGAAAATACATATCATCAGGGTCCTTTTATGATAATCAATCTGATCCTGATATATATGTATCTTATATTCAGTTTTATCAGAATTACATTTTTCAGCGATAATGTTTCGTTTAGAAAAAGACTTCCGTTTTATTGCTTTTTTGTATTTATGTTGAGCGCAAGCACGCTTCAGTGGCTTCTTAAGGATTATCTCCTATACGGATTCGGTGAAGCTCTCGGAACGCTTGTAATGTACCTTTCGAATCATAATTACAATGACCTTGTGGATCTGCGTACCGATCTTTATAACAGAAAAACTGCCGTCGAACACTTGAAAGATATACGTAATTCCGGATCGCGTGTTTCTCTTGTGGGCGTTGCTGTATTTGACCAGCAGTTTAAAGAGCAGAATGTTAATGTCGAGGATCTTGCTGCATATACGGATTCGTTTGCCAGCTCTTTTACAAGATTTTTGTCACGTTCATTCGGTGTTCAGAATACTTTCTGCATCGAAACGAATGTGTATCTTGTTACCGTTATGGAAGAAGAAGCAGATAAAACGATCAATGCTATACTTGACAGATTTATGAATCTTTGGAGGATTAAGGAAAAGGAATTCTATTTGATTCCGGGGCTTTCAGTACTCAATTTCCCCGATGAAGTCGATCAAATCAATCAATCGTTTGATCTTCTTACCGAAGGCGTCAGGAATTCTTCGGATAACAGAGGCAGGATAATGCATCTTGATGATATTCTTGACGAAAAAGAAAGACGTATCAATTCACTTGAAAAACGTCAGGAACTGCTCGAAAAACAGTATATGGAGACAGAAGACAAGATGAAGCAGGCAGTTAACGCCGACAGATCGAAGAGCCTCTTCCTTGCTCAGATGTCTCACGAGATAAGAACACCCATGACCGCCATTCTCGGAATGACGGAGCTTCTTTTACGTGATTCAAAAGACAAGAAAATCCTGGGTTATGCCAATGCGATTATGAATTCCGGAAGAAATCTTCTCGGAATCATCAATGATATTCTTGATTTCTCAAAGATCGAGTCGGGTAAGATGACCATCGTAAACGAAAAATATATGATGTCATCGGTAGTTTACGATCTTGTTATCGGAATTCTGCAGAGAGTTAAAGAAAAAAATCTTAATCTTCGTGTAAGATTCGATCCTACGCTGCCGATGTATCTTATCGGTGATGAAATACGGGTAAAGCAATTGACTTTCAACATACTTACCAATGCATGCAAATATACTCAAAAAGGTCAGATATTTTTTGAAATAAGGGGAAGAAGAGAAGGCTCCAAATATTCTCTTGTTATAAAGATTACAGATACCGGCATCGGAATACGAAAAGAGAATCTCACAAGGATTTTTGAGCGTTTTGAACGTTTTGATCCTGAAATCAATAAATCGATTGAAGGAACGGGGCTCGGTCTTGCCATCGTCAGACAGCTGATCGAACTTATGGGCGGAAATGTTCGTGTTGAGAGCGAATACGGTATCGGAAGTACCTTTACGGTTGTTATTCCTCAGGAAATATCCGATCCCACTCCTTCCGTTTTGATCGATAATAACGAAACCAAGAGAGTGGTTTATTGCTTCGAGAACATCTCGCTTGAAGAAGACATGCATGATGCCTGTGAATCGATTGCTGTCTTTCATAAATGCGTCAGCAGAGCGGAAAGCCTTGAGATGTTTGTTGAAGACGATTCATTTACAGACATTTTTGTTAATTCTTATGTGCTTAAAAAACTCGTTTCTTCCGGAAGCAAGTTGATCCTCGACAGAAGACTTACATGTGTACATGAATACGGCGAATATATTGAAGATTATGCGGGAAAGATACTTAAAATGCCGATATCTTCACTGAATCTCGGAGCTTTCTTTAACGGTACATATCTTGAGCCTACTGTTAATATCACAGAAGAAAAGAATTATATCGCGCCCGACGCAAAAATCCTTGTCGTTGATGACAATGCCGTAAACCTCAAGATATTCAGAAGCCTTTGTGAGCCGCATCAGTTTGTTATCGACTGCGTCGAAACCGGAGATGAATGTATCGAACGCACCATGATCAATGAATATGATGTTATATTCCTCGATCATATGATGCCACAGAAAGACGGTATCGATACATTGCGCGAAATATTATCAATGAAAAGAAATCTGTGCAAAGAGAAGCCTTTTGTTGCATTTACGGCCAATGCCATTTCCGGAATGAAAGAGATATTTACCAACGAAGGATTTGCCGATTTCCTTTCAAAGCCCATTGATCCTTCAAAGCTTGAGGAAATGCTCCTTACTTACATTCCGAAAGAGAAAATAAAATTCGGCGTTTTGAATAACAAGCATCAGACCGAGGATGTAACAGCAGAGGAAAACATCGAAGAAAAACTTATTGAAAAACTTGACGCGATAGGTATGGATACCGAATCGGCTCTTGAATATGCAGGCGGAAGCGTCGCTACATTGTCGGGAGTGCTTGATGTTTTTGTGAGTGACGGCAGAGAAAAAACCGAGCTTATGAAAAAGCAACTTTCGGAAGGCGATTATCCGGGCTTTACCACTCAGATTCATGCCGTTAAGAGCCTGACCAAGGGAATCGGACTCACGGACATATCCCAAAAAGCTTTAAATCTCGAACTTGCCGGCAAGAGCGGAGAATATTCGATCATTGATGAAAATGCGCTCGAAACGTTGAAAGAATACAGTGAAATCATTGATAAAGTTGATAAAGCTTTAAGAAGTGTCGATGGTAACAATTCGGGTCAAATCGAAAAGGATAAAAAAAGCATTGTTCGCGAAACAACATTTGAAGAAGCGTTACTTGCAATCAAATCACTTCTTTTGCAATTTGAGGAAACCGCTGCCCAACATTTTGTTGCAGATCTTCTCGGTGACGACTCGATAGATGAAAATGAAAAGAATCTGCTTCGTGAGATTGATAAGACACTTACTGTGTTTGATTATGACAAGGTTCAGCAAATGATTACGGAGGCGCTTGGAAACGAATGAAGATTTCGTCACTATTTATCAAAAACTTCAAAACAATAAAGGAATTGATTCTTGAGAATATTGAGAATGCAATGATCATTGTCGGTAAGAACAGTACGGGTAAAACGACCATACTTCATGCCATTCGTGCGGTTGCTGGGGAATATATAGTTCGCCCCGGTGATTTTAATGATTCCGATAGAAATATTGAAATTGCTGTTGATCTTGAGCTTTCGAATGATGATATCCTTATGTTTCATAAGACAGGCACTATTAGCAAATACAAGAATTTTGACAAATGGTACGAAGAATTCAAAAGGGTTCTTCCTTCTTTTGAGACAGTAAAGAAGGAGGTGTCTCATGATTATGAGAATTACTCGAAGATCACGCAACCCAATGAATACGGCGGAGTACTTAAATTTGTATTTGTTGTTGAACGAGATCTTAACGTACGCTATTACGACGGCTTCAGCAAGAATAACGAGAGCATCAGATACATTATTCCCAAGGTACATTTTATCGATGTCTCGAGAGATGTAAAAGGCATACAGAATGAAATTTTCTCGGCACAAACATCGGATATGCTCAGCACTTTGAAGCAAAGATCATGTATTCTCGATCCTGCGTGTCCGTGCATAAATTGCTTTAATTGCATACCCGATATCTTATCGAAGGATCCTGAAGCGATGACGATCGCGCAGACTTTTAAGCTTCTTGAATACAAGCTTATGAACGTCAATCTTGATGAATTTATGTACAATCTGAACAAGTATTATACAAGGAACAGCGGTAAACAGCAAAATTTCAGGTTCGTTCTTAACATCAATCCGGAGGAACTCTTAAGTCTCGGAACCGCCGTTATTAAATCAGATCGTTACGGTACGGATTCGGTCGATCACTTAAGTGCCGGAGGAAAAAGTATATATATTCTTTCCATGCTGGAAGCTTATCTGGATGATGCAAGAACCATGCCTTGCATTATCATGATAGAAGACCCTGAAATATACCTTCATCCGCAGTTGCAGAAAGAGGCCAGCGAGATTCTCTACCGACTTTCGAAAAAGAATCAGGTTATATTCTCAACTCATTCTCCGAACCTGATTTTTAATTTTACATCCAAGCAGATAAAGCAGGTTGTTCTTGATGACAATTGTTACACTACAGCGGTTGAAGATCCCGATATTGATGTAATCCTTGATGATCTTGGTTATTCGGCAAACGATTTCATGAACGTGAATTTTGTTTTTATCGTCGAAGGAAAGCAGGACAGCAACCGCCTTCCGTTGTTGCTTAAAAAATATTATTCCGAGGTATATGATGATGACGGACGGCTTCAGCGTATTTCGATAGTAACAACCAACAGTTGTACAAACATTAAAACTTATGCAAATCTCAAATATATCAACCAGCTTTATCTTAAGGATCAATTCCTTATGATCAGGGACAGTGACGGTAAGAAACCTGAAACCCTGGTCAAACAGCTGTGTTCATATTATTATTCACGATCTCAGGAAGATTCGGGAAACATCCCGAGAGTGCAGCCTCGAAACGTACTTGTTCTCAAATACTATTCGTTTGAGAATTATTTCCTTAACCCCAAGGTTATGGCTAAGATAGGCGTTATCAAGAACGAAGAAGAATTCTATAACATACTTCTTGAAAAATTCAAAGCATATCTGCATAAGCTTTCGAGTGTCAGGAGGATGAAAGAGATTACGGGTATTACGATCAAATCCAAGGAAGATATAAAACGTAATCTTGAGAAGATAAAAATATATGTGCGCGGTCATAATCTCTTTGATATTTTTTACGGAAAATACAAGGGAGAGAATGAAACAAAGATTCTTCAGGCATATATTGATGAGGCTCCGAGAAGTGATTTCCAGGATATCCTTGATTCAATCGATGATTTTGTGTTCTTTTCGAACCGTAAGGTGGAAGAAGAAAAGGATGACGATAAACCGCGCAGAGACAAGCACAAGAAGAAAAAACGCGTATAATCCGTAATTTGACAAAGAACATTAAAACTTATATAATTTCGAACGTTATATATTCTTAATTCAGAGGAGTGTGATTTGATTGGATCTGGATCCTGACGTCTTGGGTCAGTTGATAGCATTGTTTATTCTGCTTATTCTGTCGGCTTTTTTTTCGTCGGCGGAAACAGCCTTCACTTCGCTCAATAAACTTAGGATCAGAACTCAGGCTGAAGACGGTTCAAAAAGTGCGAAGTTTATCTACGGTATGATAGAAGATCCCTCAAGATTTTTGGGTACGGTACTTGTCGGGAACAATATCGTTAATATCGCGGCGTCTTCACTGACTACTGTGCTTGTCGACAGACATTTCGACTCCGAGTTCATTGGTTTGGGTGCCGGAATACTTACTCTTGTTGTGCTTATTTTCGGTGAGGTTATGCCTAAAACCGTCGCGGCAAACAAAGCCGAAAAGCTTTGCCGTGTATATGCTCCCGTTATAAAATTTCTGATGTTCGTGCTGTTCCCCATCGTGTTTATAGTTGAAAAAGTTGCTCATTTTTTCTTCTTTATATTTCGAGTAGATACACATAAAAAAGAGGTTACGATTACGGAAGATGAACTGCTTTCGATTGTTGACGTAAGCAACGAGGAGGGCGTTCTTGAGAATGATGAACGAGAGATGATCAATAATGTTGTTGATTTTGGAGACTCGTCAGCAAAGGATATCATGGTCACAACAGGTGACATGGTCTGTGTCTGTGATGACATACAATATGAAGCTTTTCTCGATGTTATTCGTGAACATATGTATTCGCGTATGCCGGTATATCACGAAACAATAGATAATATTACAGGTGTTGTCTGGGCAAAAGATATTCTTGTCAAATATAAACCGGGCGATCCTTTTGATATAACCAAGTACATGCGTGAAGCATATTTCACATACGAATTTAAGAACACGCGCGAGCTTATGGCAGACATGCGTGAAGAATATAAGTCGATGGCGATTGTTCTCGACGAATATGGTGCCACCGCAGGTTTGCTTACAATAGAGGACCTCATAGAGGAAATTGTCGGTGAGATCAGGGATGAATATGATACCGACGAACTCGATCCTATAGAAAAAATCTCCGAAAGAGTGTATATTGTTGAAGGCAAAACAGATTTCGATAAGATAAATGAAGTCGTTGGTCTTTCAATCGAGTCGGATGATTATGATTCGATTGCCGGACACGTGATTCATCTGATGAAGGACATCCCGGAATCGGAAGGCGAATCCGTGATTGATGAGGATGGGGTCGTTTTTACCGTTCTTGTGCTTGAAAAAAACACGATAGAAAAATTAATGATAGAACTTCCCGAAGGTTTTGAGCCTCACAAAACGGAAGAAAAAGAATAGTGTTCAGAGAAAACTTTAGTTTTTTTATGATGCATCGACAAATTATGTATTCCAAAAACCGACGATATGACACGTCGGTTTTTTCTTGACAAAAGTTTGATCACAGAAATCAGAAAGTTATACAATAATGATAAGGTCAATCTGTTAAACCTTTATTTAATTTTATATTGAATAATATACAAAACAATGATAAAATATTGACCGGATTCAGTATTTAACCAAATGGGGAATAAGCATAAAGAAGGTGATGCGTATGATCGAAGAAATGAGGGAACTTGTTGCCAAAAAGGCTTATAAGGAATTTAGAGAATACGCAATGGAAGAGAATGAAGCCGACATAGCTTCCGTTCTTGAAGAAATGCCGGAGGGGGAACTTCTTACATTCTTCAGGATTCTTCCCAAGGATAAGGCGGCTGATGTGTTCGCATATCTGCCCATCGATGTTCAGCAGCATATGATCGTCACGTTTACACTCGGTGAGGCTGCGGGAATCATCGAAAATCTTTCTTTCGATGATGCGGCAGATCTTATGGACGAAATGCCTGCGAATGTTGTCACAAGACTTCTTGCCAACACAAGTCCCGAAACGAGAAGTACGATCAATGCTCTTCTTAAATATCCCGACAGTTCTGCCGGCAGTCTTATGACGACGGAGTATGAGGGACTTAAAGAAGGGATGAAAGTCTCGCAAGCCATCGAAAAGATCAGAAAAGACGGGATCGATAAAGAAACCATTAATGTTTGTTATGTTCTCGATGCGGCCCGAAAGCTTAAAGGAACTGTTACACTCAGAAGTCTTTTACTTGCCAATCCCGATACTTTGGTCGGTGACATAATGACCGAACATGTCATTTCAGTTAATACACTTGATGACCAGGAGGATGTAGCCAGAGACTTCCAGCACTACGATTTCTCTGCAATGCCTGTTGTTGACAGCGAGCAGAGGCTTGTCGGAATCATTACTGTCGATGATATCGTCGACATCATGCAGCAGGAGGCCACAGAGGATATCGAAAAAATGGCAGCTATCCGTCCTACCGATATGCCTTATTCGAAAACCGGTGTGGTTGAGACCTACAAAAAAAGAATTCCTTGGCTTTTACTTCTCATGATTTCGGCTACATTTACCGGCATGATCATCGGATATTTCGAGGAAGCGCTTGATAAGATGATCGTGCTTTCCACATTCATACCCATGCTGATGGACACAGGCGGAAACGCCGGAAGTCAGGCTTCCGTTTCAATAATACGTGCGCTTTCGCTTGAGGAAATTGAATTCAGCGATCTTTTTAAAACGATCTGGAAGGAGATGCGGGTATCGTTACTCGTCGGGGCAACTCTTGCAGCGACGAATTTTGTGAAGCTTATTTTGATCGATCAGGTAAATATTCCGGTTGCTCTTGTTGTTTGCCTTACACTTGTCGTTACTGTGTTTGTAGCAAAAATTGTCGGATGTTCACTTCCTATGATCGCAAAAAAGATCGGATTTGACCCGGCGGTTATGGCCAGTCCTTTTATCACAACCATAGTAGATGCTCTTTCACTTGTTATATATTTTAATTTTGCAACACTTATTCTCGGATTGGCATAACGATCGATTGATTTACGTATCCGTTATTCAAAGGGAAATATCAGCAACATTAACCAGGAGGAACACATGTTAAGCCTTACACAATCAATTTCTGTAATCATAAAAAAAGCGTTTGCCGATGCCGGTTATGATGAGTCTTTCGGCCAGGTTACGATTTCAAATCGTCCCGATCTTTGTGAATTTCAATGTAACGGAGCACTTATGGCAGCAAAGCAATATCATAAAGCTCCCATGGCTATCGCTAACGAAGTTGCGGCAAAGATCAAGGAAGGGTTCTTTGAAATTGCAGAAGCTGCAGCTCCCGGTTTTATAAACCTGAAAATCAACAATGCGGCACTTTTAGACCATATGACAGGCATGTTCGGAGATGACAGATTCGGTTTCGAGGCTCAGGGTGCCGGAAAAAAAGTTATCATCGATTACGGTGGAGCAAATGTGGCCAAACCTCTTCATGTGGGACACCTTCGTCCCGCTATCATCGGAGAGAGTGTCAAAAGAATACTGTCCTTTGACGGCTATGATGCTATCGGTGATGTTCATCTGGGCGACTGGGGACTTCAGATAGGTCTCATCATTACTGAACTTAAGCGCAGACAGCCCGATCTTCCGTATTATGACGATTCGTTCACGGGAGAATATCCCAAGGAAGCGCCGTTTACCATTAGTGACCTCGAGGAAATTTATCCCTACGCAAGTAAATATTCAAAGACTGACGAAGCATACCGTGAGGAAGCAAAACATGCGACAAAGCTTCTTCAGGACGGTCACAGGGGATACAGAGCCATCTGGCAGCATATCCTCGATGTTTCGATTAACGATCTTAAAAAGAATTATGACAATCTTAATGTTCATTTCGAATTATGGAAAAAGGAAAGCGATGCCAACGTCTATATTCCGGAGATTATCGAAGATCTGAAGAAAAAAGGACTTGCAAAGATAGATGAAGGTGCTCTTGTTGTTGATGTTAAAGAAGAAACGGATCAAAAAGAGATGCCTCCCTGTATTCTTCAGAAATCCGACGGCGCTTATCTTTATGCATCAACCGATGTGGCAACGATTTTTGAGCGTAAAAAGCTTTTTGATCCCGCATGGATCATCTATGTTGTTGATAAACGCCAAGGTCTTCATTTTGACCAGGTTTTCAGAACATGCAGAAAGGGAGGAATCATCACCGATTCCACTAAACTGACATTCCTCGGTAACGGCACGATGAACGGAGAGGACGGACAGCCTTTTAAAACAAGAGACGGAGATGTTTTGAGGCTGGAGTTCCTTATAAAGAGTATCGTTGACAAAGTATCGGAGAGAATGGTCGATTCGGATATCCCGGATGATGAAAAAAAGAAGATCTGCGATATTGTAGGTCTTGCGGCTATTAAATACGGAGATCTGTCAAACCAGGCGACTAAGGATTATATTTTCGATATAAACAGATTTACGGCATTTGAAGGCAACACAGGTCCTTATATTCTTTATTCACTTGTCAGGATTAAATCGCTTCTTCAAAAGCTCGGAGTGGATGACAGCTTTGATTGTAAAGCAGCACTTGCCTCAAAGAAATGCGTTTCCGAATCGGAGAAGAAATTATGGCTTACACTTTCCGGATTTCATGATGCCGTAAGAAAAGCGGCAGACGAGATTGCGCCTCATAAGCTTTGTACTTTTATTTATGAGACGGCAGACCAGTTCAACAGTTTCTATCATGACAACAGGATCATTTCTCAGGAGGACACAGAAATCAGGAACAGGTGGATCGCGTTGCTGAAGCTTGTTCTCGGCGTCGTCGAAAAATGTGTTTATATGCTTGGCATTATTGTTCCGGACAGAATGTAAAGAGGAGACCAGATGTTTATCGGAAGGAAAGAAGAGCGAAAAAGCCTTGAATCGGTTTATGCGACCGACAGGAGCAATCTGCTTGTTCTCTATGGTAAAGAGGGAATAGGCAAAACTGCTCTTGCGCTTGAATTTGCCCAAAACAAAACAACTCTTTACGAACGATTCCTTCCGGCCGGAGACAAGGAGCATGAAAGTCTTGTAAACGAAACATTGGAAAAAATTAAAAACGGAGATTTCAGGTCTGAAGAAAAAACAGTGCTGATCCTTGATGAATTTCATCATATAGAATCCAAAAAGATCCTTTCTGACATTGTCTATATCATATCGAACGAAGATAAATGCGGAAGATTTATGATACTTATGCTTTCATCTTCGATCAATTATGTTGAGAACAGCATGATTCTTCTTGACAGGGATTTTGCTTCTTCAATCACCGGAATTGTTAAAATACAACCGATTTCTTTCGCGCAGATGGTTGAATGGTTTCCGAATCAGACCGTTGAGGAATGTATAATAATCAGGTCTATACTCGGAGGTATTCCCAAATATCTTCTGATGTGGGACAGATCGAAGGGAATACGCGAAAATATCATCAATCTGTTCCTTACCAGGCGCTCTCCCCTTATTGATGAACCCGAAGCGGTTCTCAGAAAAGAGCTACGCGAACTGAGTTCCTACAACACGATACTTATTTCGCTCGGACGCGGTCTTATAAAACTTAACGACCTGTTTCTTTCAACCGGATATTCGAGAGCCAAGATAAGCGTATATATTAAGAACCTTATCGAAATAGATGTGGTTGAAAAGCTTCTGTCGGCAAATGTTAAAAATGCAGAAAATACAATGAAGGGACTTTACAGAATAAGCGATTCACTTTTGAGTTTTTATTACGCGTTTGTCTATCCTAACATTACAAAGATCGAGCTTGGTAAAGGAAGCGAAATCTACGACGAGATAATTGCACCTTCTTTGAATTCATATTTGAGACCTTTTTTTGCCGATGTATGTCGTGAATATCTTGATCTTATGTCGCAATACGGTAAGCTTGATCACGAATACAGTCATTGGGAGACATGGTACGGAAAAAAAGGTACGATCGATATTGTGGGATATGACGAAAAGAACAATATGATATGCGGCCTTTGTTCGTTTGAAGACAATATGGCTACAATCCTTATGATGGCGGAACTTAAAGCGTTGACCGCCCAGGCGGGAATCAAGAAGTGTGTTTATTGTCTTTTCTCAAAAGATGGTTTTGATGCGGCAACAGAGGAGCTTGTTAAAACCGGAGAGGTTATAACGGCTTCGTTAAAGGATTTTTAATTGTATCAATATGAGTTGCTTATCCTCATTGACACATTTTTATATCATTGTTAAAATACTAAGAGCTCTCTGATGAGGTCCGATACATCAAATGCATCGGGTGGAGAAAACAGAGGCGGTGATTCCGCTTTTCTAAGAGAGGAAGGAGTTATGATGAAGAGATCACTTAAGGATTTACTCAGGGTTATGCTTGTATTTGGGGGACTTTGCCTTGTTTTTACGGTAAAGGCGCAGGCAGGAGTAGAGGAATATGAGTATCCTCATTATGTAGGTGTCGCTACAGCGACGGTTAATGTTCGTGAAGGCGCGGGAGTATCTTTTGACCAGGTGACTGATGCATCAGGCAAAAAGATTCAACTTTCGACCGGGGATGAAGTGGAAATTCTTGAAGAACGTAAAGCAGATGACGGAATCATTTGGTATCATATAGCATTTACTCAGAAGGGTGTAGATTATATCGGATTTTCAACGAGTTCTTATCTCGCTAAGGACAGTGACAGGATCATTACGCCTGCCCCCACGCCGACTCCCGTTATCGAGATTGAAGAGGAAGAAACGGTTCCTGTCAGCGATATAACCGACAACGAAGAGCCAAAGACCGATTCTAAGAAAGAAAAAGTTACAGATCCTTCCGAGACGGCTGAAACTGAAGCAGAAGATGAAGATGAAGGCGGAAGCGGTATAGGAACGATTCTTTTTGTTGTGATCATAGTTGCATGCATACTCTTTGGTTTCTGGGTTGCGCTCAATTACCTGATCAAGAAAAAGAAGGACGGACAGAATAATCCCGCATCTCGTAAGGCTGAAAAATTTAAGCAGATAAATATGCAGAAAAAAGATGCCGGCAAACGTGTTCCGCAGATCCGTCAGAGCGGACAGCGTCCCGCTGTTCCTCTCGAACCCCGAAGAGAGGTATATGTAAAGAGAAGGGAACCGGTTCAGGATAATTTTGTTCCCGTTGATGCACAGGAAATTGAGCAGGATAACGAGAGCAAGAAGAGTCTTCGTGAAAAAATCGAACAGCTCCAGGAACATGATCTTGTAAGACATGTGGTTTACGGAGAAGGAGAGGTTTGCGACAACTCGGATGTTAAGCTTCTTGAGGTTCGTTTCGGTAACGATATGCGTTTCTTAAAGAAAGATCAGCTTGTAAACAAGCGTGAGCTTGTAGTATATGACGAAGATGAACAGTCTATCGCAAGAAGGCGCAACAGAAGAGCAAACAAGAACAGAAATAATTGATCGGAGCATGTAAAAGATGAGTAATCTTTGGGGCGGCAGATTTACAGAAAATACCGACAGCGCGGTATATGATTTTAATGCTTCCATTTCGTTTGATAAGAGGATGTATCGTCAGGACATTACAGGCAGTATCGTTCATGCGCGTATGCTTGGTCGTTGCGGTATTATACCGCAGGAAGACAGCGATGCGATCGTTAAAGGTCTTGAAGGTATTTTGAATGATTTGGAATCGGGGATAATCTCCATTAATGAATCGATGGAAGATATCCACAGCTTTGTTGAATCCGAGCTTACTTCGCGAATCGGCGATGCAGGAAAAAAGCTTCATACGGGACGTAGCCGTAACGATCAGGTTGCTCTTGATGTCAAGCTTTTTGCGCGCGATTATATCGATTCGCTCGATTCTGTGATAAAAGAACTGCTTGTTACCCTTTGTTCAATAATGGAAAACAATCTCGAGACATTTATGCCCGGTTTTACTCATATGCAAAAAGCACAGCCCGTCACTCTTGCGCATCATCTCGGAGCTTATTTCGAGATGTTCAGACGTGACAGAAGCAGACTTTCCGATATAAGAAAAAGGCTGAATCTGTGCCCGCTCGGTTCAGGCGCGCTTGCCGGAACAACTTATCCGCTTGATCGTGAATTCGTCGCAAAAGAGTTGCAATTTAACGGAGCAACCGTCAACAGCATGGATTCAGTGTCGGATAGGGATCATATAATCGAACTGCTTTCTGCCCTTTCCGTTATAATGATGCATCTGTCGAGGTTTTCCGAAGAAATTATTATTTGGAACAGTAACGAATACAGATTTGTGGAGATTTCCGATGCCTATTCCACAGGAAGCAGCATAATGCCTCAGAAAAAGAATCCGGATATTGCTGAGCTTGTCCGAGGAAAAACAGGTCGTGTTTACGGAGCTCTTATGGGCTTACTCACAACGATGAAGGGGATTCCGCTGGCGTACAACAAGGATATGCAGGAAGATAAAGAACAGTTCTTTGATGCCGCAGACACCGTAATTAATTGTGTGACACTGTTTAACGGCATGCTTTCTACCATTAAATTCAACAAAAATATTATGGAAGAGAGTGCAAAGAAAGGATTTACAAACGCAACTGATGCAGCCGATTACCTTGTCCTTAAGAATATTCCGTTCCGGGACGCTCACAGGATTGTCGGCGAGCTTGTTCTTTTATGCATTGAGAAAGGCTGTGCGCTTGATGATCTTACACTAGAAGAATTCAAGAAATATTCTTCCGTTATTGATAAAGATATTTATGATGCGATCTCTATGAAAACATGTGTTATGAAACGTTGTACCGACGGTGCTCCGGGACCCGAAGCAATGAAGAAGGTCATCGCTCAATACAAGAATTATCTTTCGTGATACTTTTAAGTCGGATAGCCTGACCGGGGGAATCTTATGGAAAGAATGAACAATAACAAGAAAAATGACACACAGGTAATGATCCTGAAAAAACAATACACAATTTCGGGATTTGAAAGCAGTGAATATCTCCAGCGCCTTGCATATTTCATTAACAATAAATACGAAGAGGTTAAATCATTAGAGCTGTACAAGACGCTTGATATGGAGTCCAAGAACATTCTTCTTGCGATCAACCTTGCCGATGAATATCTTAAACTCAAAGGAAAAAACGAAAATACAAAAGCGGATTATGAACGTCAGGCCGATGAGATCGGTTCCTTAAGGCGCGAAATCCTTGATTACAGGACGAAGCTTGAAACAATCATAAAAGAACGAGACATGCTTAAAGAAAAGCTTGTCGAAGAGCAAAAAAAAGTTGTAAAGCTTGAGACTGAGCTTAATGTTCAAAAGAAGCAGAAATGATGCGGGGGTCATGATGACAGAACTACTTGCTCCGGCAGGATCGGTTGAAGCATTGAGATGTGCCATAAATGCCGGCTGTGATGCCGTATATATCGGCGGCAAGATGTTCGGTGCACGTGCTTATGCGGATAATCCCGACAGCGAAGAGCTTCTTGGTGCTATAGATCATTGTCATATTTTCGGTAAAAAAATCTATCTTACTGTCAATACACTTCTCAAAAACGAAGAATTAACGAACAATCTTTTTAATTTCCTCAAGCCCTGCTATGAAGAAGGACTTGACGGGGTTATCGTTTCGGACATCGGAGTCATGAAAGCGATTTCTTTATGGTTCCCGGGTCTTCCGATTCATGTCAGCACTCAGGCCTCGATAACAAGCGCAGAAGGTGCGATAGCGATCAGCAAACTGATAAAAGGGATCACAAGGGTGGTTCCTTCAAGAGAATTGTCCCTTTGCGAGATTCAACGACTTAAAAATGAAAGCGGTCTTGAAACTGAGGTGTTTGTTCACGGTGCGCTTTGTTATTCTTATTCTGGACAATGCCTTTTCAGTTCATTTGCCGGAGGCAGAAGTGGCAACAGAGGAAGATGCGCTCAACCTTGCAGGCTGAAGTACGATACGGGAGACAGATCATCATATATCCTTTCATGCAAAGACCTTTGTATGTTAAATAATATCGGTATGCTTTGCCGGGCCGGTGTTGATTCTTTTAAGATCGAAGGCAGGATGAAGTCGCCTGTTTATGTGGCATCTACGGTTTCGGTTTACAGAAAATACATCGATCTTTTTACGGAGTACGGAGATGATTATGAAGAATACCTTGAAAAACACAATAATGAAACAGAAAATGATATCTCACTTCTGAAAGAAATATATAACAGAGGCGGTTTTTCGGACGGTTTTCTTAAGAGTCATAATTCATCATCCATGATCTACGATATAAAACCTTCTCATACCGGTGTTTTGGTAGGATCCGTCAGAAAAGTGTCCGGAAGAGAAGCAGAAATAATATTTACGCAGTCTGTGAACGGCGGAGATGTGCTTGAAATAAGAGACGACTCCGGTAATTCCGTTTATGAATTCACGATCGGAAAAGTAACGGCTTCCGAATTAAATATAAAGGCTTTATATAAGATTCTTGTTTCAAAGGGTTCAAAAGCCGCAGTCGGAATGAGTGTTTACAGAACAAGGAATGAGCTTGTCATTGAGAAAATAACCGACCAATATATAAATACAAACATTAAGAGGACAGTGAATCTGAAATTTGTTTCAAAAGCGGGGTCACCCATGATACTCACGGCTTCATGCGGTGAAACCGGTGTTTCGGTGAACGGGCAGATTCCCGAGCCGGCTCAAAGTGCCGAAGCAGACGCCTTAAATATTGCAAAGCATCTCAAAAAATCGGGAGACAATCCTTTTGTATCAAATAATCCCGAAGTATCGACAGAAAAAGGTCTTTTTATACGTGTAAGCGATATTAACAACATGCGTCGGGACATTTATTCTCTTCTGTATGATGCGATAATTGACAAAGAAAAAAGAATCTGTCCCTCGGAAATGATAATTAAATACTGCGGCGCGCCCGATGATAATACAAAACATTATACGAGTGTTCTTGTCGGTAACAAAGAACAGTTTACAGCTGTTGCGACCGGGACTACCGTTAAAAGGATTTACCTTCCATTCAACGATATACGCCATATTATAGAA